>Ga0307981_1004172_pt1 | contig 10323 bp, 9 predicted proteins | sample OrgLakmetagen987_FD_201849 | JGI IMG/M metagenome (GOLD analysis project Ga0307981, IMG submission 201849) | Saline water microbial communities from Organic Lake, Antarctica - #987 | ecosystem: Environmental > Aquatic > Non-marine Saline and Alkaline > Saline | place: Antarctica: Organic Lake... | reverse complement strand
TATACAAGTAAACAGAAGGTATCGCATTTGCTACTTCATCAAAAGAAGATGTTACCCCCCTCCTCCTCTGTTGGTAAAAGATTAGATACCACATATTATGGTGAGCAATTCCTGGAATAAAGTCATGCCCATTGAGAACACAACTGATAAAATCGTTCAAGCACATTAACTTACCCGCCACAACCTCCTCCGCCACAGCCTCCCCCTCCACAACCGCTGGTAATAATTAGGATTGTGAGAAAGTGTATCATATGAACGATCAATGGTCAGAAGGTAAAACGTTCAAATTGCGACTTACGCTCCAGCATCACCACCATCGTAGTAGCCACCAACAGCTCCACATGCTGCTGCATTAGAGTAACACGAAAGATCATTGTAGTAATATCCACCTGCATCCCCACCTGCCTCATCTGCCTTGTTGCTACGGTGTCTCATCATTTGCTGCTCAACTTCTTTTGGCAAAGACAAAGCAGCACTGGGGTTTGCTGAATCTCTCCTTGCCGTGGCTAGGAGCTTTGCATCTTGAAGATCTTCGATTTCATTGTTTTTAAATTTTAATAGACGCGGAATATCAAGAATTCCAATAATGGTCAAACACAAAAAGACGATGAAGACACATTTTTCTTGTTTCTTTGATGCAATCATCTTGTCAATACGTTTGATGAGGATGTCATACGTATCGCGGCAATCCAGACTGTAGTATCCAATGCCCATTTCAAAGAAATAAGTACAGTAGTAAGACGCGTCATTAAATGGAATCGAAAAAGATAGCATGGTTCATGACGATTTGTCAAAAGTTAACGTACCTCCTTTCCCAAATATGTATCCCCATATCATAGCATTTGCATTATCACCCGGAAGCGTGCTCCTCGGGTTGGCAGGCTTGAAAGAGTAAGCATCGTCCATGGATTTCCAAACAGTCCTTATGTGAGAGGATGCTTCAACTTGACCAATTTCAGGCCAATCAGCTATGAAAAAGTCAACTGGAGGTTCCCCACGATACATCCCTCCTGCAACTTTGTAATCTACACCATACATATCACCACTTGCACCTCCTCGCAGCATCTTTTCAGGCCAATCAGCTTTGAAGAAGTCTACTGAAGGTATCCCACGATACATCCCTCCTGCAACTTTGTATTCTACACCATACACGTCACTCCACAACTTCCTCGTTGCCTGAAAATTATTGTCAAGGGTCCCACCTTCCGTACGATCATTGAGGGAGTCGTCATGCTCCAAGATCTTACCAGTGGCATTCATGATATCTGCATGATACAGTTCAATAGAAGTTAACATGTGCGTATGCCACATGAGATCAATCTGATATGTTGGTACAAGGAACTGAGGGCGGTCCCTTTTGGCCATGAGTCGAACAAACTTTGTTTAGTTCTCTACTCCTTGAGAGAGGAAAGTTTCGTTGGAAAAGTTAGGCCCTGACACTTGCCACAAGAAGGTTGCCTGACGGTCACATGACTCAACTACGTCGAATCCATCAAGCTTGGTGTTTGTTGAACCAGGTTCAAGTACCACCTGCTTGGACTTATCCAAGAAGAAGCTTTCGTTGGGGTACAGCTCGTGGTACAATTCGATGGTGAGCTTGCAAATCTTGTCATGCGTAGATTCAGAGAATGTACTAAATTTTTTTATTTTTTTTTGGAATGTGAAAGGAGGCGAAGCATCAAGGATCTTGATCGATTTCTTGTTATCCGATGATTCTCCGTTTACTTGATCATCATTGGTGCTGAAGAATCTCTTTTCGACATACTTTGCGTAGCGATAGGGCGCTAGACGATGGCAATGCCAAAGCCATGCAATATCAGGTGGAGGAATAAGTTCGTGCGGGGTTTCACTGATGATCGAATATTTCTTAACGAACGGGAGCCATAGATCAGTGTATCTACGGAAGGATTCGTGAGAAGGCTTTGAGAGGGCGATGCCATTGATGTGAAGATTGCGAAGAAAATTGATGTGTTTCTGGGCCTGAGCGACCAAGTCAACGGAGGATACTAGTGTAGTTTCATCCATGCTGAACGCTTATTTTATAGCTGTTGATTGATTGTAAATGAATGAATGAACGATGACAATTGAGATTATACGAGAACTGAAAATTGAGCCATGTTACTTCGAGCTATTTTCATAATGCATAATGCATAAGTGCATAAGGTGGTATGTTTGAATATTTTAATAGGTGTGTTCATTGATGTCAGCAGGCCATTAAAGAGAGCCCTAGCACGGGGGTGAGGTTGGCACTTGGCACCTGTTGGCACGGATACAATGAAGATAAACAGAACCCTGCAGAACCACCACCCACCACCCTGTCAATATCTCCACCAGCAGACAGGAGGAGAAGGAAGGTTGTCAACGAGGAGTTGCGTTGTTGGTCTTTGCGTCCTGTCGTAGTCTTGGAAGCTCAACTTAAATGTACTCATTAATCTTTCGTCTCTAATCAACAGTCAAGCTAGTAATGAATTACTCTATCCTCTCGTCTTCTTCTCTTCATCTCTCTCATTTCACAGTACACTTCATAATAGCTTGACAGAGATTAAAGTTTGTGCTTCTCAATCGCATATATATATAATATCCTACCCAAACTTCACAAATCTCGTCCATTTTGGTCCTCTGACGTTGCAATAAAATGGAAAGAAGTCAACTTCGCGTACCTGATGTTACAACCAACCTTTTGGTAGCAGTGATACTACTTATTACTTTCTTATTCATTTCTTCAAAAAAGAAGAGAACCTCTCAAAGGGCAAGAAGGAAATGGCCCATCGTGCCAGGTGCCAAACCAATTATTGGCAATCCAATTGGACAAAGCAGTAACTTCACAGCGAAGGTTCACGAGTGGGCCGACAAGTATGGAACCGAGAAGGGGATCTTTGAGTGTACAATCTTCAGTCAGAGATTCTACATCATCTGTAGCGAGGAAAAGATTGAGCTAATCGAGAGCAAAAGACCTTTTGAAATCGTTCGATCCAAGAACTTGGTGAGAGCAGTAAATAGCGTAGGTGGGAACGGATTGTTTTCCGCAGAAGGGCACAATTGGAGGAAGGACCGTAGAATGGTCGGTCCAGCGTTAAATAAAAAGAATGTGGCAGACTATTTGTCGACCATGAGAGTCGCAACGAATAGGTAGGTTTTACTGAATTCGTAGCTTTGACGTTCTCTGTTAGATTTCTTTCGTTCTTGTCGTCTTTCAATGCGCAACACTAACCGGTAACATCCATTATCAGATTGATCGAACAATGGTCAAAGATGACCAAGGAAGATGGAGTAATTGCCATCAACTCGACAATCCTTGCGTTTACCATGGATGTGATTGCATCTGTGGGCTTTGGGCAGGAATTGAATTCAGTCACAAACGGTAATAATGAAATGGGAAATGATATCCTAAACTTATTTCAGGTGGCATATATTAGATATTTCTCTCCTATCAAATACTGGAAGATCCCTTTGATAGGCCAATATCTAGACGGTGGCGGTGGGTCAAAAACCCGATTGCTGAATGCACTCACGCGGCTGGTAAACGATTACAAGGCATCATCAAAATCAGGAAAGTCGTCGGAAGATTATTCCAAGAAGGCCAAGACATTTCTGGGAAAGGTCGTTGCGCTGAATATGAAAGATCCTGAAGCATTGAATACCGAACGCTTAGTGGGAAATCTTCTTACAATCTTTTTAGCTGGTGCAGAAACATCACATGTTACTATTGTGTCATCTTTGTATGAGATTGCCAGCGATAAGACAGGATTGCAAGACGAACTTGCCGCAGAAGCTCATGCGCTAGGAGATTTTGAGGCAGCGTCGACGAATGAATTGATGGAGAAGCTCCCACGCATGCGTTCCTTGGTGAACGAAATCCTACGAATCAAGGGACCTGTTGCCTTCCTTGGTCTTGAGAACGTTGAGCCACTTGAGATTGAAGGAACAATGATTCCTGCCAATAGCAATATTGTTCTTGCTATGCAATACATCTCTTGCCAGGAGTCAAAAATAATCGGGAAAGGCACCCCACCTGGACCAAGATTTGCAAATCCACGTGACTTTTGCCCTCGAAGATGGTTGATTGACTCTGACGGAAAGCCATACGATGGTGACGCATGTACGGTTTTAAGCCCTGCTTTCAAAACCGGTTTTAGAGCATTTGGCTCTGGTATGAGAGTATGTCCTGGAAGACTATTGGCTGAAATTGAGATTCTTATTGTTCTTTCGGCGATCCTTTGCAAGTTTAAAATTTCGTTGGAAGACGGACATCCTCCAATGGCTCTAATCACCAGTTTTACTGAGCAACCTGATATCGACATTCGCCTTGTACTGAAAGCAAGGAAGTAATGATGATTTAAACCGCATCGAATTCAATACATTGTACACTTGGTACAGCAGAGGAATCAATATTACTAAAGAGTGATCAGTGGTGATTTTTGATAAGGTCACTTCATGTAGTTTTCTATTGTAGTAGTTGGCAGCATCATAGCAAGCGATCATAGTTCATATCGTATGGTAGTTTCATCATAAAATAATTTTAAAAGAATAATGAGGCACATATTTAGTCCCATAATGCTCGTGGGACTCAATACTTATTAGTTTCATCCAAACTTTTTAGTTTTCGCAGGTTTTCGTCCGAAGAACAACAAAAAAAAAACATCCAGAGATGAGAGATGATAGATGATGGATGATGGAGTTCACACAACATCTCACATCTCACATCTCACATCTCACATCTCACATATCACGTCGCAGAGTAGTTCATAGATATACTGAAGACCTTCCATTACCCACTAAATACCAGCTTCAGTGGCCAGTGAGAAAGGACAGCTTATATAATCGTCATGTCAGACTCTGAAAAAAGCGATGCAGATGCCGTGGGAATGATTGCTCCAATTCAGAGTCAAGATGTAAGAAGAATTGTAGCAGGACAAGTGATATCAGATCTTGCGAGTACGGTGAAAGAACTCGTTGACAATTCTCTCGACAGTGAAGCAAAGAGTATCAATAGTGAGTGCATTTATATTTGGAAGAACGTGTGTGTTGATGTATCTTCGGATGTGCGCAGATGACATCTCACTTCTAAATTCCTTGGTACAGTTCGTCTATTCAATCAAGGAGTTGATGTCATTGAGGTTTCTGATGATGGCTGTGGAGTTCCTGAGGAATCAAGACCAATGCTTGCAATGAAACACGCTACTAGCAAGATAAGAACGTTTGATGAGCTCTATGCGAACACGTATGAAGACGGACAGATGCAATTGAAACAATTGGGTTTTCGGGGAGAAGCACTATTTGCATTAGCTAATATTAGTCAGAATCTAGTTATTTCCACACGGACTGAGAATGATTCCATAGGAGAGAAAATGGAATTTAGAAGCGATGGAAATCTTGATCCGATATCAAGAGCAGAAATTCCTAGAAAAGTAGGAACAACTGTAGCTATTGTGAAATTATTTGATGCCTTGCCGGTGAGAAGAGCTGATTTTATCAAGAGGATCAAGAGTCAAAGAGCAAAAATGTTGAGATTGTTACAGGCGTGTAAGTAGACATTCTGTATGGTTTCTTATCGAAATATTTTGTATTTGAATTAGACTCACTGCTGTCCTTCTTTAGATGCTGTGCTTTGTGTAGGTGTCCGATTTAATTTGATTGATATCACAGGCCGGGTTGGTTCACCGAAGTGTAAAACAGAAGTGAAATTAAGCACAAGTCTGAATTCAAAATCAATCAAAGAGACAGTATCTCAAGTATTTGGATCCAAATTCTTGGCGGGTCTTTGCCCAATAAGGATTGATTTAGGATCACTCATTATACCTCCAAAAGAGTCAGAAATTGAGAGTGTAAATAAAAATATGTGGAGAGTAGAAGGTCTCATATCAAAGGCGCCTGGGACAGAAAATAAAGGTAAATCTGCAAGAGAAATTCAGTTCTATAGCATAAATGGGAGGCCTGTTGACCTGCCAAAAATCTCTAGAATAATCGCAGAAGCATGGCGACAATTTGAAACCGTGGGCGGAGATTCGTCGAAGAAAAGGCCAGCATGTATTCTGGGCATCTACTTACCAAACTGCATGTTTGATGTGAATGTGGCTCCTGACAAGCGTGAAGTTTTTCTTTCTGAAGAAACCGCACTTTACGACACAATAAAGACGTCATTGGTGGAACTTTGGACGGGGCAAAGTGATGGTAAATTTGTAGCCAACGAAGCACAGGATGAATTGTCCGGGAAAAAACGGCCGATTCAAGCCATTGAAAGTAAAACTCAATCTTCTCAGCAGTCACCTCTCCTAGTAGACCCGCTACTTGAATCAACACAAGGATCAATCACATCAAGTGATAGGCACGCAAAAAGAAATGTATTCACCAGAGCTAGTATTGGAGAAGCTACAACTGATTTTGTCTTTCCTCATATTGCAAGTCTAATAAGAGGTGAGGAGGTACATATCAGGGATGCTGAAAATGAAATACAGTTAGAAGCTGCAACGCCTGAGAATGAAGAAACTGATATCATGTCATCTCCTGGACGTGATTCTTGTTCAATTTTAGACCAAAAGAAGTGGAATCAAACCAGGCTTCAATTTAGTCCTTCCGAATCTGGAAGTCTAAAGGAGAGTATTGGCATTTTAAGGTCATCAAAATACATAGGTTCTACACCTGATCAAGAAAGCGAAAGAGAAGATGTTCCAAGGTCAAAATCACAAGTCCATAGCAGCAGCAGCCTTGGTAGCTCTGTACCAGTAGACGAATCACCACTTCTCACCTCACACCAAAGGGTTTCCCCTGTAGAGGACATGTCAGTTCTAGGCAATGTAAATAATATGACTCCCATAGAATCTCCATGCAATCAAAAGTCAATTCCAACAAATGATGCTGCTAATACAAACGAAAGTGAACCCTGCAATTCGAATGTTGAGCGGAAATATTCAAGTGCCAGCAGCGAATCAGATACTTCAAACGAGGACAAATCTGTGTCTAAGGAAACAAAGACGCCAACGCCAAATGTGACAACTATCGTTAAAGAAAATGTAGTTTGGTCAGAGTTTACCCAATCTTTTGTCCTCGGACAGGCTCGCGCCGCAAGAGAACGGTCAGTCGAGAGAATATCAAGATTAGCAGATGCCAAGAAAATACGAAATTGCATTAGCAAACAAGGGGAATACCAAGAAGACGACGGAACTCTATCTCTGTCAAAGGATGACTTTGTCACAATGAATGTCATTGGTCAATTCAATTTAGGATTTATTCTCGCTGTAGGTCAAGATGGTCAGCTTTGGATTCTAGACCAGCACGCATGCGACGAGAAATACAATTTTGAAAAATTGTGTAAGGAGACCAAAATTCACGAGCAGAATCTCATTGCTCCCCTTCCACTTGAATTATCGCCGTCCGAAGAGAATTGTGTGCTAGAGCACCTTGGTATCTTTGAGAAAAACGGATTCCGATTTAATCACGACCGTACAAAACCGCCACGACATCGTCTCTCGCTCACTGCCGTTCCACACAGTGGCTCAGGCGGTGATGGTCGCAAGGCGGTGCAGTTTGGTCCCCGAGATGTGGGCGCTCTCTGTGCTCTTCTTGGCGCTGATGGGGCATGTAGCTCCAATGGTTACATAGCAGGATCCGGTTCGGGAGCTGACGGAGCTGGCAAGTCTGGGAATAATGCCGTGAGGCGTCATGCAGGTATGGGGACTGATACAATAAGGCTCCCGAAGGCAGTGGCCATGTTTGCGAGTAGGGCATGCCGAAGCAGTATCATGATTGGGGAGTCATTATCGCAAGGTAAAATGAATGAGGTCATTACGAAGCTGCAGAAGCTGGAACATCCATGGACGTGTGCACATGGTAGACCAACAGTTCGACACGTAAAAGACCTTTTGGAACAAATGTGCGAGGATGAAAATGGTATTTAAAATACATTTCATCACTCATTTTAACATCAAACTATCTTCTAATTTGATAACATAAGCATTGCATAATGCTCAATGGAGAAGACGTATGGGTTATCAACTAATGCCTTAAAACTGTACTTGAAACGCATATGGATTTTGCTGCATTTAAATTTAGTCGATCGCAATTGTTGAGACACACGAATGTGATAGGTTTCTTTGATCCTCTTGATAATTGAGAGTTCTAACTTTTTAAAACTCTGTCGTATGCTTGCTGTATGCTTGCTGTCTACCAGTAAATGACGAGGAAGACCAGTATAATGATCACCATCGACATTGCCAATATAATCAGAAAGTTCCTCTTGCCTCCGCTCTTTTTTATTAATTCTCTCGTTTTCTTTGTAACTATTTCAAGATTTGTCGTTGCTTTATCCAATTCGTTATCCATGTCATCCAACATGATATTCTGCTGATTCAATTCTTCGTGTATTCCAAGACTCAACGTTCCAAGCCTATTTGCGCTCTCTGTGAGCATATCTAATCCATCGTCTTGATGTTTCATCTGCAGCTGCTGCTGCCGAATTTGTTGCGAGATGAAGTCATCTCCTTGATCGCTGTCAGAATCGTATCCAACCCGAGAGTAATTATGACGATTGTTGTTGAACATTTTCTCGGATGTTTTGTCTATTCGTGAGGTCATACAAGGAAAATCTCGTGCAGTTTCTGTTACCAACTTGACCCCTTTGGAAGAATCCGCCCAAGCTCAATTGAAATGTTATCAAGTTGGAAAAGGACCGTACACGTAGATACTTCGATATTATGAAGTTCCAAGCGCGATGTTGAGATTGAGATTAAGAAGGTATCTGCTGTTCGAACTATCAACTGCTTTAAATAATAAGAGAGGATGATGGATGATGGAGGATAAAAGATTGATGCTTTTTGTCTCTTTACCCCCCCCTGGGTAGATACAATCGAAGGGGGGAGGTAAGTCAAGCTACCATTTCATAAAATACAACGTAGATAGAACGGTAGTAGAGGTTATTATCCTCACAAGTTCAATCAAAGGTGGATATGTGGATATCCAGCTTAGACCATTGATGATGTCTACTAGATACTAGATGTATGATGTTTCTGCAGCAGAGAGAGAGAGCTTTGTCATGTGCGCAGGTATCACGAAATTTGGAGCTATATACAATATCTTCCGAAATCGAAGTTTACAAATATATTTTCTACATTTCATTCAGCCATACTTTGATTGTCTTGTCATATGACGAAGTCACGACAGTATCCGTCTTGTTGCTGCTAAATATATCTCTGAGTTGTCCTTTGTGCGCCTTTAATATCTTGACAATCTTCGTGGAAGCAATATCCCATACGCACATGCTGTTGTCTTCCTGTGTATTTCCATAAATATATTTTCCGCTACTGCTCCATGCAACTCTTGGCTGACTAAAGCCATCGTTCTTGTGACCATATAAATCCCGAATGATATTGCTAGTTCCGACTTCAATAATGATATTACGTGAATTATCTGTTGCTGCGCATAGATATTTTCCGTTGGGGGATAGGGCCAAATCCATGATTGCAAATGACACATGGCTGTCAAATCCTCCAGTGACGGCTGATACAAGTGTGAATAGCAACAATGGAATGGTAGAGAAGGTGAGGATAGGCACAGATAAATAAAGTAGCCAATGCATAATAAAACGACAACATGACAATTTGAACTTACATCCATTCACCGAGTGCTTGGTCATCTTGAAATTATTCTTGAGATCAAAGTAAGATAGATAGGATGTTTCTCTTTCGTAGAGACATAAGATATCTCCTTCATTCACGAAACAGACAGTTTCAACAGCTCCACCTAGATGAAGACTATTGACCATCTCAACTGATGCATTCTTGAAAAGGCTCTCAGCACCACCTTCCATATCATCATCGTCATCATTATCATTGTCCACAAGAAGAGTAATTCTAGTAATTTGAACTGTTCCATCTGCTGAAGCACTCGCCAGTAGACCAGACTTGGGAGCGAACGCCAATGACTTGACATATTTTGTGCACTTGATTTTATCTCCTCTGACAATATTCAATGCCCAAGCCTTGACCTTCCCAAAGACCAGCTTATATCCAATCAAATGCACGGAACCATCCATACATCCCGCCGCTACGATATCTTGCTCGGTCGAGAAGGATATACAAATGACAGGAGCAGTACAGTGCACTCTTGCAGCTCTTTGGACCGTGTTTATGGAAGCGTCATCTCCCGGAGCGAGGGCTGACCCCCATGACATGATGGATACATAACTATCGGCTCCGCCTGTACCGATGAGGGCATCGGATCTATCCAATGCGCAACAGAGTGGATTTGATATTCCATGGGCGTTTGGAAGGGTGACAGCTGGATCAGTTGGATAAGTTCCATCACCAGAAGAAACAAAGTCATGCACCG
>Ga0307981_1004171_pt1 | contig 10323 bp, 9 predicted proteins | sample OrgLakmetagen987_FD_201849 | JGI IMG/M metagenome (GOLD analysis project Ga0307981, IMG submission 201849) | Saline water microbial communities from Organic Lake, Antarctica - #987 | ecosystem: Environmental > Aquatic > Non-marine Saline and Alkaline > Saline | place: Antarctica: Organic Lake... | reverse complement strand
GCAAAGAATATAAGTCTCTTGCGTGATGAGAAGAGTAAGCATAAAACCAACCCAGCTAGTAGGAGTACGGTAGTAGTAGGAGTATTAGTTAATCTCATCATAGATATCCCATACTTTAATCGTCTATTCGTAGTCTATTTTTGCGCTATTGCTACAGTAGTACCGGTAGTCCCGGGGAAAACCGACCCGACCCAGCATCAACCAATAAAAATGTTGGCCACGACTCATAGAAAATAAATCGTGAAAGTAGACACTATTTCCCACGCCGCGCGCGTCCCGCCCGCGCCCGCGTCATCAAGTCAAGTCCGTGATGATCGCGTCAGACCAAGACTTTTACGAGAACATGAAAACATTCTTCAAAAAGCGGACTTTCATTATCATCAGAATCAGAGGTGCACCATGAGCATGAGCGGTCGTGCCTCAGGTTCCACGGACACAAAAGGTGACAGTCAGTCGTGGTTACCGGCGTGGATGAATTTCAACGGACCTGATCATTTTTCGATGAGTGGAACGACCGCCATGGAGAAAGAGGACGCGGCGGCGGCGCATCATCGGAAGCTAGCGCAGCTCTTGCGCTACATTGCGACACTGAATGCGGATGGCGGAGCAGGACACTCGTTTGTTCGACAGGTCAGAAATAGACGGGAACCTTCAAGCTTCTTCCAGCTTGAGAGCGAGCGAGAAAATCAGGATGACCAGCTATCAGGTATACTCTTTTCCACAGAAGATTTCAGGCATATGCTGGCGATGGAAACCGACCCGGCCACGCCGGTATTCGACTCGCCGCCGTTTTCTTTCTATGCCGCTTCTTCGGCTCCCAAAGGAGTGGCTTTGGGAAAGAGAATGTTTACTGGAGCGATCAAAAGGGTCATCACGGGGTCTGCTGATGCCCCGGGAAAATCCTGCTGGCTCAGAATTACTCGCTTGACCAGTACGCAAGTCACGGCCCCACCTGATACGTCCAGTCCTGCAGTACGTCAATACCTAGAAGACTGGCGCACCCAGCTGCAGCCTCCTTTACAGTCTATCGAACAACTGCTCACCTTAAGGCACTTGGCTCGGGCTCCCAAGTTACCGCCCTCCGTCGATATGTCTAGTAGTCGGGAGATCAAGACCTTTCTTCGCAAATACAAGAAATACTTGCGCAAAAGACTGTTTCAACTCTCGTTGGAGCCCATGTATAATCGTCTCTTTGAGTGGATCCAACGTCAGCAAGACCATAACAACGAGTTGGTCTGGGGCCTTGTAAGTGTCACACCTGGCACTGCATAGTGCTCCGGTGGTGTCGTTGGCGATATCAAGTCAGTCCCTCGTTTACCGGTTACAGAATCTAACATTCGTTCTTTCTCTTTGCCGTTTCACAAATAGGGCCATGCAAGTATCCTGTCGGGGGATACAATGATTAGTGGTCCTTTGCTTTTGGTCCTTGTCGAAGTCGAACTGGCGCGTGACGGTGCCCTTCTGGTTCGCCCACGCGAACATACCGGAGTTACCTTGAATCGAGAGGTAGCGTCAGCGTTGTCTACCGCAAACGACTCAGGGACAGGCAGCCATGGAGTTCTTGCTCAACTTTATAGCGATGTAGCTGAGTTGGAACCGTCTCGGATGTCTCCAGGTCAACCTTCGACGTACACTCCGCTGTTGAAAAGAATCTCCGTCGAGTTGTCTTCGGGCGGTAGCTTTCAGTCGTCGTCAACCGCGGCTCGGAACAGAGCAGAGCCGGGAAAGCTGTCTGTGACTGAAGCCTGGTGTCTCTTTTCTCGCCCCAAACCCAGCTCAGTTTGGGCAAGGGATGCAATGGCTTTTGCAGATCAGCTGCTACTGCCAAATTCACAGGGTGGTTTGGTGCTTCCCCAGGCGACTCTTGCGTTGACCCTCGGACCTGGTGCTCTGGATATGGTTCAGTCCGGGAAGAGTCACAATAATACTGACATAACTTCGAATGGATTGATGGACTTGGTGAGCAGCATCTGGACTCGCGGCGGTAAGGAGAAGATAGTAGGGCCAGAGACTCCTGCGAGGCCTCTCTTCCCCCTACCAGCATCGGAAGCTCAAAACCGCATCGCCGACCTCTTGATTAACAAGCAGAATCCTGCTGTCCTGGTTGAAGGTCCTCCGGGATCAGGGAAAACACAGACTATTGCAAAGTAAGTTGCGTTGACGGCTGCCTTATCGCCTTCCGTGTCCTTTGTTTCTAAGCCCCTGTTGGTTTGTTTTCCCATCAAATCACACAAATTGTGCAGTATTGTCTGCGCCTACCTTTGTCAAGGAAAGCGCGTTTTGGTTACCTCCAAGAACGCCCCTGCGTTATCAGTGCTTCGGAGTCGGCTACCGTCGACCGTCCAGGAGCTGTGTGTTGACGTGTCGGTGAGCGAGCTGGCTGGGATGCGGCAGCTTCAACAGACTGTGGAAAGGCTTGCCAATCGGGTGTCTTCTGTTTGCGCCGATGTTGAGAGTGAAAAGTCTCTTCTCTTGCAGGTACGTCCCTGTATTAATCTCCATGTGCTCTTCTACGTTGCAATGTATTGACTTTCTCCTGCTCTTTTTGTTGATCACAGAGAAGTATTGATGATTTGGATAATGAGCTTCGGACCATTGACGATAGGTTGAGCAAGCACAACGAAAAGATTCGACAGCTTGTTCAGCATCCAGATGGACAGAAGCTTATCCAATTGTCGTTGACGCTGATCGATCAAGTGCCCTGGCTATTGAAGTCTATGACGAGATGGTCGCTTAAAGATGTCAACTCGCTTACTGAACGCGTGGCAGGTCTCTTGCTGGAAGAAAATGATTCAGTAGAGGGGGTAACCGGATGTGATATGCCGCCCTCAAATAAGTTGATCTCACTTGTTGCTTCCAAGGCTGGTTCGTCTCTTGCCATAATCTGGAATGTGGCTAGGGAGAAGATAGCTGCTGTCCCTGGTCTTGGTTCGCTTTCTGGCTTGAAGCAGCAATCTGTTGATCTACACGAGTCCTTGAACAAGCTCAGGATAAGTGGCGAACCAGCGAAGACTGCGACTGACTGGAAGACTGTGCTCCGTGCCTTGGAGCATGCCCAGGCCCTTCATTCCTTCAAGGAGGATATATGGAATGAATGTGAACAAAATGATGGCTGGCCGTCTCTTGATTTGACGTTGCCAAAGGAAGAGCTGAAACAGCTTCACACTTGCCTTGAGAAAGCAGCTACAGTGCTGCGACTCAAATGGAAGACAGGCGTGGCCGATGAAATCCTCCTGGCAGTTGCATGCCAGGAACTCGATTCACGTCGAACCACAATCGCATTACAAGTTCAAAGGCTCGCAGAAGAGTTGGTGGATGCAAATGTGATAACTGAACTAAGTCGCTCGTTCTCGACTGAAGCCCAGAGTGCTCTAATTCGATTCTCACAAATCGCAGGCAAGGCAAAATTCAGTCGAGCCTCGCAACCGTCCAAGATGACGCAGCGGCAGAGACGTCGCCGTCAGGAGTATCTTGATGCCTTTGATCGCTGTTGTAGATTCATCCCGTGCTGGATTTTAACGTCTTCCCAAATCAGTGACTATCTACCGGCCGAGTCTCTCTTCGATTTGGTCATAATTGACGAAGCTTCTCAGAGTGACGTTACGGTTCTACCAGGCATGCTCCGTGGCAAGCAGTGGCTTATTGTTGGTGATGGTAAGCAAGTCAGTCCAACTGAGGCTTTTGTGTCAGAAGATCATATCGACAATCTTCGTTCGACACTGCCTACATCTCCACTGAAGGAGTCTTTCCTACCTGGACAGAGCTTCTTCGATTTGTGTTCTCAGGCGTTTCCGAGGGGTCGGGTAAGTTGAATCGATACGTCTCTACTTCTTATTGGCCATATGTGTGTTTACTTGGCCTCTTATCGTGTGTTGTCTGTGACTTGCCTGCAGGTTGTACTGAATGAACATTTCCGATGCGCTGAAGAAATAATCGAGTTCAGCAATCGTGAGTTTTACAACGGTCGCCTGGTGCCCCTTCGTCTTCCAACACGATCAGAGCGATTATCACCTTCTCTCGTTGACGTTTTCGTCCCAAATGGTGTGAAGGTGGGCAAAGTAAATGAACCAGAAGCCGAAGAAGTGGTTCGACTAGTGAAAGACTTCGTATCTCATCAGGCTTTGAACGGAACCCCAAGAACTATTGGTGTCATCTCTCTCGTTGGCGATGATCAAAGCCGCCTAATCCGTGGCCGTTTGCTCGATGCAATAGGTCCCCAGAAAATGGCCCTTCATGAAATCTTAGTCGGAGATCCGCCTACTTTCCAGGGAGCCGAGCGGGATGTAATCATACTCAGTATGGTTTGCAGTCCAGGGAGTGTTCCCACGCAAAGCCAGTTAATGCACGCTCAAAGGGCCAATGTGGCACTATCGAGGGCAAGAGATCGGTGTATCTTAGTTCGAAGCATTAAAATCAACGACATCTCGAGCGCCGAAGATATCAAGATACCCATCATCGAATTCTTCCAGACAGCAAATACCAAGACAGAGGAATCTAACGAGACGGAACCACTGGCCATGACGGGAGGATGGCACAGCGGTGACGTTAGTGTGCGCAATCTCTTAGAGAAGGTTCTCCGTGCCCGCGGCTTCTCAGTTCGTGAAATGGGAGTTGTGTGGAAGAACGCTATTTGCGTTGAACACGAAGCCTCAGATTCGAGAGCTGCTATCCTGATTGAGGGTACTGGCGAATCGTTTCCAGCATGGCATGAGAACTACAAGCAGCAAAAGGCAATCGAGAGAGTGGGTTGGAAGTGTCTTCGTGTCGATGCGCTTTCTCTGTTGTGTGATTTCCACGTAACTCTTGAATCACTTGTTCAATTTCTTCGGGTCAATGGGATCGAAGAGCCCCCCGTTGTTCTTTACGACGAGCTGGAACAAGATCATATCAGTGACGTCGATGGTTCGACTAGTATCGTAGAAGAGATCGTGGAGGAAGAAAGCCACGGTGTTGCCAACCCAGTTGCTCCAGAAGCGGTCGATCCACCCGATGTTCATGATGTTGTAGTCATTAGCAGCGATGATGAAGAGGACGACGCGGATAAGAAAGTGGCTGCTGTCAAGTCTGCACCTGTGCTGAGTCACATGGACGACAATGACGTGCTACATGAGTCAGCTTTTGGTGAAGTGGTAGAGCTAAGCTTCCTCCGAAGCGAAATCCCTGAAAGGGCCTCAGCTGAATCCTACTCTGGTGACCAGTCGGGTGTCCTTGAAGGTCTGTTGGGTCGAGCAGGGACGAAACGGCGCACGCGCGACAAAGCGGACCGGTACGAATGTGATGAGTCTGAGATCGAAGAAAGTCTTTCGGGCCGAAGTGGGAAGAAAAGGCGCCGACCCTACAAGCGCTTGGACAAGTATGCTCGTGATGGACGATACTATCCTGTTGGAAAGCTCTCCGTACCCACCGGAGTTGATGTTGAAGGAACCCAGGAAGGTGAATGGTATGATACCGATTCAGATCTCCAGGAGGGAGAAGATGAATGGCAAGAGGATGGAAATAGAGCAAAGTTTGATGGTATGGTCCCTAGTCTGCCCAATAACTCGAGGCCGCACAGTGATGACAGATGAACCGATACATTCGGTATACGTCAAGGCCTTGCCTACTATATGATAAATGATAACCTGTATTGCAAACAAACCTGACATGACATTGGTGAGCCAAACACCCCAGCAAGCAAAGCCCGCAAGAGCACTAGCACACACCACTTAGATACCATGGCGTGGGTATACCATTGGATTGCATATCTTAAAAATCCATGTAGTTGGTACCCTCCCTCTCTTACTATTTACAGTTCAATCATCGCGCAAACACAAGCAGCACTATGCCTCGCCTCGCCGAGTATGCTCGATATGGTTCAAGACCAAGGCTGTGTATTTATTCTCGGCTGGATTCCAGTCGAGCGCGTTGATACAGGTATTGCCCTGGTTGAGCGTTTTCTCGTTTCTGGATACGTCTCCAAGCAGAACCGAAGTGAGCAAAACCTTATTGAGTCGTCCATGTCCGACGATGGCAACATGGTCATGATCGAAATCTTCCCAGAGACGTTGCAAGCCTCGCGGGACCCTTTTTTCTACAAATGAAATGCTTTCGGCAGTCTCGCCCGGCCAGCGCAAAGTGACGTCGTCGTACATCTTTTGGTTCTGTTTTTCAAATTCTGCAATCAGTTCCGGTTTGGCTTCAGGGCCGCGACGAGTGTGGCCCTCGAACGTGCCAAATCGCATTTCACCGAAGTCGGGACTGACGAATCGCGCGGCAAGCGGATATTTGCCATGTATCACATCGGCCGTTTGGACGGCTCTGGAGAGATGTGACGAGGCGATGACGCCGAGCAGCGTGGGTGGTAATTCGGCAGCGGCAAGCCGAGCTTGCTTTATTCCATTGTCGTTCAGGGGAATGTCAAAGCCACCGCCTTGCATCTTCCCCAAGGCATTCCACTCAGTCTCACCGTGGCGGAGAAGAAAGAGACGGCGGTGTCCGGGTTGTAGTACAGGCAAACGATCTGTAAGAGACATGGCAGGCGATGGGCTCTGGCTCAATGTGGAAAACAGAGAAGTCGTCAATCGCAAAGGATGAGCGATTCTCATTGTGCGTCAAAGAGAGCTACTTGAGGATCGTTCGTTCGTTGTAGGCACCACTGGCTTGCCACTCCACTACTCCTACTCACACTTGTGGATACCTTCTACCTTCATCTTCTACTCAATAGTCTACGGTAGGGTACCGGTACATACCTTCCCGACTAATCGTGCGATGTACGTACGGTTGAAAAATCGGAGCACGACTTGAAAGAAAAACGAAAAAATGGAGCCGTCTCATTATTGAAAGAAAGAACAAAGCAACCATTAACGACAACGATTGCGAGAAGCTGGCAGCCACACTCTCGGACAGCTATCTCAAAACGGAGCCCTACGATGCTAGCTCTGAAGGTTTGGTTGATTATCTCGGAACGCACGGCGTCCTAGTCACAATGTGCATAGCAGGCATGTCATCTTCTTTCTTGCCCGTCGGCCTTGCAGAAAACCATATGGCCGTGTCATGGATCAATGCCGAAATTGGCACTAGCGTAATTCCTGCTGAATCTCAACTAGGACTAATTCTCAAGCCCGAAGCTGTCAATATGCAGTGTATATATCCGACTGACGGTGCTAGTGATGGCCGCGACAATTCAGGCTGTGGGCCCCTTTCTACGGACCCGCAGAACGGATCGAGAGGAGCTCGACGTATGGGCCCACTGGCCAAATGGGCCTTTCGTCGTCAAATGCAAGCCTACAAGGATATCAACTTTGGCCCCGACACTGACTATGCCGATATTGACTGTCTGCAATTCTTGGACCCGTTCGTTGGAGGCCAGTAGTCTACAACTACATGGAAACAAGAAGCGTGCAATTGCGCTACTACTACTAATACTTCTATCAAGTGCCAAGAAAGTGGTCAAATCATCTTTGAAACCCTGTATCCCTTGGCTAAAGCCCAAATTGAAACGGGCCTGGGACACGAGGTCTGTACCTGGGGAGACTCAGGTCCACCTCGTCCCGATATCAGCGACCCCGGGATGTTATTGGGCATTCAACCCATTTCATATTCACCCAACAACTGGCAGAAAGTTATGGAATTACAGCGCGAAATTATGTCCCAGATGCCGCCAGATGCCTTGATTTGGAATGAAATTGTCTTGGGACTGCCACATCAATTGAAAGATGTCGTGTCTGCGGTCATTTATTGGGAGGAGGTAGGGTAGGGTAGCTACCAGTTATAGGCCAAGTGGGATAGGCCAAGTGGGAGTACTACTAGAGGGGCATGCTTAGCTACCAGTTAGTTCGTCTGCTTAGATTCGCCAAAAGGTCAGCTTTGGCGGTCGAATAGAGTAGCTTTCATAGGATACGCCAAAAGGTCAGTCAGCCTTGGCGGTCGAATAGAGTAGCTTTCATAGGCACACTTAGACTAGTTCATCTACTAGTAGATACGCCAAATAGGCCATGCTTAGTTCGTCTACTTAGATACGCCAAAAGGTCAGCCTTGGCGGTCGAATAGAGTACTTAGAGGCTAGTTCCGTCTGCTAGATACGCCAAATGGTAGTTGAGACGCAATCAAATCCCAACGCCAAATGGTAGTTGAGACGCAATCAAATCCCTAAAGTGACACCAATCAATAGGCATGCTTAGACTTTGTTCGTCTACTAGATACGCCAAATGGTAGTTGAGACGCAATCAGATCCCTAAAGTGACGCCAATCAAAAATGCCTAACGCGGCATGTTTAGACTAGTTCGTCTACTAGATACGCCAAATGCTGGTAGTTGAGACGCAGTCCTTACGCCAAAAATATGGTACTTGAGACGCAATCAAATCCCTAAAGTGACGACAATCACCTAACGTGAAACCTAACGTAAGGAATTTATGTAAACATCAATTTCAAATTGGTATCTTGAAATGCTTCAGCTATCCGGGTGCCCAATGGGAAGGCAACTTGCGAAGGACAGACTGACGAACGGAGTGCCGAGTTTCAGATGGGATAATCCGACCGATTCTGAATCAGGTTCCTGGCTGTGTTTAAGTACACAGGTAACTGGACTCTCTCATTGGTCGTTGTCCAGCGCTTCTTTCTACCTCCTGGAGATTTATGAGTTTACTGCTTTATCTGGTTTCCAACGTCGACCGTGTTATCAGGTTTTGCAGAAGCTTTTTATTAACCATGATCAGTATGTCAACGTCAGGTGTTGCCAATCTGCGGAATCTGCTCGCTCGCTCTTCCGCCGCTTCGCGTACACTGTTGTCTGCTGGGGCTCCAGGAGGTTTGTTTTCTGTGGGTGCGGGGGTGCGGGGGGCTTTGCCATCTCTTTCTTCGCCCATGGCTGCGTCCGCCCTTTCGGTGGGCGTATTCGTTTTTAGAGCTGGTGATGATCGTTGCCGCGGTCTCATTGGCTTGTTTAATGTCGTTTCTGGTACTGCGGGGTCAATTGTTTGCTGGTGTTGCGTAACGTTGTACTAAGCACCATGCGGCCTTCGGTTAAGATGACTGGGTATGATACCTGTTGCTAGGCCTCGAAACCTGGGGCTTATTTGCCTTCCATTTGTTTCTTGGGATCTTCCTGAGTTGATTGTGTCCTTCTTGACAAGCCAGGCTTGTCCACTTGCGGCATCGTACTCTGTTGGCCAATCTTGAATTCGCGTTCCGAGATTGATTCTGTTTTGGTGGTGAGCACCGCTCGCTAAGGTTCGGATTGTGGCTGAGAATGGCCGTGTTCAACTGCCCCGGCCGTTTTCTGCTGGTGATCTTGTTTGGCGGTGATTTAACGCTGTTCAGGAACGCACGTCTCGCCAAACAGCAGCTGCGCACTTGGTGACCCGGCCGTGTGCGATGCAATGTCCACGGCCTTTCCGTTCTGGTGTGTTTGCCATGGCCGTTTCTGTTCTGGTTTGCTTTTTTCGGATTCGGTGGGATGGACGGGTTCCTCCAGTCTGCTTGTATCCCTTCAATGGGAGAGGCTGGAAGGTCTGAGCGTTATTTGCCACGTAATGTGGAAGTTATTTTTGAAGGTGATGAGCTTTGGTGTAAGGCTGGCCGAGTGCTGCAAGGCATCAACGGGTCGTTCTGCTGCCCGTCCTTGGACGGGTTCCTCTAGTTTGCTCGTATCCCTTCAATGGGAGAGGCTAGAAGGTCTGAGCTCTATTTGCTCACCTAGATCCTTGAAGACAATTCCTTGTGGGGAAACTATCTATCAAGCCTTCTGCCTTTACACTTCTTCTCTCCTCCGTTGTCATTGTGCATCACCGCCGTACTTCATCGTACCTCCATCGCATGAAGTGGATTTTTTCGCTTGTATTCCGTCAATGAGAGGCTGGTGTTGAGAATCCTATATTGGAGAAAGTTCGATCTGGAGGTAGCGGACAGACGTTCGCGTTACCAACCAAGAAAAAAGTGTCCGAACAGATGGAGGTCGCATCCGCTCTGACGTATGCGTCAGTTCTTAAAAAGGGCCTCAAATTGGCACCAGTGGCTGTTCATTCTTTTTGATTAATCCCATCGTAAGAACAGTTTGATTGACTCTTCCTATAGATAGACTATCGAGGGTCCTGACACACTACAGCCGAGAACTGAAGGTTCGAGGCGTGATCAGATTCTCCTAGAATCAACATTAATCAAAAAGAAAACTACTCCGTTTTCTCAACGCTTTTCGAAAACAGCGTTCTTTTCTGATCCATTTTTCTGAACCCAAGACACCCCATCATGAGTGATGCTGTCGCATCTCCTCCGATTGTCCCCAGCAGCAGTACTGCCAGTGGACGTGGCAGCGGACGAGGACGCGGACGAAGCGGTAGCCGCGGTCG
>Ga0307981_1004170_pt1 | contig 10326 bp, 7 predicted proteins | sample OrgLakmetagen987_FD_201849 | JGI IMG/M metagenome (GOLD analysis project Ga0307981, IMG submission 201849) | Saline water microbial communities from Organic Lake, Antarctica - #987 | ecosystem: Environmental > Aquatic > Non-marine Saline and Alkaline > Saline | place: Antarctica: Organic Lake... | reverse complement strand
TTTTCTATCATGTCATGTGATCCCGGCTCACCGATCGCTAAGGTGGAGAAAGGACAAGGTTATTACAGACGCACTGCTCCTGTGCCTATCTTATCCAGCGCTAAGGAAATCCTATCCCTCTCGCAAGGCCGCTTAGAGGACTTTGGTGCGAACAAGGAAGTCATCGATATCGCACTAATGCGAGTGAAGAAGTTTCGTGCTATCGTTCACCGCTGGGCAGAGGTCAACGGTAAGCAACCATTTATTTTTAGAGAACCATTTCAAGCAAATGCCCCCATCGGTAATCTCTGGAAATTCCCAGAAATGGTCATGGTAGATTGGGAAGGTGCTATGGATCAATATGAGGCAGATCCCCTTTTTAAGCTCAAGAGCACACTCCAGCTACCAGCCTTCAGGCTCGTCGCATCTCGTCTGTATATACAGGCCGGATTGCACTCGTTCCGTGAAGATTTCTTCCAGGCACTCAGCTCATCAGAGTGGGCTAATGCTGGCGAGATCTATTATGCTGGGCCAATAGAAGACGAAGCTCTCGCAGAGGCTTACCGCAGGCTAAACTCTAAGTTTGGTATCGGTGTCACCAGCTTTGGGCTCAGCTCCACACAGCTTGATGATCTTCCTCGCCCAGCGGAAATCCTCAATGCTCAACCAAGAGAAACTGAGGCACTCATGGAGAGACTAGAGATCAACCGGATCGCAAGTCCCATTTCACGCGACCACGTAGACTGGGCAGCCCTCGATGCTATCCGTAATGATTCAGAAGAGATCAACAAGCTTTTCAACTGGCTCATCGAAGGCATCAACAGCAAGAACCCTAAACCTTATCCTGAAGACTAACCTATCTTTTCTTTTTCTAGTTAGAAATTGCTAGTAGCAACCAATCGTTATGTCTGACCCCCAGCCAACTTCAACCTGCTCCCCTCCTCGGACATGGGCTGAAATAGATCTCTCTGCTCTGAGAAATAATCTGAAGGTGTCGCGTGATATCTCAGGCCAGTCTATTATGGTCGTCCTCAAGGCCGCCGCCTACGGCCATGATATTAAAGAAATAGCTCTAGCTCTAGATCAAGAAGGTATCGCATTTTATGGGGTAGCTAGTGTCATCGAAGCGCGTCGTGTCCATAGCACTGGAAGCAAGACAAGAATCTATCTTTTAGGCCCTACTCTCGCAGATGAGCGTGCAGAAATAGTCAATCACCGATGGACTCCATGTATCTCAAGTCTCGAAGAGGCACAGCACTTCAGCGAATTAAATACGGGGAATTCACTATTACCAGTCCACATCACCGTAGATACAGGAATGGGTAGAGGAGGCTTTCTCCCATCCACACTTAATTCCGCGCTCAGCGAGATTTTAAAACTAAAGAACATCAGCGTCGAAGGTATCGGCTCGCATCTCCCATCGGCAGATGAAGACCGAGAGTTCACCTTATCGCAGTTTGAAGCGTTCAACGATATCGTAAGAGACTGTGATCATCCATTTAAGTTCATTCATTTGGCAAACTCAGCAGGAATACTAGATTACTCATCCTCCGTCACCAATATCTGCAATCTCTGCCGTCCGGGCATCATGCTTTACGGAATCTCCCCGATGAAAGAATACCAGCAGAAATTAAAGCCTGTGATGTCTCTTAAATCAAAAATAACCATCATCCGAGAGTTGCCTGCTGGACATGGCGTCTCCTACGGGAGATCGGTCCTATTAGATAAACCCACTCGAGTTGCCACAATAGGTGCTGGATATGGAGATGGCTATCCGCGCTCAGTATCAGCGAAAAACGCGTCAGTGATTATCCGTGGTGTTCGCTGCCCTATTATCGGTAGAGTCACCATGGACCAAATCATGGTCGATGTTAGTGCCCTTGCAGAAGCCACCGCTGGCGATATAGTTGAGCTTTTTGGTCAGCACATCAGTGTCACTGAGGTAGCAGAAAATGCTGGCACTATTTCCTGGGAGGTTCTCACCAGAATCACCCCCCGCGTCACTAGAATCTTCTTGAACAAGTAGATTCCGTCATTGCCAAACGGTAGTTTCCATGATCTATTAAAGTATTATGAGTAGTAAATCTATCACCATTATTTCAGCTTCCTTCTTCACAGCTCTCAGCCTCCCGTGCCTTCTTATGGCACAGCAAGTAGAAGCACCTACCAAACCTGCTCCAGTCGCTGTGGAAGATGATGAGGAAAGAGCCGAGATCCCGAAAGATCTCATTGAAGATCCACACGTGCGCGAAGAGCTCGGAATCAATGAATTCACCGCTCCCTCTATCCGCCTCATCTTCGATGACTTAGACCAACTCACCCCTATGCCAGTCAGAGAAACCAGGCACATTCTTCCTAAAAGGATGCCCCTAAGTCGCACTGATCTCGCCTTAGAAATTGGATTCCTTATCGCAGATGGATTCCTTGCCGTGCAACATGGACATATAGAAGACATCGAACCAATTGCAAAGAACCTTTCAAGGTACGGTCGTGCTCTAGGTGCAGGGGACAGAGTAAACCGTCATGCGAAATCACTTCTAGAAAACGCCAAGAAAAAGAACATCGAAGCTCTAAAAAATGAACTCGCGGCCACTCAAAAAGATGTCGAGAAAGAACTCGTGCAGCTTAAGGATGCTGACTTAGCCCACCTTATCTCGCTAGGCGGATGGATCCGCGCACTCGAATGCGCATCAGCCGCAGTGAATAAAGAGTTCACCGAGGAACGCGCTAACCAGCTCTTCAGAGAAGACATCGCTGACTACTATGAAGGCTCTATCGGCGGACTTGAACCACGTATTTCACAAAAGCCGACCTTCATCGCCATCAGAGAAATCTGCTCTGGTCTCAGAGTCGTCATGACCCTCGCCCCAGACGAGGAGCCATCCGAAGCCAAGGTAAAGGAAATCACCACCCAAGCTAAAAGACTTGCCCTGCTAGCGCTCACTAGAGAGAAGTAAAAACTTACCTCTGGTGTTAGTTCTAGCGGACTAACTGTAATAAATTTACCCACACCCCTTGTCATCTCGACTTGGGGTATTTTTTTAGAGACAATTCTGATGCTCTATCCCGCTTCATTGATAATAATAAATAAAAATCAAAATTTTATGAAGTATCACTCACTCAAACCCTTTTTTGCTAGTCTCGCTCTATCTACAGTAGTCATCACGCCACCAGTATTTGCTCAGCAGCCAGCTGAAAAAATAATCCCTCGTGCCAATAGCAGTGCCGATCAAGATAAAATAGACTCCGCCATCGCTAAAGTTTATCCAGCTCTCGTCCGTATCCATGTGGTTGGAGAAAAGCCTAAGGATGGCAGAATGCAGAAAAGGGGCGGCACAGGATCTGGAACGATCATTCATCCAGACGGCTACGTCCTCACTAACCACCACGTCGCTGGCAAAGGCACCCGTATCTGGGTAAGGCTCTCAAATAAACTTAAAGTTGATGCCACACTCGTAGGCACTGACCCACAAACTGACCTCTGTATTCTCAAGCTAAATCTAGACCAGATCCCAGCTGAAATGAAGCCGCTCCCTGTAGCAACATTCGGAGATTTCAAGACGCTCAATGTCGGTGACTCAGTGCTCGCCATGGGATCCCCTGCAGGTGTTTCCCAGTCAGTCACTCTTGGAGTGGTTGCTAACTTAGAAATGATCATCCCCGGAAATAGTGGCGGCACAAGGCAGGCTGGCGAAAGCGTCGGTGACCTCGTCCGCTGGATCGGCCACGATGCTATCATCTACTTTGGGAATAGTGGTGGTCCGCTAGTAAATCTTAAAGGTGAAATCATCGGTATCAACGAGATAGGTCTCGGCTCCCTGGGTGGCGCAATCCCCGCAGACATCGCTAAATATGTTTCCAACGAACTCATCAAGAACGGCACAGTAAGACGCTCGTGGACAGGCATCTACCCCTCTATAATAAAGTCGAACTCGGAACGGAAGTGGGTAAGGAAGTCTCCATCAAATACATGCGTGATGGCAAGGAAGCCACCACCACACTCACCACCATCGAGCGTTCAAAAGCCATCGGTGAAGACTTCGCGATACGCGAATGGGGCATCACTGCCAGAGACTTGACGCCGCGCAGTGCGATCAATCGCAAGGAAAGCGAAACCCGTAATAAAACCGATGGAGTCCTCGTCTCATCCGTTAGCAAGACCGGTGCATCCGCAGCCTCTAAGCCAGCTATCGGACCTGGCGATCTCATCCTAAAGGTCAACGGAGAAGCGATTAAAGATCTCGCCCAGCTTGAAAAACTTACCTCTAGCCTGGTCCCAGATGAGCATTCACAAGTAAAAGCGATGGTAGAATTCGAGCGTGATAGCCAGCTACTCGCCACAGTAGTAGAAATCAATAAGCAGCCCAGCACCTCGCAATCAACCGCCGCTCAGAAAGCCTGGATTGGCCTAGACACCCAAGTCCTCACTCGTGAGCTAGCTACTATTTTAGATCTCACTGGTAAAAAGGGCGTCCGCGTCACTCAGGTCATCCCACAGTCAAATGCAGACAAAGCCGGCATTAAACAGGGTGACATTATCCTCAAGATGGATGGTGCTATTATCCCAGTTGAGCGTGAACGCGACGCAAATATTTTCAACTCTATGATTCGTGAGTATCCATCAGATCATAGCATCAGCTTTGAGATTTACAGGGATAAAAAAACCATCGAAATCAACTGTGATTTAGAAATAGCACCCAAGCCAGCTAAGGAATTTAAAAAAGTCGTCAATGATGTTCTAGAAATCACTCTCCGCGACCTTTCAAAGGCAAATATAACAGAAGCCGAACACAAAAAAGGCATCTACGTCCATGGCGTAGAGACTGCTGGCTGGGCTTTTCTCGCTGGACTCCGTGCAGGTGATGTCATCCTCTCTATCAATAACAAAGAGGTCACCGATCTCTCAATGATTGAGAATGAACTAAAGCTCGTAGAAAAGGAAAAGCAAGACTACGTGGTCCTCTTCGTAAAGCGTGGTGAATTCACCCGCTTCCTAGAAATTCATCCTATCTGGAAAAAATAATTTACTAACTAACAACCACCTCTTAAACACAATCATATGAAAGCAACCAAACTAATCAAACTACTCACCATCACAGGCCTCAGTCTGTGCACAATCTCACCCGCTGTAGCCGCCGACACAGCAGCGAAGCGCGAAATCTACAACACTAATAAAGGCTCTGTTTATGGTGTGAAAGGAATTCTCAAAATCTCTGCCACTGTCAAGGGTCAGGTCAAAAAACAAGAGGCCCAGATCTGGTCAAATGCTACCTGCATCGGTGAAGGACTACTTGTAGCCGCCTACGCGTCTATCAGTCCAGACGTCGGACGTAACGTGCCAAACATTGAAATCACTAAGGAACTTGAAGGACTCAAGCTCATCAACGCAGCGGGAGAAGAATTTGACGCCAAACTCATACTCCATGATGAAGAACTTGGACTTGCCTTCATCGCACTAGACCCTGAGGGAGAAAATACCGCTAACTGGAAAAATCAGATCGTAGATATTTCTGCGGATTCTGAGCTACAGCACCTTGACGAGACGATCAATATATCACGCTACGCCGCACACCTCCGCTACCAAAGCGCCGTGACCTTAGGAACCGTCTCTGCTATCCTTGAGAAGCCACGTAAACTCTACCAGATCATTAATGCCTCGATGAGTTCCCCATCATTTAATCATACTGGAGAATTTGTAGGTATCACAGTGACTAAACCCTCATCAAAGGGCAAGCAAGCAACACCAGTCACCATCCCGGCTAAATACATTCGCAAGTTAGTGGAACAAGCTACCACTCAACAAAATGCACTGAAAAAATAGATTCCTCATCTAGCTTATCTCACATTATCTAAACCACCATCAGTCATCAAAAGCTGGTGGTTTTTTATTGTATTCTTACAGCCTAGTTCACAATAACTACTTGCCTGAAAACAATACTGGCTTATTATAGATCCTACTATGAATGAGAAAAATAGAGAAATCTGTCAAGAAATAGAAGAGCACCTTAATGACAGCATGGAAAGTAATGCTCAGAAATTAATTAAGCGTGACCATATACTACAATCAGAGTTGGACTTATTCGAGCAATCACTCCAGCCTTCACAAAAGCAACATTGGGATCTCATCCGCGACCAAATCGATAATATGCGCAGGTATGCCAAGCTCGGTAAAATCCGTCTAATGGATAGTGATGAAAATGTTTCCAAGCTATTAGTAGATTACCAAATCCAATTCGAAGCTGACTACAAAAGTAAATTGGAAGGCTCTTCTGTTGGAGAAGATGAAAACCAGGCTGCGTTACAGATCCATCGCGAAATGCACGAGCCAAGCGGCGTCCTCGGAATCTTTAAATCACTCTTCATGTGGAAGGACACGCCAGTGGAAAGAATTAACGGAAAAAAGCAAAAGTAATTCAGTTCTGGTAATCAAATAAATTTTGTCTATTCTGACTAACTTCGCTGAATCTTCAAATCCTCTAAAGTCATCAATACCTGAGGTAGTTCTGTTACTTAATTATAAATTGTAATTCCTCTGCTCGAACCACCCCATCTATCTATTTTACATCTGCTTAGCACGCTGCTAACTTAACTTTAATCAATTATAAAAAATCACACTTATGGAAAACCAATCTAAATTATCTGAACTAAATAATAATAATAATAGCAACGCCGATAGCTCTGAAAAATGCCCATTTAATCATGGTCAGAGCACAAGCGGCCCCAATAATGCAAATACCAACCAAGACTGGTGGCCGAACAAGCTCGATCTAGGTATCCTCCGTCAGCACTCATCACTTTCTAATCCGATGGATGAAGACTTTGATTACGCGGCAGAATTTAAATCACTCGACCTAGAAGCACTTAAAAAAGATCTAACAGATCTGATGACGGACTCACAAGATTGGTGGCCAGCTGACTACGGTCACTACGGCCCATTCTTCATCCGTCTCGCCTGGCACGCTGCTGGCACCTATCGCACAGCCGATGGCCGCGGCGGATCATCCACTGGGTCACAACGTTTCGCACCACTCAACAGCTGGCCAGACAACGGGAATCTCGATAAAGCACGGCTTTTACTCTGGCCGATTAAACAGAAATATGGACGGAAGATTTCTTGGGCTGACCTTTTCGTCCTAGTTGGAAATGTCGCCCTAGATTCTATGGGCTTAAAGACCTTTGGCTTCGGCGGAGGACGTGAAGACATCTGGGAACCTGAGCAAGACATCTACTGGGGACCTGAAGGAGAGTGGCTCGCTGACAACCGCTACACTGGCGACCGCGCTCTAGAAAACCCTCTCGCGGCAGTCCAAATGGGCCTCATTTATGTGAATCCAGAAGGACCTAATGGAAACCCAGACCCCATCGCATCAGCACGTGACATCCGTGAAACATTCGGACGCATGGCGATGAATGATGAGGAAACTGTTGCCCTCATTGCAGGTGGCCACACCTTCGGAAAAGCTCATGGAGCCGCAGATCCAGATCAATACGTAGGACCTGAACCAGAAAGCGCACCGATCCAAGAACAAGGGCTCGGATGGAAGAACTCATTCGGCACAGGTAACGCAGGCGACACAATCACCAGTGGACTCGAAGGAGCATGGTCTACCCAGCCTACAAAATGGACGAACGATTATTTCAATCACCTTTTCGGCTATGAATGGGAACTCTACAAGAGCCCAGCAGGAGCGCATCAATGGCGACCTAAGAACGGGGCAGGAGCAGACTCAGTCCCAGATGCACATGACTCTAGCAAGAGAACCCACCCGTTCATGTTCACCACAGACATCGCACTCAGAGAAGATCCTATTTACGCGAAAATCTCTCGTAACTTCTTTGAGAACCCCGACCAGTTCGCAGATGCTTTCGCACGTGCATGGTTTAAGCTCATCCACCGTGATCTAGGTCCAGTAGCTCGCTACGTTGGCAATGACATTCCGGACGAAGAGCTCATCTGGCAAGACCCTATCCCTGCAGTTGATCATCCTCTGGTAGATGAGGCAGACATCGCTTCACTCAAAGAAAACATTTCAGCCACCGGACTCACCGTTTCAGAGCTAGTTTCAACCGCATGGGCATCTGCCTCCACCTTCCGTGGATCAGACAAACGTGGAGGTGCCAATGGCGCACGTATACGCTTAGCTCCGCAGAAATTCTGGGAAGTGAATCAACCAGCACAGCTTTCTAGAGTGCTTAGTGCGTTAGAATCTGTGCAGTCAGAATTCAATAAACCAGTTTCACTTGCCGACCTCATCGTCTTGGCAGGATGTGTGGGAGTTGAGAAGGCATTATCGAATGCCGGAATGAAGATCTCAGTCCCATTCACACCAGGAAGAGCAGATGCATCAGCCGAGCAGACAGACGTGGAATCAGTAGCTTTCCTAGAACCTCAGGCGGATGGATTCAGAAATTACCTCAAAACACAATACACCGTTCCAGCAGAAAAGCTTCTCTTGGATAAAGCACAGCTACTCACTCTGACCGTTCCAGAATTGACCGTGCTATTAGGCGGAATGCGGGTGCTAGACACAAACTACGATGGATCAGATCACGGAGTGTTCACAGACCAAAAAGAAGCACTCACCAATGACTACTTTGTTAATCTGTTAGACATTCGCACCACATGGAAAGAGACATCATCATCCGAGCAAGAGTTCCAAGGAACAGACAGAGCCACAGGTGCTGAAAAATACACCGCAACCAGAGTCGATCTCATCCTAGGATCAAACTCCGAGCTACGCGCCATCGCAGAAGTCTACGCGACAGCAGACAGCAAAGAAAAATTCGCTAAAGACTTCGTGAAAGCCTGGGACAAAGTAATGAACCTAGACCGTTTCGACCTGAAGTAAGCTAAGTAGCTACGACACTCAATCGGGTTCATAATCTCATATGAACACGCACACAAAGCCACTCAGTCTTCTGAGTGGCTTTTTAAAACCCCGTATGAGTTTGATAAATACCTATGCTTCACTAATTCGGTCTAAGAGTAAAACAGCAACGCTGGGTAGGGTTTGATTGCCAAGCAAACCGAGTGCGCTATAACCACTATAAAAAATATCCCTCTCTTATTAGCCCTAAGTCTCTGACGGCAAATGTAGATTAGCTTACACCATCATCATCAAGATTACTCTAGCTGCATGAATTCACACAATTCAGTCATACCTATCTAACGGAGAGCCCATAATCTCATAAGAGACAAAAAAGCCACTCAGTTTCCTGAGTGGCTTTTATTTTGATTGGTTAGCTTACTTCGTAGAAGCTTTTTCGTCAGATTTTGGCTTCCGTTTGAGGGGCTTGAAGGTGAGTTCTTCTGTGCCCTTCTTGCGGGTCACTTTAACATTATCACCCTCTTTAACGTCTCCTCTAAGTAGCGCCTCGGCAAGTGGGTCTTCCATGAAGCGTTCCACAGCGCGGCGCATCGGTCTGGCTCCGTATTTAGGGTCGTAGCCTTTCTCGATGAGTAGATCACGAGCTGCTTTATCAAGCTTAAGCGTAATCTCTTTTTCTTCGAGTCGCTTGTAGAGTTTGTCGCACTCTAAGTCGACGATGACATCGAGATCCTTCTTCTCAAGTGAGTGGAAGACCACGAGTTCATCAAGACGGTTGAGGAATTCTGGTTTGAAATACTTATTAGATTCATCAAGCGTCTTAGCTTTCATTCCTTCGTAGTCTGCCTCATCTTCATTCATGGCACCGAAGCCTAATGAAGTTTGACGTTTCACAGACGCAGCACCCACGTTTGAAGTGAGGATGATGATCGTATTCCTGAAATCAATCTTGCGTCCGAAACTATCAGTCACCATTCCCTCTTCGAGGATCTGGAGCAAGAGGTTCATCACATCTGGGTGAGCTTTCTCGATCTCATCAAACAGGATAACTGAGTATGGTTTGCGGCGAACTGCTTCTGAAAGCTGGCCACCTTCTTCATAGCCCACGTATCCCGGAGGTGAACCTATCAGTCTGCTCGTTGAGAATTTCTCCATGTATTCTGACATGTCGATCTGGATGAGTGAGTCACTGTCACCGAACATGAATTCGGCAAGGTTTCGTGCAAGGTAAGTTTTACCAACACCAGTAGGTCCTAGGAATAGGAATGAACCAATCGGACGGCGCGGGTCTTTGAGGTCTGCACGAGAGCGTCGGAGTGCCTTACTGATGGCAATCACAGCTTCGTTCTGACCGATCACTCGGGTCTTGAGATCCTCTTCCATCTTGAGTAATTTCTCGGCTTCCTTTTCCTCCATACGCTGGAGTGGAATTCCGGTCCACTTAGCAACGACGGTCATGATGTCGTCCTCGTTGACCTCGATGATGCTCTCATCACTTTCCGCTTTCCATTCAGCAAGG
>Ga0307981_1004168_pt1 | contig 10333 bp, 9 predicted proteins | sample OrgLakmetagen987_FD_201849 | JGI IMG/M metagenome (GOLD analysis project Ga0307981, IMG submission 201849) | Saline water microbial communities from Organic Lake, Antarctica - #987 | ecosystem: Environmental > Aquatic > Non-marine Saline and Alkaline > Saline | place: Antarctica: Organic Lake... | reverse complement strand
CATTGAAAGACGTAAAATGGAGGATCGCGCCTTCGAAATACTTAACGGTTCCGTTTGGTCGTTAGGACTGACAGGGGTATCAGCAAAGATGTTCCGCACCGCCTCGACGCTGTCGTTCGCCGTGTCACCGTCATTTTTGGCGGTCGCATCGTTGTCGTTCATCGCGTCGAGAGATCGAATACAATTGGGAGACTTGGAAGACGCTGTCATGACTATCTGAGGTAGCAGGACTTGGGTTACAGAGTGTAAGGAGGGCGTACGGGTCAAGCCAACAACAGGTAAGGTATTGGTCTTTCTGCAAGGCGGAATGAGCGCAACGACGACGAACATGGTCGAAAAAGGTCGTCGCGCTCGTTGGGGAGGTGCAGATTCGAATTTTTGGCGCCTTTTTAGCAAGCAGGCCGACACTCATACTCCCTCTAACTCTAACTGTCGGGAATCCGAGTGGAGTCCCGGGAAAGAGTCACGTTTGCTTCAACGCCGATTAAACAGTTCCACGATCTGCAACAGTTTCATTCGCATTGGACTCGCTGAGTGATGGAGTATCCTCGGTCCAGTTCACTCCTTCCTCCACGATTAGTCCCCAAGTAGAATCCTGTAGCCTTGGCTAGAACAGCCACGAAACAGAGATCGTGGATTTGTAATCTAAAGCTCACTTATTTTGTTTACTTTAGTTTTCAATCTACTAGTCCTCCAGTCTTAGTCTACGATTCGTCCCGCTCTTCGTATCTCTGGTTGCGCCCAGGGATCCTCTGAGCTTTCTTACCGGCAAGTTGCCGCTCGTGACTATTGAGTCCCAGAGGGGATCGACCGTCATTCCGTCACTAACGATACCTCTACTGCGCATACGTCGTACCGGTACAAGTAGCAGTTCTACTAGGTACGAGACCGACTAAACCGGAATATTTTCCGCTAGCTGTTCGTTCGCCGCACACTGTAAGAAAGACACCGTACCAGATACAGGTACAGGTACAGTTACGTACATAATTGCAGTACCATTATGATGTAAGCAGTGTGTACGTACGCTATTGTATGTAGATGTACTGATGTTTTTACGTACTTCTTATGCCATTATTGGAGACCCGAAGTAAACGTCGTTACGTTCGCGGTGGGAATCGAGTCGTGCTTTTTGTAGTTAGTCTAGTCGAACAGTACTAAGAAGACAAGCATCGTGAAACGTGGTAAGATACACATACAGACGTACGTCGTAATTGAGAGGTCTTCGAACTCCGTAAAAAGAGAAAGTAACAATGACGGACACAAAAACTGATAGGAGCAACGATGAAACTACTTGGATGCCCTGAATGCGTCCTCTTTATTGTTCTCATTACTACTCAGCCACCTGAGCGACTCTTGGCCATGGCGGCGGCGGGCAATCAGTTCGACTACCAGGGCACGGGTTTCTGTGATCCCGACTGCGACTACGCATCGGCCGAGTTTTGCGGTAGCGATAATACTTGTTATCCCTACTCGTGTTCGAATTGGTATTACAATGGACCTTTCGAATATGTAGGCCATGACGGAAAAGAAAGGGACTCTGCAGGTCGGCTTGTTGTCAGTCCGCTAGGTTGTCGTCCTACTACCGACACGCAATACGAGTATGGAGTAGTTTATGGTTGCTCTCGTTATTCCAATATCGAAATACCGCAAGGCGAGGGATTTGGACAAGGCTTTACCGAGAGATGCGAGGCCAGGAACTCCAACGCTGCATTCGAATGTTACCAAATGTCCAGTGACACGGACTTTTCTGCCTTTCTTACCAACATTGACTCGAATCAAGTTGTTTGTCAAAATGCGAGTGTAACGCCGAGATACATCTATCAGCAGATATTGTCCACAGTGAGCTCGATTGTCCTTGCCGGTGCCGGCAGCACAGCAACATTCAACCAAACAATGGCCGACCGATCCATCTGGGCGGAGCTCAGCAATCCAAGTGCAGCCAACCCACAGCAGCGGCTTTCGAGCAGCCTGGCGATCTGCTCTACTCTTACACTGATCTTCATGATCTTCATGTAGCTAGCTAGTGTAATATCGAACTCTCTTTAAAGGCATACAAACAATTACGATATAACAACCACACAAACTCGTATGGCAACAAATACACACACAAGTTCCATACGAAGACGTCATTTACCAAGGCATCGACGCCTGCTTGTAGCGTCCAATACGCTTCCCAGCCGGAGGAGCAACACCTCTCATCGAAGTGGCTCCAGTCGCGAGAATGATGCGCTTGTCGATATAGCCTTCTGAGATAGTAGTCGTACGCAAGTCGGTGAAGAACCCAGCAAGACCAGTCGTGGCCTTCCTTCTGATTTGAACGACGTGCTGTCGGTCTTCGGGTGGCAAGATCGACTGGTTGTGGACCACGTACCGCATCTTCTTCGCCATGTGCTTTTCGGTTTCGGTCGTCTCAATAGGCGGAACTTCCAACAAGGCGTCGCTCTCGATATTATCGCCAGGCTCATCGTTGATAAGACGACGAAACCAGAGCTTGCCAACGTCGGCCAAGACCAGTGTGCCGAGATTGAATAGAATGATCCACAGCAGATTGAAACCAGAGAGCTCGCTGGCGTATACAGCGATGAAAGCGCTGCCAATACACGTCCCGATCACTGAGACGTTCAGGTGTATCGAGGGTCTCGAAAGCAGGAAGAAGATTGGCGCTCGCACGGAGAAGATCATCAGCTCCGTCACAAGTACTAGGTGAAACCAGATAAAGCCGCGAGTTTCTGCTGAACAGTTGCTGTCTAATTCGATCGGATCCTCGAGTCCTTCAGCATGATTCATCAAGAAGATAAAGACCAGACCAGCAGCCGATTGGGCAAGACCATAATAGAGAGACATGATCACAAGCTTTCTGGCGTTGGGTAGCTGCGGCTTTGTCGTGGCCTGGGCATTGTCATAAGCGACCGGAATCATTGAAATGTCGTTGAGAAGAGCCAGAATGATGATTAGCAGAGAATCGACGGCACAGCCAGATGCAAAAAGGACGATAGAGAGAGTCAACACCATGACGATGGAAGCTGCAACTCGATAGATGACGTAGCTTTTGATGCGCGAAAAGATACGACGGGACTCCAGAACGGCTCCGTAGATCGGACTGAGACCGGGCTTCGTAAGAATGAGATCCGCTGCATTCTTCGCTGCATCCGTGGCCCCCTCGACTGCAATACCAACTTGCGCAGCGGACAGAGCTGGTGCGTCATTGACGCCCTGCAGCAAAATTAAGGAAAAGAGAGTCAGCGCTTTGTAAGCGGACAAAACGAAAAGTAAGTTCGGTCAACGTACATCTCCAGTCATCCCAGTGACAAGACCAAACTTGTTGCGCAATGTCAGGACAACCTCTCTTTTATCACTCGGTAAGACCGCGGCAAACCCATCTGCTTCCCAGATAATGCTCTTCTTCTCTTCGGCAGGGGCATTGCGCATCTCTTCGCCAGCGCGAATATCCGTTCCAAGACCGATCAAGCGTGCCGTTTCTTTGCCGACATTGACATGATCGCCAGTAATCATCTTGACGGAAATGTTGGCATGATGAAGAGACTCGATTGTCGCTCGAGTATCGCTGCGAGGTGGGTCCAACATGGGCAACAACCCCGCGAACCTCCAAATTGGGCTATCGATTTCGCGTGCGTTGCCCTCGCACACTGCAATGCCAATCGTCTTGTAGCCGGACTTGCTCAGACCAGTGTCTACTTCACCGATGTGAGCCAGGAACTTCTTGTCTTTGATTTTGTCAATCTTCCACTGGAGCTCGTGGTCGTCGACAGAGCCAGCTTCCGTGTCAACAACCTTGGCCGGGAGGCCCTTGGCAATCGTCAGCGTTTTGTCGCCGTACTTGACAAAAGCGACCACGCGCTTGACAGAAGGATTGAATCCGATAATTTCAGTCTGCTTGTAGTCGGCGCCGCTATCCTTGTACTTGGACTCCTTAAAGGCACTCACAATCGCCCGATCAATCGGATCGTCTTTTTTGTCGGCATTTGAGCACAGATAGGCATAGAGAATCACTTCATGTTCTGTGAAGCCTTCCGCTGCAAAGATTCGCTCTGGGATTATGGACATGTTGGCAGTTGTCAGCGTTCCTGTCTTGTCACTGTCACAAAAGGAAGAGCGCGGGAGCGTTAGAATGAGGGAGCGCACGACGATGCTATAATTGACCACCAGAGCTCAGACTCTGTTGTCACGGTGAATTACCTGCAGAGCATTGACATGGAAGCAATATCTTGCAACGCTGGGATGGACGTCACAATTGCATTATGCTCCTTGGCCAGAAAAGAGGCGCCGAGGGCCAAGTTGACTTGGACGACGAGCGGCAGGGCGACTGGGATAGATGCAATCATAATCGAGAGCGCGTCCAAGACCGTTTCCTTGACGTTGTTGTCGAAGCCATCGTAGACAATGCCTTCCACTAAAAGGACCGCAACAACAATCAGAAACGACGACGAAATCAAGATCTGAACGACTGACATGATCTTTTCCTGAAATACTGAAACTACGCGAACAGACTTGTCCTTGAGAATAGCGGCCTGGGCCTTGCCAACCTCTGTATTGGTACCCGTCAATATGACCTGTCCGTAACACTCGCCCGTCATGACGGTCGTTCCCGCGAGAATAATATCTCCATAGTCCGGACTCGGATACTTGCGAGGAAGAGGCTCGCCTGTCATGGCGGCCGTATCAATCTGCATCCTGTCGCCCTTGACCCATTTGGTGTCGGCCGGAACAATAGTTCCGCCCACCAGCAAAATAATATCCCCCGGCACAAGTTCTTTGGTAAGGCATTTGTTGGTTTCGCCATTGCGTCGGACGGTGATCTCACTCTCGAGGGAGTTGCTAATCTCGTCAAGAGACTTTTTTGCGTGGTATTCTTCGCGAAAGCCGAGGCAACCGTTCACTAGCAGAATACCAGCGATAATACCAAAGTCAATGTAATCTTGTACGGCCAGAGACACAACGGCGGCCAACTCGATGAGCATGGGTAAGAACCCAACAAACTGGCGAAGAAAGATCATATAGAGCGGCGTCTCGGACACGGGTATCTCGTTCGAACCATGCTTTTCGCGAGCTGTCGTAACCTCGGCATCCGTTAGACCCACATCTGGATCTGTCGCCACAAATACGGTGTCCACTACCTGTTCGGGCAACGGCGACCCCTTTTCACCCTTTTCAACGTCCGACATATTGCTCAAGAATTCAGTAGTGTACAATATTGTGGTCTGAAAAGATGTCAAGGACTGATACAGAATTGATCGCGAGGTCTCCAGTAGACCGCAAAGGGAAGGGGGCAAGAATACGTTTGCGTAGGCATCTAGGAGTTAAGTATGCGGACCTCTCGAGAATGAGTCTTGAAGCAATCTGAACAATCAATCGCGCAATCAATCGACGTCGCTGTTCGGAGCTCGCACCATCATGGATCTTTTATCTTTTGCCAGCGAAGATCCACGGATACAATGGACCATGACCTGACCATGGTGACCCATGACATTGAATTTACGGTGTCTCCGCGTGCCCTTCAGACTTTCGCAATCCGTCTTTCTGATTCCCAAAAACGGAGAAAGCCATGCACCAAGTCAAAAACCAATCACACGGAAGGTGTCAAGAGTCATCTGCTTTCTGCGGCTACCAACACCAACCGGTAACTTCAGAAACCTTTAGGGATGGAGTTGACTGACATACGGCAAAGAATCAACGATAAGTAACTCTTTGGAGAAGAACCGATCCTTGAATGGTAAGTCATCACATTAATTCTGAATGTCGCGAATTGCAGTTTGATGTCACATTCATTAAGTAAAAGAGGCGACGTGTGCTGACCACTGATTGCAAGATGACTTGGTGTCAAATAAATCTCATCACAAACGCCAGATCCAGAACATTTAACGTTGTGACTGTTGCAACAAAGACAGACTCTCACTAAACTACGTTAGCTACACAACACCATGTTCTGCACGACTTTCGTGTTCTTTAGAATCGGCCAGCCCATTTCAATTCTGCACGACTTTCGTGTTCTTTAGAATCGGCCAGCCCATTTCAATTTGCGTTATGTGATGAGTCATGACTTAAAGGCAAATTGTCGTAGATTGCAGTCAAATGTCTCACTCATTAACTATAAGGGTGACGTGTGCCTGAATGAATCAAAATCATGTTCTGCAGGACTTTCGTGTTCTTTAGAATCGGCCATCCCAATTTAATTGCGTTATGTGATGAGTCATCACTTAAAGGCCAATTGTCGTAGAATGCAGTCAAATGTCTCACTCATTAACTAAAAGTAGTGACGTGTGCCTGAATAATTCAATCATTGATTGCAAGAATAACTTTTGTGATTGTTCATGTCAAATTGTCAAATTGTTTCTTCACAAACGCCAGATCCAAGAAGATTGATCGTTGAGCGAGACTGTCACCTTTGTATCATACAAACTATCATACAAAGACACTCTTACTCTTACTCTTACCACACCAGCATGGGTCCCCTGACTACTTTCTCCTTCCAGACAACGGAGACGAATCGCTCAAGCCATCAAAGGGCTGCACACCTCGAGGAGGTATCTTGCCAAGGCCCTTTACAACGCTCTGCCTCTCCTCTAGTCGGAAACCTGTCTTCACTCGCCCTCCCAAAAGGAGCTTATGCCGTTTATACCCCACAGTTCGCCCTTGCAACTCTCCCTGTTCCAGTATGGAGCCAGGCTGGTCCTTCGGGTGGTTTTCCACAACAGGATTCCCATTCCCATGGCGATGGTGATGCACCCTTCCGATACTACGAAGAAAATAGTATCGTCTCCAACGACGAGCAGACCATTCAGAGCGGTACGTGACTGAATGAATCGAATCTTTTCATGTTGAATCTCCCCACTTGCTGAGCACCACAAACCACAATTTTCTCATTTCTCACTTTTTTACCTAATAAATTGCCGACCGCCACCATCCACGTTTCGTTACTGTCCACAGATTCCCGCTCTCCCACTATTGGCATGAGAAGCCGAATGCAAGAGCTTCCTTCCCAAGAGCTGCGATGCAATTCCAACCCAATACCCCGCAGTCGAGCTATTCGAATCGAGCGAAGCTCAAAGCACGACGTTTCCAACCGCAACGTGGATGATGACTTTGACGAGATTCCCGGCAGCGGCAGCACCGAACGAATGTATGAATGGGCTACCTGGCGAATGTACAACCGCATCACTGATCACCGACAAAGGCATCCAGTTAAGATTAGCCCGGATGATACATCGTCAGCTGGAGCCCCACATGCTCCTCAGTGGAGTCACTCGTACGGAAATACGAATCTTCCCCACCACGAGACGAATTGCCGGTCTCAAGAGCAGGACCAAGACTACTTTTTCGATGGAGAGGTCTTTGACCTCGAGATCTAATCGATGCGGCAACAACTTTGGAAAACATCATGCAACCGTTTTTTTTGCCGTGTCCTCACGCTTCTCTACATCGGCTTTCCGGTGGATGCCATGCACATAAGAGTACACCCACCCCCGCTATTGAATACTGCTTAACAATGTATTTTAGACTCGTATAAGCTACAGTATAAGAATATTGCCTTCAAGCACTCTAGCTCATTAGACTGTGTTCTATCTACGATAGGCTGGTTTAGTACCTTCAACCCCTGGATTGATTCTGCTTATGACGGACTTGAACCGCAAGCGCAAACACGTCGCGTCAGTATTGTTGAACCTGCCGCGTACCCACTTCCGGGTTACACTCAGATCCCGACACAGACAAGCCGTATCGCCTAGCTCTCATCTCCACCAACGATCTCACACGACTACAAAGACTACGACCATCTGCCAACGCACCTTGCAGCAGCTTTCAGTGGTCTTTCCACTTCTTACGCATAAACTAAGTAGTCCATCTTTAGGATTGCCATCGTTTTATCAATAGAACTACTTAGTCCCAGACTTCCATCCTCCTTCACTCCTCTTCAGTGCCGCCGTTACCGCTCTTCAGCTAACAGGCCATTGTCGCCGCCCTCGCACCGCTCTTCAGCATCCCACCAAGCATGATTGCCCACGACATCACCTCGGCATTCCCTCATCCATCTTTGACTCCGTCAACGTCTCGCCCCAGCTACGCCACGCTCACCATCTGGCAGAAGGAACTGAGCGGCAACGCAGCCTCAGTGAGCTCGCACTTAGGCAACGGACAGCAAGGCCACCTTGCCTTGACCATATCTGAAGCCAAGTATCTTGCCATCACCGGCAACGTCGCGTTTGTTCCTCCTCTCAACCCTCCGCTGCAGCCAGAACAAGCAGTCGGCGCCACCGGGCCACAGATCACGGAGGCGAACCGTATGCACTTGGAGTTGAAACAAACATTCAACACTTACCAAGCTGTTAGTCAAGCGTTGCGCAACCTGATCCTTGCAGCAGTTCCTCCCGTCTACATCAACTCCCTCAGCCACGACATCACAGGTTTTGGAAATGTGTCAGCACTGACCATCATACCCTCACTTTGGAAACGGTACGGTACGATCACGCAGGCCGAACTCGCCGAGAATATATCCCGCATGAGCGCGCCATGGAATCTGCCTCAGCCAATCGAGGATCTTTTCCTTCAGCTCACTCGCGGAAGTCAGTTTGCCGACGATGGTTCAGAGCCCATTACGCTTTCTCAAGTTTTTCGCATCGGCTACACGCTGATCGCGAATACCGGGTTATTCATTGAAGCGTGCCGCAAATGGCGTAAACTTCGCGACACCGACAAAACCATGGCGTAATTTCAAGAATTGTTCACCGAGGCCGAGCAAGACCACTCCTCCCTTCTCACGACTTCCAGCCAGGCGGGATACCAGGCCGGAAACGTCACAGCAGCGATCCCCAACACGCCCTTTGCGCCAGCAACCGCCGTTCCTCCTCCAAAGGAACACGCGCTAGCTATGGCACGCGTCCAAGCCATGGCCAACGCCACCCAAGCGCAAATGGCCACCTTTATCGCCGCCATGAAGCCCCAGAACCTCAACTGAAAAAACATCAAAGGCACTTCCTACTGTTGGACCCACGGACACACCACCAACAGCAGCCACACCAGTGCCTCGTGTGAAAAACAAGCGGATGGTCACGAAGTCACCGCGACCAAGACCAACACAATGGGCGGCTTAGACCACGTCTACGGTTGCTAGGAACAAGGGACGGGTAATCTCACCTCGATTCGTTTTAGTACCAAGTTAAACTTACTAAAACTACCTCGAACCGAAACAGATTATGCTTCCTCCCCGCCAACTTTCCCGGCTGTCCTCAACACAGGCGCAACCGGACACTTCGTGACTACCACCGCGCCATTCAGGAACAAGCGCACCGCAATCCCCGGCATCACCGCCCAACTTCCCGACGGCGGCACCATCCAGTCCACACACACATGCAGTCTGAACTTACCACGACTACCTGCCGCTGCGCGTGAAGCCCACATTTTCCCGTTCCTCGCATCTGGATCCCTCATCTCCATCGGGCTCCTATGTGATCACGGACGCACAGCATTGATCAATGCTAGCACCGTCACGGTAAAATACAATGACTGGATTGTCCTCACCGGCACTCGGTCGTTGATCATCAGACTATGGAATCTTGACGTCCCTAGTCCCGCTGCAGCACCGCCAACGTCCGTTGCTAACACCCCCCAGGTCGCCAGCGCACCCTGCACTGCCAATGCCGTCATCAATAACCCAAACCTGGCAGCACGCATTGCTTTCTACCATGCATCCATGTTCTCACCTGCTATTTCTACCTGGTGCGCAGCTATCAACGCCGGCCACTTCACCAGTTGGCCAGAACTCACGTCAGCCCAAGTTCGACAATACCCACCACAGTCTATCGCCATGGTAAAAGGTCACCTCAACCAAGAATGCGCCAATGTTCGATCCACAAAACCGACAACCGAGAAGCATGAAATTACAACTTCTCATCCTGTCCCGGATCCAACGCCTGATTCACTAGCTCCGGAACCGGCGGCTCTCAAAACACATTTCTTGTACGCTGATTGCCAACCGGCCACCAGCCAAATCTATACGGACCCCACCGGACGTTTCCTTGTTCCGTCCGTCAGTGGAAACTCGTACATTCTCGTTGTTTACGACTACGACAGCAACTTCATTCACGCGGAACCCATGAAGAATCGCACCAAAGAAGTCATTTTGGCGGCGTATCAACGCGTAATTTCCCTTTTAAAATCTCGCGGGCTCCAACCCAAACTCCAGAAGCTCGGCAACGAAGCCTCGCAAGTCCTTCAGCAGTACATGGTGGAGGAACACATCAACATCCAACTTGTCCTGCCTGGTCTTCATCAACACAACGCAGCAGAGCGCGCAATTCGGACATTCAAAAATCATTTTATT
>Ga0307981_1004163_pt1 | contig 10341 bp, 1 predicted proteins | sample OrgLakmetagen987_FD_201849 | JGI IMG/M metagenome (GOLD analysis project Ga0307981, IMG submission 201849) | Saline water microbial communities from Organic Lake, Antarctica - #987 | ecosystem: Environmental > Aquatic > Non-marine Saline and Alkaline > Saline | place: Antarctica: Organic Lake... | reverse complement strand
TTTGTAACGCGATTTAGTGGAACGTAGTTCACACAGTACCTGATGGAGCCGTCAGGTTTCTTTACCATTACGGGAGTAGAGGCCCATGGACCGTCGCCAGGCTCGATGACTCCTTCGGCTAGCATATTTTCGAGCTCGCGGCGCTCCGTCGCTTGTTCTTCCGGAGTATACTTCCGTAAGCGCTTTTTAATGGGCCGCGCGTCGCCGGTGTCTATATAATGTGTCGCGCGATCCGTTCGAGGCAGCTCCTTTGAGGGACGAATAAAGATATCCGAATACTCGTCGCAGAGCTTTCGGATTTGGGCTTGTCGGTCTTCCGAGAGGGAGTCGTCTATTTGTATATCCTTGAGGTCGCCGAAGTACCAGGAGGAGTCGTCGGGTTTCAAAGACGACGGGTTCTCTGGAGTCATTTCCTCCTCAGGAAAGTCGTGAGACAACAATTCTTGTTGCTCGCGGAAGTACCGGTTTAAAGCGTCGACGTCGTTCTCGGAGACGTTGACGGGCGACGTGCCGATGTCCGGGGCGACGAGAGAAGAAACTCCAGAAGTAGACGCCGAAAATTGACCAGACGCCGCATAGCCGGCTAAAGTTCCAGTCGCTGCGGCGGCGCCGTACAAAAGGATCGCGCCGACCGAGCGAAAGATGCTGACGTGGTTCTCGTTGGGGGCGACGCGACCGACGATGGAGGCCCGACGTTTCTTAGTCCGCCGCCGCGGTGCCGAGGTCTGAGATGACGCCGAAGTAGTTGAGGCGCGGCCGACGGGGGGAGGAGTAATCTGCGTCGTAAATTCGCTCGTAGACGGAGTTGGCGTTTGAGAAGACGCCGAAGCCGTTGTGGGACTGGTCTGCGTAGAGATGCTGTTTAGTCGGACGACGGCATCATGTGGAGCAGTCATTTGAACTTTTAAGTGCGCTGGGAGGCGGACTTCCGACGGGCTTTCGTTCTTGTAATGGAGCTTCAGTCTCGACGTGTCTTTGCCGATGACGCCCGAAGACACAGGAGAATCCTCGGCGGTGGTAAAGAAATAGTCTTTGTCCATATTGACAACAGACGAGGAGACAACTCCTTCGGAGTTGGGGCGTAAGACCTTGCCGCGGCCGAGGCAAAAGGTACCAGCGGCGGTCGTTAAAGCTTGAATTAAATTACTGGTCGGATTTGACTTCGAAATCGCCGTAAAGGTGCTCATGCCATCGTGAAGCCTATATTTATTATTCCTCCAGCGAGCATCCAAGGCTTTAAATTGAATTGTCTTGGCGCCGAGATCGATCTGAACATTGAGGTCTTGTAAATCTTTGACGTTAAAGAGTAGATCTTCGCTAAAACCGGACTTCTCATCCATCACATAGACGCTCAAAATAAAGGGCGCAACGGCGCCGACGCCTGGTTTGTCAAAGAAGATGGGCACGTCGAGGACGCCGATGGGGTTCAGCGGCTGACCATTGCAGGCCGAGAAGGCGTAGTCCCCGTTCGGGACGGGCTTCATAAAATAGCCCTGCGGCCTGAGAAGCTGGTCGTAGACGGCTTTGGATATGATTGACCGCGGCGACTCGTTGCCCGTGTCCACCTTGACTCTTATCTTCGATGAAGAGCTATAGCCGAGATATGCGGCGAACTGGGCGCTGACGGTTACCCGGGACCGCGGCGGAACGACGTTTCCATCTGAATTCGAGCGCTGGCCGTCAGCAGCGGCCGCGGCAGCTGTCGTAGCCGTCGGAGTACCGGACCTGAGACTTTGTGAGTTCAGGGCAATGAGGAGGTCGTTCAAGGAAATTTCGCCGGGTGCCGCGATTTCGCGCGGTGCTAGTACGTCGGCCGTCAAAGTACTGCTCCGTGGTGTCGTAGTCGAAGAAGGAGTCACCAGCTGAGCAAGTAGGGCTATTATCTGCGCCTGAGAGAGCTGCGAAGGTGAGTCGGCCGAGACGAGGCCTGTCGAACCGAGGTCAATAGTCGAGCTCGTCGTCGCCGTCGACTGAGGTCTTAAGAGGCGTATAAGCTCCTGAACCGTGCTCGCCCCGTCAGAATTCGTAGATTTCGAGGATGAAGGAGTCGACGAAGAAGATGTCGGCGTCGCCGATGTCGTAATAGAGTTCACACCACCTTCGAAAGCGGCGGCAATTGACTTAATATTTTTCTGTGCGATTGGCCCAAGCTTTTTAAAGTGCGACGAAGCCATGTACTCCTTCGCTGACTGATGAAGCCGTTTGCATCTCTTTCCAAGTTGGCATTGGCCATTGCGAGCCCACGAGTAACAAAGTTGGAATTGCTCCTCAAGGTGCCGGCGATTGTCACCCGAGCGCGAATTTCGAGAGTTACCATTCTGAGATTTCCCGGATCCATTGACAGTGCTCGTCGTCGCGTGGGACTGCCGACGCTTGGACTTGCGGGAATCGTCGGAGTTCGTCGTATTGCCGTCGTTCTTGTCCTTAATGCTCTCAATTCGTAGAGCGGTGTTCACGAGGTTGCTATATTTTTGAAGTTGTACAAGCTCAGTGTCCGTCTCGAGAATGGAGCTTTCGGCGAAGGTCTGGACCATCATCATCTTGATGTCTGAGTTGAGTTTATCATAAAACATCAAGCGGCGCTCTGCCACCGGTCTATCAAAACCCAGTTTACGAACCTGCGACGTATTGTCCATAATCGCGTCTGCGAGGACAGAAACCTTCAAGCCGCTTTCAATATTTCGCCACTTCAAATCTAAAACATCCTTTTGGGCGTCGCGAGGTCCGTCGAAGAAGGCCGGTAAATTCTCTAAAAGATACTCATAATACTCGTGCCACTCCGTGGCCGTCGAATTCAAATTCGGCACGGAAGTCTGAGACGTCGACGGGTCAGCGGAGAACTGTTCTCCTACTCGACTGACTGTGGCCCGACGGTCCGATACGACGCGAGCCACCAGAAGTGAGACGGCGTCTCGATGGGCCAAATCTTGGCTCGCGCGGTAATTCTCGAAGTTGTCGAGAAGGTCCCGCGTCGTCATATCCGATTGCGGGTCGCCGAAAAATCTGTTGCCTATAAAGTCGCTCAGTGGAAGGCGAGTCGGATGCGACGTCGTCGAAGCCGCGACGCTAGGAGGGTTCGGCACCGGAGGTGGAGGAGGTGGCTGATTGCCGCCATTGCCAGCATTGCCTTGAGCGGCCATCGATCTAGCGCGCAGACGAGCGGAAGTGCGACGGGGGATCACACCCGCCAGGGCCTACAAAAAAAAATGAGCTCGTGTCCGGACGGCACCGGGAGCCAAATGTTGAGATCGATGCTCACTTTTATGATAAGCTTTTCCTAGCGGGGCAAGGGGGTGACGTGGCTCGATGGCCACAAAGCCACAAACCAGTATTCTTCGATGGCGGGGGGATGGCTATGAAGAGCCAGAAGGCTCAGAAGAAGGATGATTGGACAGGAGACGGGTGGATCACTCTGAGAACAGTGACAAGGGGTCCAGAATATCTCCAAGATGTCAGAAGTAGTAGTCTAGGGATCATGAGGAAAGCTCGGAAGAGAGATAGAGTGGAAGAAGAGTGTTTAGGATCAGTGATTACGATGACCGATCGTAACATTCCGCCATTTCAAAAGAAGAAGATTCTTTCTCTGGGAAGAAGCAAAAGAGAACAAAAAAAAGAAAAAAGAAAAGAAGGAAAGAAAAAGGGAAAAAACAAGAAAAACCCATGGGAGATCATTGGCGAATTAAAATCGAACCAACAAGTCCTTGATCCTGCAAGCTCGACAAGATGCCTCGTGGAAGTTGACGCTTGGCGTTGAGGTTGAAAGGCTTGCAGAGGACATCCCCCAAAGAAAAGATAGAAGTCGCCGGAAGGTAGCGAGGTGCAGGGCGAAGGGTGAAGACGGACTTGTTGTCCTTGGGGTCGACGTACTCGGGAAGGAAGGCGGCAGTCGCCAAATTTTTTGAATGCGTTCCCCAGTACTGGACGGAAAGTTGTCCCTCGTAGTCATCAACATGCGTGACCTGAGCAAAGACGAAGCGCTTTTCATCATCCGGGCGGCGGACGGCAACCATGTCTCCCAGCACGAAGTCGTCGATCAAAATTTCAGGCGCCGAAGACGGTGCCGACGGTGAGGAGACAGGTTGTTGGGGGTTGAAGTCCCGGAGTAAGAAGTCGCTGCCAGGCCGAAATCGATGGAGGCGCTCGACGTTGACGGCCGACATCTCGCGTCCAGTACGAACGTGCCGAAGGTCGTAGGAGTTGGGGGCGAGAGTTCCATCGGAGAGGCGGTGTTCCGCTATGACCTCAAAGGGGCCTATGAATTGATTAATCAGTTTGTGACTAATCCCTTTTGCGTATTGAGGGGAGTGACAAATCACAAAGTCTCCGACGCCAAATCGTAGAGGCCGAGAGTACTCTTCGCGCCGGGCTTTCAAGGCCACGTCTCGACGTTCACGATAGGCTTTAAGAAATTCATGGGCGGTCCGAAGTCGATCACGCGTTTCCTCGGCGACGGCGGTGCGGATCTGGGTCGAGTTATCTGACTCCAAAGCGCGCGCATCAAACGAGAACGCGACATCGTTAGGTGATCGAGGCTGGCGACCGAAGAAAAGAAAGAAGGGAGAGAGGTCGGAATCGTAAAGGGGGGCAGAATTGACTGCAAACGCGAAAGAATCCAGAAGCAAATCCCAATTTTCCGTGCCAGTTTGCGCCAAAAAGGACCGTATCTGAGCGAGAAGAAGTCGATGGGAGACCTCATTCTTGCCATCGGTTGCCGGATGATAGGCAGAAGTTGCCACTTGATGAATTTTCAGTAGCTTCAAAAGTTCCGAGACCGTCGAAGATAAAAAGTTCGAGCCGCGGTCCGAGAGAAAGGAGTCCGGGAACCCGTTGGCGAGGAAGATCTTCAATAAAGCTTCGGCCGTAGTTTTCGCCGTCTCATCGGGAGTGGGGACCAACCAAATTAAGTTGCTGAAATTGTCCATCACTACTAAAATATAACGATTTCCGCGAGCCGAGACGGGAGCGATGGGGCCCACGTAGTCCGCTGAGATGATCTTCATGAGACGGTCATATGGTAGAGGGTGAAGGCTTCCAGCCCTGCGATTGAGGGTTCGCTGCTTCGATAATTGGCAAGTTTCGCACGAAAAGACGTAGTCTAAAATATCTTTCCGCATCCGCGGCCAGTAGAATTGCCGTCGTAGAATGCCGATCGTTTTGCGAGCTCCAAGGTGTCCGGTCATAGGCGAGTCGTGAATTGCCCGAATAGCTAATTCGCGAAAATTAAAAGGGAGGACCACGGGATTGTAGTCCCCAGTAAAATCTCGAAACGAGGTCCGGAGACACGTCCCGTCTAAAAAAAAATGCTCGAAGCCGGGGGCGCCATCGCGGATAGCGCCTATAATAGGGAGGCAGAACGGATCGTCTTGCTGAGCGGCCACGACGGCTTCTAAAGTCAGTTCGAGGGATTTGTTCTCCGCGAGAGATAAATCGACGGCGACGGGCGAGGACACGGTGGCGTCGTAGTCAGCGATGAGAATGGAGACTCGAGTGTCATTGACGGTATTCAAAGGTGCCGTAGAAGAGCCGACTAAAGACTCAAAACCTGGGGCCCGCGATAAAGCATCGGCAGCAGGGACGCTACAGTGTTTAATAACGAAATCATATTCGCTCAGCGCCATTACCCAGCGCGCGTAGAGACCCGTCTGGTAGTTGCCGTTGAGCAACCAGAGCAGGTTACGGGCGTCGGTACGTATGGTGAACGGCCGGCTTCGTAAGTATTGGCTCAGCCGATTGACAGCCCAGACGAGTCCGCGAGCTTCCAATTTGTTCGGATGCGCCCAACGTCGCTCGAGCGCCGTCGTCGAACGGCTAAAGTAGCCACAAGGAGCCAGTTGACCGTCGGACTCCTCTTGAAGAAGGACGGCTCCAAAGCCCATCTTTGAAGCGTCGACTTCGATTTGAAATGGCTTGGACATGTCAGGCTGCCGCAGCGCGGGCGAAGTCGTGATAAGCGATTTGAGCCGACTAAAAGCGGTGCGCTGCGCCGTAGTGAGAGAATCAAAGCGCTCCGGAGCGGCCTTCTTGAGCATCTGAGTCAGCTCGAAGGCCTCCTTGGCGAAGTTGCGGACGAAGTCGCGACACCAGCCGCTGAGGCCTAAAAAAGAGAAGACTTCTTTTTTCGTGCGCGGCTCCGGGAAGTCTTTGACAGACTGGACGCTCTCCGGATCCATGGAGATGGAGGAACCCTCGATGACGCGGCCCAGGTGCTTGACGCGATTAAATCCTAAATAGCACTTCTTCGGTTTCAAAAGAATCTTTGAGAGTCGACAACGATTAAAAACCCGCCGCAAGTCTTTGAGGAATTGGCTAAAGTCATTGCGGCCTCCAGAGATGTCGTCGACGTAGACGCGCATGATGTCGTCGCGGATTTCCTCAGAGAAGGAATCGTCCATATGGGCCTGGAACGTCGGACCCGCGTTGACAAGGCCGAACATCATCGAAATAGGACGAAAAAGTCCCAAAGAGGTGATGAAGGCCGCCTTATCTCGATCTTCTGGCGCAATTGGGACTTGCCAATAGCCTGCCCATGCGTCCAATTTAAACTTGAAACGACAATTGGCGAGACGGCGAAGTTGCTCGCTCTGGTCGGGCAACGGATACGCGTTCTTCTTTGTAACGCGATTTAGGGGAACGTAGTTCACACAGTACCTGATGGAGCCGTCAGGTTTCTTTACCATTACGGGAGTAGAGGCCCATGGACCGTCGCCAGGCTCGATGACTCCTTCGGCTAGCATATTTTCGAGCTCGCGGCGCTCCGTCGCTTGTTCTTCCGGAGTATACTTCCGTAAGCGCTTTTTAATGGGCCGCGCGTCGCCGGTGTCTATATAATGTGTCGCGCGATCCGTTCGAGGCAGCTCCTTTGAGGGACGAATAAAGATATCCGAATACTCGTCGCAGAGCTTTCGGATTTGGGCTTGTCGGTCTTCCGAGAGGGAGTCGTCTATTTGTATATCCTTGAGGTCGCCGAAGTACCAGGAGGAGTCGTCGGGTTTCAAAGACGACGGGTTCTCTGGAGTCATTTCCTCCTCAGGAAAGTCGTGAGACAACAATTCTTGTTGCTCGCGGAAGTACCGGTTTAAAGCGTCGACGTCGTTCTCGGAGACGTTGACGGGCGACGTGCCGATGTCCGGGGCGACGAGAGAAGAAACTCCAGAAGTAGACGCCGAAAATTGACCAGACGCCGCATAGCCGGCTAAAGTTCCAGTCGCTGCGGCGGCGCCGTACAAAAGGATCGCGCCGACCGAGCGAAAGATGCTGACGTGGTTCTCGTTGGGGGCGACGCGACCGACGATGGAGGCCCGACGTTTCTTAGTCCGCCGCCGCGGTGCCGAGGTCTGAGATGACGCCGAAGTAGTTGAGGCGCGGCCGACGGGGGGAGGAGTAATCTGCGTCGTAAATTCGCTCGTAGACGGAGTTGGCGTTTGAGAAGACGCCGAAGCCGTTGTGGGACTGGTCTGCGTAGAGATGCTGTTTAGTCGGACGACGGCATCATGTGGAGCAGTCATTTGAACTTTTAAGTGCGCTGGGAGGCGGACTTCCGACGGGCTTTCGTTCTTGTAATGGAGCTTCAGTCTCGACGTGTCTTTGCCGATGACGCCCGAAGACACAGGAGAATCCTCGGCGGTGGTAAAGAAATAGTCTTTGTCCATATTGACAACAGACGAGGAGACAACTCCTTCGGAGTTGGGGCGTAAGACCTTGCCGCGGCCGAGGCAAAAGGTACCAGCGGCGGTCGTTAAAGCTTGAATTAAATTACTGGTCGGATTTGACTTCGAAATCGCCGTAAAGGTGCTCATGCCATCGTGAAGCCTATATTTATTATTCCTCCAGCGAGCATCCAAGGCTTTAAATTGAATTGTCTTGGCGCCGAGATCGATCTGAACATTGAGGTCTTGTAAATCTTTGACGTTAAAGAGTAGATCTTCGCTAAAACCGGACTTCTCATCCATCACATAGACGCTCAAAATAAAGGGCGCAACGGCGCCGACGCCTGGTTTGTCAAAGAAGATGGGCACGTCGAGGACGCCGATGGGGTTCAGCGGCTGACCATTGCAGGCCGAGAAGGCGTAGTCCCCGTTCGGGACGGGCTTCATAAAATAGCCCTGCGGCCTGAGAAGCTGGTCGTAGACGGCTTTGGATATGATTGACCGCGGCGACTCGTTGCCCGTGTCCACCTTGACTCTTATCTTCGATGAAGAGCTATAGCCGAGATATGCGGCGAACTGGGCGCTGACGGTTACCCGGGACCGCGGCGGAACGACGTTTCCATCTGAATTCGAGCGCTGGCCGTCAGCAGCGGCCGCGGCAGCTGTCGTAGCCGTCGGAGTACCGGACCTGAGACTTTGTGAGTTCAGGGCAATGAGGAGGTCGTTCAAGGAAATTTCGCCGGGTGCCGCGATTTCGCGCGGTGCTAGTACGTCGGCCGTCAAAGTACTGCTCCGTGGTGTCGTAGTCGAAGAAGGAGTCACCAGCTGAGCAAGTAGGGCTATTATCTGCGCCTGAGAGAGCTGCGAAGGTGAGTCGGCCGAGACGAGGCCTGTCGAACCGAGGTCAATAGTCGAGCTCGTCGTCGCCGTCGACTGAGGTCTTAAGAGGCGTATAAGCTCCTGAACCGTGCTCGCCCCGTCAGAATTCGTAGATTTCGAGGATGAAGGAGTCGACGAAGAAGATGTCGGCGTCGCCGATGTCGTAATAGAGTTCACACCACCTTCGAAAGCGGCGGCAATTGACTTAATATTTTTCTGTGCGATTGGCCCAAGCTTTTTAAAGTGCGACGAAGCCATGTACTCCTTCGCTGACTGATGAAGCCGTTTGCATCTCTTTCCAAGTTGGCATTGGCCATTGCGAGCCCACGAGTAACAAAGTTGGAATTGCTCCTCAAGGTGCCGGCGATTGTCACCCGAGCGCGAATTTCGAGAGTTACCATTCTGAGATTTCCCGGATCCATTGACAGTGCTCGTCGTCGCGTGGGACTGCCGACGCTTGGACTTGCGGGAATCGTCGGAGTTCGTCGTATTGCCGTCGTTCTTGTCCTTAATGCTCTCAATTCGTAGAGCGGTGTTCACGAGGTTGCTATATTTTTGAAGTTGTACAAGCTCAGTGTCCGTCTCGAGAATGGAGCTTTCGGCGAAGGTCTGGACCATCATCATCTTGATGTCTGAGTTGAGTTTATCATAAAACATCAAGCGGCGCTCTGCCACCGGTCTATCAAAACCCAGTTTACGAACCTGCGACGTATTGTCCATAATCGCGTCTGCGAGGACAGAAACCTTCAAGCCGCTTTCAATATTTCGCCACTTCAAATCTAAAACATCCTTTTGGGCGTCGCGAGGTCCGTCGAAGAAGGCCGGTAAATTCTCTAAAAGATACTCATAATACTCGTGCCACTCCGTGGCCGTCGAATTCAAATTCGGCACGGAAGTCTGAGACGTCGACGGGTCAGCGGAGAACTGTTCTCCTACTCGACTGACTGTGGCCCGACGGTCCGATACGACGCGAGCCACCAGAAGTGAGACGGCGTCTCGATGGGCCAAATCTTGGCTCGCGCGGTAATTCTCGAAGTTGTCGAGAAGGTCCCGCGTCGTCATATCCGATTGCGGGTCGCCGAAAAATCTGTTGCCTATAAAGTCGCTCAGTGGAAGGCGAGTCGGATGCGACGTCGTCGAAGCCGCGACGCTAGGAGGGTTCGGCACCGGAGGTGGAGGAGGTGGCTGATTGCCGCCATTGCCAGCATTGCCTTGAGCGGCCATCGATCTAGCGCGCAGACGAGCGGAAGTGCGACGGGGGATCACACCCGCCAGGGCCTACAAAAAAAAATGAGCTCGTGTCCGGACGGCACCGGGAGCCAAATGTTGAGATCGATGCTCACTTTTATGATAAGCTTTTCCTAGCGGGGCAAGGGGGTGACGTGGCTCGATGGCCACAAAGCCACAAACCAGTATTCTTCGATGGCGGGGGGATGGCTATGAAGAGCCAGAAGGCTCAGAAGAAAGATGATTGGACAGGAGACGAGAGGATCACTCTGAGAACAGTGACAAGGGGTCCAGAATATCTCCAAGATGTCAGAAGTAGTAGTCTAGGGATCATGAGGAAGGCTCGGAAGAGAGATAGAGTGGAAGAAGAGTGTTTAGGATCAGTGATTACGATGACCGATCGTAACATTCCGCCATTTCAAAAGAAGAAGATTCTTTCTCTGGGAAGAAGCAAAAGAGAACAAAAAAAAACAGAAAAAAGAAAAGAAGGAAAGAAAAAGGGAAAAAACAAGAAAAACCCATGGGAGATCATTGGCGAATTAAAATCGAACCAACAAGTCCTTGATCCTGCAAGCTCGACAAGATGCCT
>Ga0307981_1004160_pt1 | contig 10345 bp, 7 predicted proteins | sample OrgLakmetagen987_FD_201849 | JGI IMG/M metagenome (GOLD analysis project Ga0307981, IMG submission 201849) | Saline water microbial communities from Organic Lake, Antarctica - #987 | ecosystem: Environmental > Aquatic > Non-marine Saline and Alkaline > Saline | place: Antarctica: Organic Lake... | reverse complement strand
CTCCGACCCGAGCCCGAACGCCACGCTGACCGCGATCATGACGGCCCATGCATCGCCTGAGGGATGGGTTCCTGACGAGGTCACCCCGTTCTCGTCGGCGCGCAAGTGGGCAGCGACCCACTTCGAGGGGCGCGGCTCGTTCTACATCGGCGCGCCGGAATTGCTGCTCGCCCCCGACGACGACGCCAATCACCAGGTCGTGTCCGAACGAGCCGGCGAGGGCAGTCGCGTCCTGCTGCTCGCTCACGCCGACGGCGAACACCAGGGTGAGCACAAACCCGACGTGTTGACGCCGCTCGCAGTGGTGACCCTCGAGGACACGGTCCGACCCGACGCTCCCGAGATCATCGAGTTCTTCTGCGCCCAGAAGGTCACCATCAAGGTCATCTCGGGCGACAACCCGGCGACGGTGTCCGCCGTGGCTCGACGTGCCGGGGTACCCGACGCACACGTCGGCGTCGATGCCCGCACACTCCCCGATTTCGAGACCGACGCCGACGCATTCTCCGACATCGTCCACTCGACCGCCGTGTTCGGTCGCGTCACCCCGCATCAGAAGCGGGCGATGGTCAAGGCACTCCAACGCCGAGGTCGCGTCGTGGCGATGACGGGTGACGGCGTGAACGACGTCCTCGCGTTGAAGGACGCCGACATGGGCATCGCGATGGGCGACGGCAGCTCGTCGACTCGCGCCGTGGCGCAACTCGTGCTGCTCGACAACCGGTTCTCGACGTTGCCCCTGGTGCTCGCCGAAGGCCGGCGAGTCATCAACAACATCGAGCGCGTCGCCAACCTGTTCATCACCAAGGCGACCTATGCCGTGATCCTCACCCTCCTGGTGGGGATCTCGGGGGCTCCGTTCCCGTTCCTGCCGCGCCAGCTCACGCTGATCGGCACGTTCTCGATCGGGGTCCCCGGCTTCTTCCTGGCCTTGTCGGCCAACGAAGCACTGGTCCGACCCGGGTTCCTCCGCCGAGTGCTCAAGTTCTCGATCCCGGCCGGCCTCTGGGCGGGAGCGTCGGCCTACGTCGTGTACGAAATCGTCCGTCGCACCGACGGGATCGAGCTCGCCGAGGCCCGCACTGCGGCGACCATCACGCTGCTCGCCGCCGGGCTGGTGGTGCTCGTGCTGGTGAGTCGTCCGATGCAATTGTGGAAGGTCGGCCTGGCCGCAGCGATGGCGGTGCTCTACGTCTTCGTCCTCGTCATCCCGTTCCTGCGGGACTACTTCCAGCTCGACCTGCCGAACTCGGCGGGGTGGACCGTCGTCGCCGCCGGCTCGCTGGTTGCGTCGCTCGGCGTGTGGCTCGCTCCGGCAATCGTCGAACGCTTCGCGCCCGACGACGACTGATCGCCCACGCCCCGACCGAGTCACTGCGTCGTCGACGGCAAGCTGCTGTTCGACGTCGACGGCCATCGTTACGAGGACCTGCTCGGCAACTACACCGCCGGGTTGCTGGGACACTCCCCTGGCACAATCCGCGCTGCCGCCACCGATGCGATCGATCGAGGCTGGTCGTACGGATCCGTGCACGGTGACGAAGTGCGCCTCGCCGAGGTGATCGCCCACCGGTTCGAGTCGATCGAACGTGTGCGGTTCACGAACTCGGGCACCGAGGCCAACCTGATGGCCATCGGGCTCGCGATCCACCACACCGGTCGACAGCGGGTCATCGTCTTCCGGAACGGGTACCACGGCGGCGTGCTCACGTTCGACACCGAACCGAGCCCGATCGACGTACCCCATGATTGGGTCCTGTGCGACTACAACGACACGGACTCGGTCGACGCGGCGTTCACAGATGGCGGCGGCGCCATCGCTGCGGTACTGGTCGAACCGATGCAGGGGTCCGGCGGTTGCATCCCCGCCGCTCCAGGTTTTCTCGCTCACCTCCGCGATGCGTGCGACCGGGCAGGCGCCCTGTTGATCTTCGACGAGGTGATGATTTCACGATTCTCGACCGGAGGAGCGCAGGCGATCGCCGGCGTTCGGCCCGACCTCACGACGCTCGGAAAGTACCTCGCCGGCGGCTTCACGTTCGGAGCATTCGGCGGCTCGGCCGACGTGATGTCGCACTTCGATCCCGATGCCGCGGAGTGCTCGGACATGCGGGGACCTTCAACAACAACGTCGTGTCGATGGCGGCCGGAGTCGCAGCTGCAGAGATGCTCGGCCCAGAAGTGCTCGCCGACACCCATCGACGCGGTGAACGCCTCCGCGAGGCACTCGACGGGTTGTTCCGATCCAAGGCGCTGCCGATGTGTGTCACCGGGCAGGGCTCGTTGATGAACGTGCATGGCACGCGTGGGCCCGTGGAGCGCTCCACCGACCTCGCTGCGTCCGACGATCGATGGAAGGAATTGTTCTTCTTCCACTGCCTCGAAGCCGGGTGGTACATCGCACGCCGTGGCTTCATCGCGCTGAGCATCGAGATCGACGACGCTGACGTGGATGCCTTCCTCGATGTCGCCGCCGAGTTCGCGCCCTGAGCGCCTCCGACAGGAATCGAACCTGTGGCCTGTCGCTTAGGAGGCGACCGCTCTATCCGACTGAGCTACGGAGGCAGGGTGCTGAGTCTAGGTTGACCCACTCGAACGTCGCCCGCCTGACGCCGACGAGGCGGGCCCACCTAGGTCGAGGCGGCGCCACGACGCGGCTTCGGAGCTCGCCAGCCGAAGCGAATCGCTGCGAGGCGGATCGCGAACACTGCGAGCGCGACTCCGATGGCCACACCCCCCGAGTAGAGGTCGTTGCGCCAAGCAACGGCGATCGCGACGGCCCCGAGCGCCGCCGGAATGGCGTAGAGCCGGCTGTCGGGGTGGAACAGGTGGGGTTCTTCGTTGGCGAGAACGTCTCTGATGATTCCTCCCCCGACCGCCGAGATCACCCCGATCAACACCACACCCACGGCATTCACACCGAACGCCGATGCCTTCACTGCGCCGGTCGATGCGAACAGGCCGAGGCCGGCGGCATCGAACAGTTGGACGGGCGTCCGAAGCCGCGCGGCGATCGGCTCGTGGGCGACGAACACGATCGCTGCTGCGACGAGCGCAACGCTCGGATAGAGCACGTCGGCGAATGCCGTCGGCGGCGTCGCTCCGAGTATCAGGTCGCGGAAGACGCCGCCGCCGAGCGCGGTCACGAGCGAGAGCGACATGACACCGACCAACTCGAACCCCTTCCGGACGGCCAGCAACCCACCGGAGACCGCGAAGAAGAACACGCCGACGAGGTCGACGGTTCGTTCGAGCGCGGCGTCGAGGCCGGTGGCCGAATCGACCTGGGCGAGGAGACTGCTCGACATCGAACGCGAGCGTACGGCCACCGGGACGCACCATCGGGCAGACCCCGTGATGTCAGTCAGCCGGGTCGACGGGCAGACAGTCGTTGGCGCAACCGGTCGCCGAGTTGGCGAAGCCCGGCGCAGCCGAACGGTGGAGCACCGCACCATTCGGGCGGAACCGGATCAGATGCTTGCCGTCGGGAATCGCACCGCCCGCAGCGGGTTCGGCATGTCCATCGATGATCAAGCTGTAGTCGTCATGATCCAGTGGGGGATAACAGACGGTCACGGTGCTCCCGCCGGTCGAATTCCGCGCCGTGCCGGTGCTCACCGACATGAGCAGGGTGTCGCCGTCCCACTGCGGCGACAAGCTCACCAGGTGCGGTGTGCCGTCGGGACGGACGGTCAGCAGGTACGCCCACGTGTACTCCTGGGTTTTCACCTGCAGGTCGACCAGTTCCACGGGGATGCTCATTGCCACATCCAACCACCGGGAGCAGACGCTGAGTGGACGACGCCGAGATCGTCCCGCCGATTCACGACAAAGCCGACCGGTTTTGTCGGGATTCAATCGACCGGTCGATACCCTTGCCGACTCAGTCCATTGCCAGAGATTTCAACACAGGAGCACACCATGGCCGTCCGCCTCGGAGACACCGCACCCGACTTCACCGCCCCCACCACGCAGGGCGAGATCAACTTCCACGAGTGGCTCGGCGACTCCTGGGGCGTGCTCTTCAGCCACCCGAAGGACTTCACGCCGGTCTGCACCACGGAGCTGGGGACCGTCGCCAAGCTCAAGCCCGAGTTCGACAAGCGGAACACGAAGGTCATCGGCCTCTCGGTCGACCCCGTCGACAGCCACGTCGAATGGGAGAAGGACATCGAAGAGGTCGTCGGTACCGCCGTGAACTTCCCGATGATCGGTGACCCCGACCGCTCGGTCGCCGACAAGTACGACATGATCCACGAGAACGCCGACAACACGCTCACCGTGCGGTCCGTGTTCATCATCGGCCCCGACAAGAAGGTGAAGCTCACCCTCACCTACCCCGCATCGACCGGCCGCAACTTCGACGAGATCCTGCGTGTCATCGACAGCCTGCAGCTGACCGCCGACCACAAGGTGGCCACCCCCGCCAACTGGGTCGACGGTGACGACGTCATCATCAGCCCGGCCGTGTCCGACGAGGACGCCAAGGACCTGTTCCCGTACGGGTGGGAGCCGGTGAAGCCGTACCTGCGCAAGACCAAGCAGCCGAACCGCTGACCGCACCGGGTCGGTGTCTGCCGATGGCGGCGACCGGCCCGGTCAGAACAGCCAGTTGGATTCGATCCACTGACGAACCGGCGGTGACACCTTGTCGAGGTGGGCTGCCGGTTCGTTGCGTATCTGCGTGGCCGAGATCGGAACGTTCGACCGGTCGGCGTCGACCGTGACGGCCTCGGCGTCCAACCGTTCAGCGATGCCGCTCACGTAGGTGTCCGACGAGAACACCGCATGAGGTCCTGACTCGAACGGCCAACGGCTGCGGAACAGTTCGATCCACCTCGCCCAGAGTTCCTCGTCATTCCAGTCGGTGCCGAGCCGATGGCGCACGACGCGCACCTCCACTCGTGGGTGGAGTTCGGCCAGCCACGAGGCGCGCAGTTCCCCCGGAACCGTGTCACGTTCGAACGATGAGTTCACGTACACGACCAGGTCGTCGCAACGGTTCGTCGCCCAGTCGATCATGTACGAATGCCCCAGATGTGGCGGATCGAATCGACCCACGATCAGGCCCGTCGCATAGCGATCACGACTCATGCAGTCGCGCTCCCGATCTGTGACGCCGCACCGACAGAACGCACCAGTTCGTCGATCACTCGTCGCCATCCCTCACCCAGGTGATCGACTGCCGTGCCGTCGAATCCGTCCACGAGGGCCTGGCCGGCCGATGTGGACAGCGCGATCGCCACGGCGTCGCCCACTCTCGTCGCGGTCTGGCGGGCCCGATCCAGGCGAAATCCGCCGACCGCCGGATCAGCGACGAGCGACGCCGCACCGCCGGCGACGTCGGCCAGCACCTGATCGAGATAGGTCGCTGTGTCGTCGTCCATCACCAGATCGGCCTCGATGATGGCTTCGCCGAACATGCCGGCCATCGCCGACGCGACCGCACCCACGGCGTGGGCGTAGGGCCCGGCCTCGCCGACCTCGAGCAGTGCAGCGAGTGCTCGGTCTGCATCACCGACCTGGCAGTAGCCGAGTGCGAGGGTCGTCTGCGCCTCGGATGGGTCGGCATGCATCGCCATGATCCGCGACACTGCGACCTCACCCAGCGCCACGGCGCGCGGACCGAGCCCGAGGTGGGCGGCGGTTCCGGCGGCGGCCATGGTGGGCACGGCGAGGTCGCCGAACGCATCGGCCATCGACAGCGCCTCTTCCAGCGTCCGTTCCGCCTCCTGGTTCCGACCCAACGCCACGAGCGACCGCATCCTCGGTGCCAGCGCCTGCACGATGCCGAATCGATCGTTCAGTTCACGGAAACCGGCGAGCGCCTTGCGTGACAACTCCTCGGCTTCGGAGAACCGCCCCGTCCACAGACGGATCGACGCCATCAACGAGTCCATCATCGCCGGCGCCCAGAGCTCCCCGAGTTCAACGGCGTCGCTGCGCACGGTCGTGGCGAGTTCCTCGGCATCGCTGAAGCGGCGCTCGAAGAAGCGGACGTAGGCGAGCAGCCCGAGCGCCCATCCGGATCCGGTGCGATCACCGAGCTCGTCGAACATCCCCGTGGACACGGTGAGGCGTTCCTCGGCCAGCTCGGTGTCACCCGACAGGAAGGCGACCCATGCCTGGTGCTGACGGATCCAGGCGAGGCGTCGCCGGTCGTCGAGCTGGTGGGCGAGCGATTCGGCCTCGGCGAGCAATCGGTCGGCCTCGTCGAGGGAACCCCCGAACACCTCGATGAATCCACGATCGCTCAACGACGTGGTGAGCTCGTCGTCAGCACCGATCGACCGCAACAGTTCGACGCTCTGGCTGAGTTCCGACCTGGCGCGCTCCAGGTCACCCTGGCGTTGTGCGACACTCCCGATCAGGCGTCGAGCGATCGCTTCCTGTCGTTTGTCGCCGTCGGAGATCGCCAGTTCGAGCACTTCTTCGGCATCGGTGACGGCGGCATCGGCATCGTGGCGCTCGATGGCTGCTGTTGCCCTGACCAGCTTGAGGTCGCGTTCGGCGGCCTCGTCATTGCGGCCTTCCAGCAACGCCAATGCCCGCGTCGCCTGGTGCATCGCATGGCTGAACGCTCCCACCTCGAGCGAGCGTCGGGCGGCCCGCGTGAGCAGCTCCAACGCCTCGTCGGCGACGTCGGGCGACACTCCGTCGACGGGTCCGATCTCGGCCACGAGCTCGGCTGCGGATGCGGTGTGATGTGCGATCTGGTCGATCGGTGCCAACCCGAAGCCGAGCATCACCGCAGCGACACCACCGTGGCGCTGTGCCCGGGACGACTTGGTGAGCGTCTGGTACGCCACCTCACGTACGACGTCGGAACGAAACCGCCACCAGTCGCCCTCGGCATCGAGCAGACCTGTTTCGACCAGCGCGCCGATGTCCGACGCGTCGAACGGTTGCCCGAGTTCGGTGGCGAAGCGCTCGAGGGCGCCGGCCGGACCGGTGGTTCCCAGCACTGCGGCGTTGTCGATGATCATCCGCTGCGGTGACGGCAACACATCGAGCCGAGCAGCGATCAGCGCTCGCAGGGAGCCGGGAAGCTCCGTGCCCCCCGGTTGATCACGAGCAGCCTGCGCGAGTTGGGTGAGGAACAGCGGATTTCCTCCGCTGCGCTCGATCAGCTGGTCGGCCAACGGGCCGTCGGCACCCTCGCCGAGGGCCGATTGGAGCAGTTCGACCGATTCCGGCCGCGACAGTGGGTCGAGCGGCATCCGGATCGTGAGATGGTGGTCGTGAGCGGGGGGCCAGTCGATCTCGGGGTCGTCGCGCTGTGCGGTCACGAGCAGGATCGGGCGGTCGGCCAACGAACGGCCGATGCGCCCGAGGAGCTCGATGAGCAGCGGGTCGGCCCACTGCAGATCATCCATCCAGATCACGACCGGTGCTCGCTGCGAACGTCGGTGCACACCTTCCACGACGACCTGCATGAGGATCTCGCGAGCTTGGCCGGGTGCGACACGGTCGAGTTCGGATGGATGCCCGAAGAGGTGCAGTGACGCTTCGACGAATCGATGGAGCCGGACGTCGGCCTGGTCGAAGCCGTACAGCTCGAGCCCCTTCTGCTCGATCACCTCGCGCAGCCGGGCCGCATCGCCGTCGTGCTCATCGCCGATCAGCTTCGACAATGCGTTGGCGATGGGGGCCCACACGTTGGTCTCGCCGTATGGAGCACAGACACCCGAGAACACGACGGCATGGCGGCTGGGAAACCCGGCCAGCGCCTCGTTCACCAACCTGGTCTTGCCGCTCCCGGCTTCGCCGGACACCGCCACGAGGGCTCCCTGGCCCTCGACGACGAGGTTCATCACCGACGAGAAGAGCTCTCGCTGCATGGTTCGACCCACGTACGGCAGGCGGTACCTCGACGTGTTGACGGCACTCCCGATCCGTCCGGTCACGCGCCAGACCTTCTCGGTCTGTTCGCGGCCCCTCACCTCGGAGTCGGCGACCAGCACTCGTTCGATCGACGGCGACAGCAACGCCTCGGTGCTCGACCCGATGAAGGTCCCGCCCGGAAACGCCATTGCCTGGAGCCGAGACGCCACGTTCACCACGTCGCCCATCGCGGTGTAATCGTCGGTGCCCGAGACGGTCCCGACGACGACCTCGCCGGTGTTCACGCCGATCCTGAGCTGGAGACGGTGGTCGAGGTCCGCCTGCCCGCCGACGTAGGTCGCGAGGGTCCGATGCATCTCGATGGAGGCACGCGCCGCGCGGTCTGCATCGTCTTCGTGGGCGACCGGCGCCCCGAACAGGGCGAGGATTCCATCGCCGAGCACCTTGTCGATGCGTCCTCCGAACCGTTCGATCTCACCGATCAGCAGCTGGAATGCGCCGTCGATCAGACGCTTCAAGCGCTCGGGGTCGAGGTGCTCCGACAGTGCGGTGTACCCGACCAGGTCCGCGAAGACGACGGTGACGATCCGCCGTTCTTCACCGGCGTGCGCCTCGACGCCATGACCACAGAACGAACAGAATCTCGCTCCCTCGACCAATGGTTGCGAACACGACACGCACGTCATCAACGGCCGATCGTACGGCACGGCGCACCCCGGACCCAGGAGTGGAACCACCATTTCGGTGTCGAGGCACGACCGAGGTGAGGTCGACGAGGCCCGGCGAGACCGGACCGCTGCCGTGGCGTGGTCCACGCCTCGGCCGAACGGGTGACCGACGTCCACCGTGAGGTGGACGACGAGTGCGCTCGGATTTGGCAGGCTGTGACCATGACCACCGACGTAGTACCGCCGCCACCCCCGGCGAGCCCAACTCCCCAGACCGCAGCCATCGGCGCGGCCGGCGCCATCGACGCCAGCAAGATCTACGGAACCGGCGGTGCCGAGGTGCGTGCGCTCGACCAGGTCACGGTGTCGTTCGAAACCGGGAAGTTCACGGCGATCATGGGTCCGTCCGGCTCGGGCAAGTCGACACTCCTGCACTGTCTCGCCGGGTTGGACTCACTGACCTCGGGCGCCACCTACATCGGCGACACCTACCTCGCATCACTCGACGACAAGGCCCTGACCGAACTTCGTCGCACCAAGGTCGGCTTCATCTTCCAGGCGTTCAACCTGATCCCCACCCTCACTGCCGAGGAGAACATCATGCTGCCGATGATGCTCGGGGGCGAGAAGGGTGATCCGACCTGGATCGACGACGTCATCACCACCGTCGGGCTGAAGGACCGGATCAAGCACCGTCCGGGCGAACTGTCCGGTGGACAGCAGCAGCGCGTTGCGGTCGCCAGAGCGCTCGCCTCGCGCCCCCAGATCATCTTCGCCGACGAACCGACCGGCAACCTCGACTCCACGACCGGCGCCGAGATCCTCCAGTTCATGCGACGAGCGGTCACCGAGTTCGGCCAGACCATCGTGATGGTCACCCACGACCCCGTCGCTGCGGCGTACGCGGACCGTGCCGTGTTCGTGGCCGACGGCAAGCTCGACGGCGAACTGATCGACCCCGACGTCGACAGCATCTTCGACCGGATGAAGCAGATCGGCAACTGACCGATGAGTGCAGGTCGAGGTTCCACGTCACTCATCGCCCGCAAGAGCATCCGCTCGCGTCTCGGTCGCACCGCGGCGATCGTGCTCGCCGTGATGGCCGGGGTGTCGTTCGTGTCGGGTTCTTTCGTCCTCGCCGACAGCCTGACCGAGTCGTTCGACGGTCTCATCGAGGACCTCGTCCAGGACGTCGATCTCCAAGTCCGCGGCGTCACGCCGTTCGAGGAAGAGGGTGACGACACCTTCGGCGGCGGCGCAGAAGCACCGCCCATCCCGATCGAACTGGCCGACGTGGTGGCCGGCGTCGACGGCGTCGACGTCGTCGAACCCGACCTCACGGCCAACGCCCAGATCCTCGACGACGACGGCGCCCCGATCGTGGTCACCGGCCCGATGTTCGGCACCCAGTACCAGGAGGACACCCTCGCCGGGATCGTCCTCAAGGAAGGTCGCCCGTCGATCGGTCCCGACGAGGTCGTGGTCGACAAGTCGACGGCCGACGTGCAGGGATTCACCATCGGCGACACGATCTCGTACTCGACCGACACCGGCATCTACGAAGCCCAGCTGGTGGGCACGGTCGGCACCGCCGACAGCGACAGCTTCCTCGGCGCGGCGATCGTGTCGCTCGACCTCGACACGGCGCTCGACCACTTCGGGGCCGACGGTCTCGTCGACACCATCAACATCGGCATCACCGACGGTGCCGACATCGATGCCGTGGAAGCCGACGTCATCGCAGCAGTCGACGCAAGCGGTATCGAGACCTCCGACATCGAGATCGTCGACCGGGCGTTCCTCATCGAAGAATTCCAGGACCAGGTCGGCGA
>Ga0307981_1004159_pt1 | contig 10347 bp, 10 predicted proteins | sample OrgLakmetagen987_FD_201849 | JGI IMG/M metagenome (GOLD analysis project Ga0307981, IMG submission 201849) | Saline water microbial communities from Organic Lake, Antarctica - #987 | ecosystem: Environmental > Aquatic > Non-marine Saline and Alkaline > Saline | place: Antarctica: Organic Lake... | reverse complement strand
TAGAAGGAGATGCAACAGTCTCACTCATGGTGGAGTATCTTAGGTTCAGAAAAGTGGATCAGAAAAGAACGCTGTTTTCGACGAGCGTTGAGAAAACGGAGTAGTTTTCTTTTTGATTGATGTTGATTCTAGGAGAATCTGATCACACCTCGAACCTTCAATTCTCGGCTGTAGAGTGTCGGGACCCTCGATAGTCTATCTATAAGAAGAGTCAATCAAACTGTTCTTACGATGGGATTAATCAAAAAGAATGAACAGTCACTGGTGCCCATTTGAGGCCCTTTTTAAGAATTGACGCATACGTGGGAGCAGATGCGACCTCCATGCGTTCGGACACTTTTTTTCTTGGTTGGCAACGCGAACGTCTGTCCGCTACCTCCAGATCGAACTTTCTCCAATATCGGATTCTCAACACTTACGCCCCAGAATGCGAATCTTGTGTGTCCCGATCTTGGCAGCGAAAACTTTCAAACGATCTGTGGAACCCTACTAGCAAACGACACCAGCTCTTTCTCTCACTCCTTTAGAAACTACGTATCTATCACGTCGCGATCAAGAATGAGTGCATGGCTTGCTCTTTGTAGGGCTCTTGCAGCGCACCCTTCTCGGCAAAAAAACGTGGCGGGGAGACTCAAAGATTGGGATCCGTACAATCGGTCACGGTGTGGTCAAATACTGTGCTAAAGAAATCCACGTGCCTCACGACGAATACACATTTGAATCGTCGTGTACATCCCTCAGCAAGCACACTTTGTAGAGCGTCTTCAGCTGCTTGGACGAGTGCTAGCCATGATTCGTGTTTGTTTCTAGTTTCTTTCGAGAATGTCGATGTTGTCGCAGCAGCCGTGTTGGTGGTCGGCGATCCTCCACCGAGCCAAGGGGGATTATACCAAACCCATGCAATGACGCACCCCTCAAACTAGGTGTTAGTCTACTGTAATTATCTAACCAATCTGACGTGTGACTAGCTATCGTAGCAGCCTTGGCGATTTGGCCTCTCAAAGGCTAGCTTCTTTTCTTTCGGATTCGCATTGTTTGGGCCGTGGGCCTTCTTTTTTGGTGAGAAACGACCGAAGACCGAGAAACTAAAGAAACAAGTGAGTCGTCTTGGCTATTAATGTTCGTCTCTATCATAGACTATCTCTCTTTCAATCGCTTCTGCATAATTCCCAAACCCAGCTCGTAGATCGTAGACGACAATAGACGTTCCTCTCTCTTTTGGGCCGTTCGTTCCGAAGCGCTTCTTGTCTCGAGTGCTTCAATCTTGTCTTGCTTTTCTTTCAGTTTGGCCTTGCATTCTTGGAGAGCCACCAGGTACTTGTCTTGAAACTTTGCTAAAGTCCTCTTGGTGTAGGCTTCCAGCTTGTCCTTGTCGCCGCTAATCTTTGCATTTTCCCTCTCCTTGGTTTCCAACTCTCCCTGGAGTCGTTCAAGCTCGGCCGAAGCGTCGCCTGCCGCTGGAATAGCCACAGCCAAGGGAGTACTGGCGGATTCCGCCGACTTGGCCACGGCCGTAGCCGCTGCTGCTGCCGTCGCAGTTGCCTTCAACGCATGCATTTCTTCTTGTAGATTCTTGTTTTCAATTTCCAAACGCATCATCTTTTCACGCACATCCGGAGCCGGGCTTTGCTGTTGCATCGAGAGACCTCGCACCGGAGACGACGGAATGTCAACGCTTCCGTGTTCTTGCTGGGCCTGCAACTCGGACAATTCCTCCTCGTACATTTTCTTGGCACTCTCGGCGGCGTTCAAACGGCTCTTAAGGTCAGCAATTTCCGTCGCAGATGATTGACTGGTGGTGGCAGTACTAGACTTTTCCTTTTCCAGCTTGGCAATCTCCTCTTGCAGTTGATTCACAGTCTTTTGGAGGGCATTTGACTTTTTAACTTCTGACTCGAGATCCATAATTTGTGCCAAGTAATTGGCAGCTTGGTCTTCCAGATCCGTCATTTGCTGGTTCATCATGCCGACACTTTCCAATTTTTTCTTGTAGGCAACAAGAGTCGCTTCCGCCTTGTGGAGTTGCTGTACCTTGGCGCTGGCAACATCCAAGTCGTCCGCCAGCTGCGCCTTGGTCTCGCCAGATTCTGCCAACTTACACTTTGTGTCTTCCAACTCGGCCGTGGCCGCCTGCAAGTCCTCTTCTACTTGAATTAGTTCGTCTTGACGCTTAACCAGTCGATCCTGCAAGTCTTCCACGACGGCACGAAGCTTGTCTTGCGCCTTTTCACTATCTTCCAGTTGAACGCCTACTTGCGACTTGTACGATGCCAATTCTCGTTTCGCATCCTCCAACTCTCGTTCCAAATCTTCCGTCGCTGCTCCACCGGAAAGATGATTGGCCCCAAAGAGATTCTTTTGCATCCCAAAGTCGTCTCCCATTCCATCTTCCTCGTCATCGTCAAAGACCATTTCGTTTTCGTCCAGGGATCCGTCCGCCTCCGCTTGAAAGTCCGAAAGCCGCGCCAAACTACCCTGGATGAGTTCCTTCATTTCCATTTGATTTTCAGGCGACATGCCGAGAATTCTCGTCACGTAAACACCCTTTTCGGGGCAAGTAACGGCGGCGGCTGCCACGAGAAAAATCAAGTTTTCCAAGGCGGCCTCGTTGGCGCTCTTGGCAATGGACGCAACATCGACAAGGCCAAAGTCGGCATCCTTGCTCAAAATGTCGTGATAATAGGCTTCCAGATTGCGCATGAGTTTGCGGAGTATGCTACTTTTCAAAGCCCAGTTGGAACCAACGTCGCGCGCAATCGTGGTTGGATCAAAATAGTCGGGTGCACTGTGCAACGAAACAGTAGTAGTAGTAGCAGCAGCGGTGGTGGTGGGGGTAGGGCATGGGGATAAGGGGAGTGAGAACGACGTGATGGATAGAGCAATAGATTCCGTTGCATTCTACACAAGCATTTGTACCACTTACACTTCGGAAAGGGCTTCAAAGAGCACGATTCCGTCGGACAGATCCGCCATGGTCTCGGGAGGGTTTCCGGTCAAGGTTTCGAACGTGCCCATGAATTCCACCATGGCGTCGTGACGAGGGGCACTCATATTGGTGTTGTCTTTGGTATCAGTCTAACAAAGAAGCAAACAAGCAAGAGGTAACGGATACACGAGAGGCGACGTCGGCAAGGGCTCGACTGTAGACTACAAGGAATGAAGCAAGCCTATTGCCATTGCCGCGGCGGCGGCGTCAAGTTGTCGTTGGCGTCGTTGTTTCCTCGCGCATTCTACGGAGCACTTCGTACTCTTTCTACGTGAAAAGAAATGACTTCCCCGAACGCCTAAAACGCCTCGATCTCAAAATGGAATGCGGAGTTTAGTTCGATGGCGATTGATCCTATTTACTTATCTATCGACTCCATCGACTGCAAATCATTGGCGAACACTGAACATAAACATATCAACATGACTGTGGATTTGATACAAGCCCGTCTCGATCCTGTCGCAACGCGAAAAAAGCAGCGACCCAGTCTCGCTCGGCAGCGAAGACCTTTTGTTGTTGGTGGTGGTTGTTGTTGCTCTATTCGTATCTACTCCATTCAATCCCCTCTCTCTTTTCCTGAATAATACAACATGAGTAGTTCTTCAGCTGCGTGTAGTACCGTCTTTTGCAATGCCGGTTGGGCGGAAGTCTTGACGCACATGAGCCCTTACGGATACGCCAATTTCGGTGTCGCCTTTGGCTTGGGCTTGAGCGTCGTCGGTGCCGCCTGGGGCATTTGGTTGACTGGATCTTCCTTGGTCGGTGCGGCCGTCAAGGCACCAAGAATTCGAAGCAAGAACTTGATCAGGTAAGAAAGAACAAGACGATGATGATCAAACTTGGGATCTTTGGGGTGTCGAAAGAGAACGCTAAACAACGGAAGAAAAGATATCTTTGGATAGACGGCCATTACTAACGCCTCTATTCCTTTCCATGTCTTGCTTTTCGCATTTATCCCTCTCGCCCCTCACGCCCATTCTCTCTATAACCCCTGTAGTGTCATTTTCTGCGAAGCCACGGCCATTTACGGTGTCATTATGGCCATTATCTTGTCCAACAAGATTAAGCAACCCGAAGATGGAGGGTACTATTTGGCAGATAACTGGGACTATCCTGGGTACTACTACGCTGGATACGGCATGTTCTCGGCTGGTCTTTCCGTCGGATTAACCAATATTGCGTCGGGAGTTTCCGTCGGTATTGCCGGTTCTTCCTGTGCTATTGCCGATGCCCAAGATTCGAGTCTCTTTGTCAAGGTTTTGATTGTGGAGATTTTTGCCAGTGCCCTTGGTATCTTTGGAATCATTGTGGGCATCATTCAGAGCAATGCTTGTACCTTTCCCGTTGCGGCCTTGTCGTAAATAAGTTACTGACTATTGTTTTATTCACATGCGCCAATGAATGGAGCCATTTCTTGTAGTGGCAATATGTGTTGTTGATTTGCGTGCATTTGTGTGTTGTGGTGTCTCGTGGACTGTTGGGCATGCAGGGGCACTGTATATCGACGGATGTTGCTTACCAACAGCTGTTTTAGAGGCCTGCTAATACAATCACTAGCCAAAAGAAGACTCCCTTGGTTCTGTAGCTTTTGGAACTGCCTAAGGGAGTATACTAAAGATCTAGACCACTACCAGCGATACTTGCGATTGAAGCTACTACAGATAGTTTTAATAGCGTCGACTGCCGCATTGAGACTAAAGGCGGCTGTGCATCTCTTCAAGTCCTTCAAAGAAGTCTTTGTCAAAACCGTCAAAGATGAGCGGAGTTCGGGCCCAATTTCTCTTGTTGCTTAGATAGCCCAGTGCATCTGGCACACAATCATCTTTTTCGAGTATCTTGAGGATTTTCTTTCCTTCCCAGCTATCAGCTGTGTGGGGCGGGTCCCAGTATTCCACTTCTGGCTGCGCCGCTTTCCCTTTTCCATCCAACTGAAACCTGTACGTTCCAAGATATCTATAGTACGTAACTCGAACCTTGCAAAAGACAATGAGCGGCCGCCACTGGCATTTCACTTCGTCCCAACAACGGTCAAACACTCGCGATCGTATGCACCCGTTAATCCCAGGTAACGTAGGAGCCCCAATCTCCCAGAGATTATGGTCTAGAAATGTCAGCACTTTTCCTTGATACTTTAGTGTACCGCTGCTACCAACCGCCGAGAATGGAGCCTGTTTGCTGTTCCCAGCTTGGTTGATTCCGTTTCGAATCTTGGCAACGGCTCTATGAATTGTCTTCCTTTTGAACATTGGCTAACATGGTAAACAATATGGTGGATTCCTCAGTGAAGGTGATAATACAACGCCAACTAAAGAAGAGACGGATGGCGCTACCTCGAACATGGGGTTTGGACTTGACTCTGGTTGGGGTTCTAGGCGAACTGTGGTTGCTTCTGTCTTGACAGGGAGCGATGTTCGACACATGGAATCCGCTTTTTTCTTGGCACCGCAACGACGATGGTGACGGCTTGAACTGATCAATGTCCATGGACGATGGAGCTGAGTCGGGATCTCTCTTGGGCTCTGGGCTAGTCGTTCTCTGTTTCTTGACTCACTTTGAGTCTTCTTTCGCTTCTGCATGCTGGTCCTTAGACATAGACAATGATAGTCGCTTGGATTCTGGTGGGATAACTGACCTCGCTCCTCCGGATCGCCATCGCGCTTCTTTCAACTGGCAGGGCTCCTTGCCACTTTGTTCTTTAGCTTCCTCTATTTCCTTCTTGGCAGCCCGTTCCGTGGTCAGGACTGGTCTCATAATCCTGCAGAGGGCGACAGTAGCCTCATCAATCCTACTTGACCTCAAGATACCGTCCATGGTTTCGAAACAAAACACACAGTATGGCCCTTCTATTGATAGAGGCTGGCGGTTCACCGATAGTAGAGGAGTCTGAAGATCGCTGTGCCTACCTGACCGTGCAAATATCTCGGAACAAACGGGACATTGCAGCTTGGTGGCGGCGTCGTTGGAAATCTCTCGTACTGCCAGCTCCCACGTTGCGCTAATGGGCGACAGCGGCATGTTGGCTTGCTGCAAAGCAAACGATTGTGGCCATCAACAGGTCGGCTTCGCTAGTTAAAGGGGGAGAGTGGCAAAGACGAAGATAATAAGGTATCTTGCTGTACCGCTACGGTGCGCGCGGTGGAACTCGTGCAAATGCCACGAACGAAAAAAATAGTAACAAGCAAAATGGAATTCCAACGAACAGAGAGCGAAAAAAAATCCCAACAAACGGACTCTTGTGCCAAGACGCCATCGTTTCAATCTTATCCTTGAGGCTGTAGGCGACGGTGTTGATTCTAGGAGAATCTTATCACGCCTCGAACCTTCAATTCTCAGCTGTAGTGTGTCAGGACTCTCGATAGTCTATCTAGAAGAAAAGTCAATCAAACTGTTCTTACAATGGGATTAATCAAAAAGAATGAATAGTCACTGGTGCCCACTTGAGGCCCTTTTTGAGAATTGACGCGTACGTGGGAGCAGATGCGACCTCCATCTGTTCGGACACTTTTGTCTTGGTCAACAACGCGAACGTCTGTCCACTAACTCCAGATCGAATTTTCTCCAATATCGGATTCTCGACGCTCCTCGGATGGAGGTAGCGGAGATTTTGTGAGCGTATTCACATGACAATGACCGAGACAAACGGCCCGTAATTTCCGAAGCAAACTGCCTTGAAGAGGCTTTGTAAAGAAGTTGGCAAGCATCTCGTACGTGGGACAGTAGACAACGGAAATGCCTTCGGACTCGAAACGGTCCTGCATGAAAAAATAACGAACGTTGATGTGCCGGGACTTCTGACCGCAAGATGCCCGACCATTTTTTTCGAGTCGGAGCGCTCTGATTATCGTGATAAAAAATGTTTTCGGTAAGCTCGTACCCTTGTTCGGCCAAAAACATCTTGGCCCAGATAGTGTTAGGTAGATAATCACTCGAACCGACAACTTTGGCTTAAGTAGAACTCTTTGTATTCAAGTTCTGTTTCGTAGATTTGCACATGATTGCTCCACAACCCAAAGAAGTTGCTCCGCCGGTGTGACTTTTCATGTCATCATGCACGGCATAGGCTGCGTCGACCCACGACTTGGACTCGGCAAGACTGTCAGCCCCAAGAATGAGAGGCATGTCCAAAGTACCGTTAAAATACTCGAATCAACTTGCTCCAATCTTGCTCCGTACTGCACAATACTCTGGTGCAGAGTAAAGCAATAGCCAATTGAGCCTTGGTACGAGCTCTTTTGGAAACGTAAAGTAATTTTGCGACTTGTCGTTTGTCAAGTTGCTCGGATCCGTCGTCAACGGTGAACAGGTCTTTCTTCGCCGGCGTTGGCGCAACCTTGGAAGCATCCATGCCAGAATTGGCGATCGCTTCCTTGAGATATTCCTTCATCAGAATCGTGACGTTGCCGTCGTCGTCGTTAAAAGTGATTTCCATGCCCAAAAACACGTGATGTTTTCCTCTGGTCACGGTCATTTTGCCAAATTTGGCTTCAATCTTTTCGATGATGTCGGTCACTACCGTGTCATCCACATGCGAGATTTTGTTGTCGTAGACATACCAGGCAATCGCGCAGGGCTTTCCTTTGATCTAGCTGTTTGCGACGCATAGATCGTACAGATTCACTTTGAAACCCATTCGGACCAACGTGTTTGTGAACAAGCCGTACCACAATAGCGCGGATTGAACACAACCGTACAGGGCCTTCAGCAACTGTAGGTAAAGTACCTTCTTCCCATTCTCAATAACGACAAACTTCTGGCATTTGGGATTCACCTGGCACATAATGTCGACGGCTTCGCCAACTAACTTCAAAAGAACGAACTCTTCCATGTCCGCGTGTAAATACCCTCCTTCAACCTCGGCCATTGCAACGTCACGTCGCTCCTTAGCATCAATTGTCATAAGGGAAATCATGAGAGCGTCCGTGGATACCGTGGGAGACGTCGTCTCTTCCTTCGTATATTTGGACCTCTGGGACCGACCGTCGGCGCACGTGCGCCCCCTAAACTTGCCAGAACGCTTCTCTTTCATAAGATTAACAGTGCGAAGGGCTTCTCGCTTCTGACTGGCGGTGAGCGTAGATGCGTCAAGTGGTTCGAAAATGTTCATACTGTCGCGCTGAGTGGTGATCAAGTTGGTGGCCGTAGGATCTGCCTCTGTTGCTCCTAAGATTGCACCGGTTGGTACCCGAATCTTTGTTTGCATCAGGCTCCACGTTTGTGTCGGGAGCATCGTCTCCGGGATCTTTGTCTCCGGGATCGTCGTTTGACTCGGCGCCTTCGTCGGCGTTGGGATCAAGTCCATCAGGCCCAAAAACATCGGGATCAGGCTCACAAACGGCGGGATCATCAACTTCATTGTCATCCCGGACGCCAAAATCATCATCTTTGGGGGGTCAATGTCATCATAGTCATCAGGTTCCTCGACAACATCATCGTCCGGTTCGGTCGGATCGAAAATATCTTCGGCAAAACTCTCATATTCGCCGGCCGATTCGACATCTTCTTCCAAAAAATCCTTGACAGACGCGTTCGGTCGCCATTTGAATAGTGGGACTCCGCCTTTGATCAGCAGTTGGCCTTCCTTCTCCGCCATGGCTTCGACTGCAGAGATGACTGCGTTGGTCATGGGAATTTTGGTCCATCGGTGCCGGGACAAGTGTTTTCCGGTGACGAGTGACATAAAAAAATAGTCGCCTTGGGCGTTCCCAGTCGGGTTCAGCACGTCGCTCCAGTGTTACGGGACGTGGTAGTGTTGCTGGGGGTGTTATCTTCGAAAACATGTACGTACGATCCGAATTCCAACTACAGGTCATTGTAATCGGGGTTCGCGCGCCCATTCATGATGGTGAGAGGGCTGACATCTGAAAGGCGGATTACACAGTCAGTAAATATGTACACCCGTTTTCGGACGTAAATTTCTTATTTACCCAAAATATTTTGCCTCCACCTGGAATTATTCTCTTTTTACGTGTTATTTTCATGTTTGAGTGTGTAATTACTTTCTGCCTACCGTGTAAAAAAGCGGCCCAGTGTGTAGAAAAGCCATGCCCTGTGTAGAACTGTGTAATTTCCTGATAATGGTGTAGAACAAACAATAATGGTGTAGAAAGGCTTGATATGGTGTAAAAGGGATGACAATGGTGTATTAATACTTTGCTTTATCCTCCTGGTAGTTACTGCTAGTAGAGGACTACTAAGATAGGTCTACATACCCCAATCTTGTTACCAATCAAATAGTTGGTCACTTGCTGCCTTGTACTCCTTTCCACTTTTGTCAGCATACCGTTCCCAGAGATCCCTTTCCCCTGATCTGTTGGTGTACTGGTTTGTTGTTTGGCTACATACCTCACCAAGGAACATGTAGAGGTGTTCACGTGGATTTCCGTCTGGACAAGATTTGAATCCGCCACCATGGATGCAACTTCCAAGAACAATCAGCAGTCTACCGTAAGGTATAAATGCAATGGTACCGTCACCTTCCTGCAACCATATCTGTAAGAACATACCCTCCTCCGTTAGTGGGGAAACCCCCAGGTACGGCATAGGTTCAGTCATGCTTTCCAAGCTTTGCCAAGAGAAATCAATATGAGGGCGTTGTGTGTTAGTCTTTCCTTTTGTATTCATGAACGATAGGCGTAACTGCAATCTCTTCCTTGTTGTCTTTTCCGTTTTACTCATCAATAGATCCTTATGTATGCTCACTTTTTCCCGCAATAGGCACCATACACTATTGTTCACGTCGTCTTCAAATGTCCCAATAATGCCAGCATCTTCTAAATCGTTTATTTCTTGCTGGAAACCAGGACTCTCGACATAATGAGCGAAAGCTGTTGCAAAGCCAGTTCCCCTATCCACCAGCGAGTAACGAATGTTCTTATCAACGGTACGCTATTCTCTCTTGCTTGGCTGGTTGCGGTACATGAATGATATAATTGTTTCTGATACCGTCACAATCGCTCCGCTGGACGCACCATTGTCCATGAATTGTGGCCAGTCCAGTTTCAAACATCCAGTAGAGGCAACCATTATACTACTCATACCGTATCTGTTGTATATACCACGGAGCTGCCGCATTGACATGCCGGCCAGGAGGTTAATGGATTTTTCAACAGCCGACCAATATACTCTGGTTGGACGCATGTTTGACCTGTATGTAACCACCCCTTTGAAAACGGCTCCTATTATTGCTCTTTTTAATTTACTCTTATCCTCCATGCCTTGGTAAGCCACTAGGTTAGCTGGTGGTGTCTCCCCTTCTTCACCCATTGTGGTGGCCATCATGTGTCGTTGTCCTTTGCAAGTGTGGTTGTGATCCATCATTCAGTTGATATCTTGATTGAGTCCAGGCTACACCCGTTTTCCTT
>Ga0307981_1004158_pt1 | contig 10351 bp, 8 predicted proteins | sample OrgLakmetagen987_FD_201849 | JGI IMG/M metagenome (GOLD analysis project Ga0307981, IMG submission 201849) | Saline water microbial communities from Organic Lake, Antarctica - #987 | ecosystem: Environmental > Aquatic > Non-marine Saline and Alkaline > Saline | place: Antarctica: Organic Lake... | reverse complement strand
CTTGACGCAGCTAATGTACTTTGCGTCCGTGAAAGCCTCCACGCCATCGTCGACGTCGACGAGGAGCAGTACAGCGCTGGTTCATTCTACAGCTGATTCATACAAGCCCCAGCAGCCAGACTCGCTGTTGTCTGGGGTCGGAGCTTCCGTCATGGGAGAGTCAGCCCTGGTAGATAAGGAGACGGGTCGAATATTTTGGGAAGGAGGATCCTCTTCCACCCTGTCGGCTTCGGTCGGCCCCAAGATTGAACAGTTTGGTATTCTGCATGCCAAGGCCACGTTCCTGTCCGGCATTCTCTTGATTGCCGCCTTGGGGCCTTTTTGCAGCTTTCTTCGCAAAAAATTAGAAGAGAAGGTCACATCCAAGAGTATACCCCGGATACTTTCGATAAGTGTGGTTGTAATCAACTGGAGCATCCTGAACGTACCGGAATTCAGGCTATGGTTCGTCTCGTTGACTGCGGCTCTCTATCTTTTCGAGGCCTACACTTGCAGTACACGACGATACTTGGCCAACGCCATTCAAAGTCCAAAAGAGCTGGAAGCCTTTCTAGATAAGCTCCGTCAGGAGCCACCCCAAGTAGAGTGGAAAATCCGATCGTTTCACTATGAAAAGCCTCTGTGGCTATCACCGCAACGAAACTTCCAAAAGCAACAGCAACTACCAGATGACGACGCGACTGCCACTTCCGAACGTCCAATTGGATCATCATCATCCAATTCTCTATTGAGACGGAAAGTGGTTACGAATCAAGCAATTGGCTCGTACCAGTACAAGCATTGTACCGACAAGACTACAGTTGGAGTTTGGAAGCGTGCACCCGCCTCAACCAGCATGCCGGCTCCATTTACCAAAATGACGCTGACCAAGCTACTCGTCTTGTCCAACCAAAAGGCCCGTCAAGACTATTTCGAACAACAAAGTTCCTTTGTCACGGAGCATGGTCAGGGCGACGAATTTGCAGAGTTTAGCACGAGCATTCAAGTGGCAGACTTTCGACCGCGCATGCTGGCCATTCGGCCCGTGCTGGCAGGTGTTCCCTTGTTGGCGGCCAATAAGTTCTTTCGCTCGCACCTCTTTTGGATCTTTACGCTCTTGGGACTGACGGTTCCGTACCGAATTTGGTTTTCGAGACACTGTGACGAGTTGCGTGTGACTGTGGTCAAGGAGACGGCTGCCGAACCTCCTGTTTCGCCTTCGCGGAGTTGGTTGTTTTCCTCGCGAACAGCAACGACAGAGCCAACTTCACCGACCTCCGACGACGGAAAAGAGGGATTTCGATCCGTAATGCAGCAACTCAAGCTTTATGCCCAACAGGAAACATCGCCCGAGCAACAAATCGCCACTGCCAAAGTGTTGAAAGATGTCGAGGCAGCGTCTATTGCGGCCGACTTGACAGACGTGAACGATTTAGCAGTAGTAGAAGAAGTAGAAGATCTCAGTACGAGTGATCGAAATGAGACGGCAGTGGACGAGTCGGAAGTGGGAGAGTCGGAAGCAGCGGTGGACACGAACACAACAGATACCAATGCCACGTTCACTTCAGCTCCAGATGACAATGCTAACACAACTAAGGCTGAAAACTAGTAACAAATGTAGTCTCCATCTCCTTTGCCTCCGCACGTCGTGCGCACGTTCCACCTGTACCAATATATGTCAGTATACCGTCTGATGGCCATGCTAACACAACTTAGCCTGAATACTAGCTACAGACGTACCGGTAGACTACTGATACAATATTCTATCCACTTTACCTCATCTGCACATCGTGCCAGATGACATTCCACTTCCACGTGTACCAAAATATGTATTTCCCTTTCCGTCGTCTGATGGGCGCCCGTCAAGTTGAACTTTTCAACGCCGATCATCTCGGTTTCTTTCTACAGTATCGCATTATTCTTTGACCGCACCTGACTGTCACTGTCACCATGGGATCCTTCAGCTTGAGTAGTCTCTTCTTAGCAGCCTTGTCGCTTCATGCGGCCTGCGCTTTTGCTCCTCCAGCTGCAAACATGGCATTTCGCCGCTCCCCTTTGAGCTCGTCATTGTCATCTTCACAACTTTCCATGGCCATGCCCGACGGCGGAGTTGTCATTACGGGCGCTGCCGGTGGCGTTGGATTCGCCTATGCTGGCGAATTCATGGACCGGGGATACGATGTTGTGATCTGCGACGTGCGTGATTGCAGTTCGGCGGCGAAAGCTTTGACTGGTAATCATCCGTCCGGAAACGTCTTTCACACCAAATGTGATATTTCCGACTCGGCCGCCGTGGAAAAGCTTGGCAAGTTTGCCAAGGAAAAGCTCGGAATTATCGGATACTGGGTCAACAACGCTGGTGTTAACGGAGGACGTCGGGATTTGCGTGAAGTGTCCATGCAGCAGGTCGAAATGGTGGTGAGTAAGCCATCGTACTATTGATGTGGGAGTGTGACGATCGACGCTGCATTCGTTGATTGCATCCAACTAACTCTTTCTCTCTCGTCACCTTATAACTAGGTCAAAGTCAACTTGATTGGTACACTGTTCTGCACCAAGGTTGCATTGGATATCATGGGTGAACAGGCCGGTATCACGGGACACATTTTCAACACTGTCGGCAGCGGAGTCAAGGGCGGCGGTACTCCCGGATACGCTTGCTACGGTGCCACCAAGCGTGGACTCCCGCAATTGACTTCCACATTGGTCAAGGAACTCGACGAGGGTGTCCAGGGATATCCTAAGAAGGAGACTGTTGGTAAAATCCAAGTGCACAGTCTTTCTCCTGGCATGGTGTTTACGAAATTGTTGTTGGACGACTCTACTCCCGAACTTCGCAAGTTTCCGTTTGGTGTATTGGCGGCACAGCCCGAAGAGGTTGCCGCCGACTTGGTGCCAAAAATATTGTCAAAGAATGGCAACGGAGGCAGTGTCGAGTTTCTCACTACCGATCGAATCTTGACCAAGTTCTTTGAGCGCTTTATTCTGCAAAAGAAGAGTGACTACATTGACGATGACGGCAATGTGATCAGGTTCCCCGGAGAGCAGTACGACGAGCAGGGCGTTCGAGCGTTGTTTTAATCGCTACCAAACTAACAAACTCACTACTTAACCAGAATAGCCATCTCACCTTCTTACTACAGTACTAATACAAGAAAGACAGCAGTGGGAAACGCGCAATAATTACATATTAGTCTACTAAGCAAACAGGGTATAGAGCTGTATGACACCCACAATGGCTCCAAGTAAACCGCCCAGAGCAATCAGCTGGATCTCATCCTCTTCAAAGGCTGGATGTAGGACGCCTTCGAATTCGGGAGCTGGTAAGGCTTGCATCTTGGTTCGGATCTCAGTCTCCATACCCATGGCCTCTTGCGAGTACTCGTACGACTGATCAATAATATCGGGTATCCTATCAATGACCTTTTGGGCAATGTCTTCCTTCATTTGAGCAAACTTGTCGGCCCCCATGGCAGCCACCGCCAATGGTTGGATTTCTGCCACCAACTTTTCCGTAAAGACAAGCGTATGAGCACGCAACATGGCAAAGAAGTTCCTCGACAATGGTCCAGTAAAGATAGCTTCCCAAATAGCCTTGATGTGTAGAATCTCTGTAATGACAACCCGAGCAAATGTTGCTGAAACTTCGTGCTGTCGCTTCAGAAAGATGCCTTGCACTGTCCAGCAGAGGAAATTTCTCGGCTCCAACGGTCTAAAGATGACCTTGAGAGCAAGGTAGTTTGTAACCCACCCAACGAGAAAGCCGGCAATCGGCATGACCCAATCTTTATCGTAAACAAACCAAACGGCCATTTGAATCAGTCCAAAGCAAAAGCCGAAGTAGAAACCAGATCTCCGGATAAATATGAATTCCTGGTCGCCACATTCCTGAAAGATCTTGACAATCAACTCCTTGTTTGCTACGCAGGCAGATACGGTCATGTGCTTGATGTCCACCACATCGTCCACATGCTCTTGCATGTCCGCCATGAATTCAGCCAAGAAGGCTTCTCCTTCTTGATCGGCTGTTAGGACAATGTCGTCCTTGACTTCCTTTGGTAATCTCTCCCAGGTCACCGGCATGTATTCCATTGCCACTTCCGTAATGACCGAATCCATCATGAGCAAGACGGAATCTTCCATGATTTCGGCAAACTTTTTGGGATCCAATCGGTGAAAGATCTCCTTGATATTAAAGAGACGCGTCGTCATGAGTTCAAAGGAGATTGTCGCCATCTTTTCTGCTTTAGACGGTATAATGCCCTGCCACCCAAACAATCCCCACGGCTCATTTTTGATGCGAAACAACTCAATGCCCCAAAACTCAATGGGATAAAAGGTCATGTACAGCGCGAGCACGTTTGTACCATAGCCGACAGCCCCGGCGATCCAGGGAATGAGAAAGTATTCCCACCATGCGTATGCTAGCCCCATGGTGAACACGTATACAGTGCCTCTTTCTAGCTATAGGTCGGTCGGTACCAGTACAGGTACAGCGATGAGAGCATTGATGAGTAGACTATTGTATCTGGACATAATTATGTGGTCTCTGTCGCATCGCAGCGGAAGAGGCCAACGGAAACAACAGGACTGTCTGTCTTTCGTCTGTCCGCCAAACGGTACCGGAGTAAGGCGGACGGACGAAGGAATACTAGACGCCGATCGCGATCGTCTGAGATCGTGCGTGCAAGTAAATGCTATTATGGGACCTATGTATGTACGCAAGCACACAGTAGCACGGCATGACTTAGTCGTATTATTGGGAAAAGATCGATCGCACCTACTGTACTACGTACCGTACTGTATGTATACTGTTGTTTGATCTGGCTCACAATCTTTACGAATATTTCTTCTACTTAGTGGTACTTTAACTAATTTTCAAACGCTACACTTTCTTCTTCCACCATCATTACGAACTCTCTTTCTCTCAGTAGCACTGCTGGTAACGGGAGCGGCAGCGACCCGAACAGCATTCGGCGTTAATGCTGCACTGGCCATTGCGCGCCAAACAGCACGTCTGTTGGAAAGAAAAAAATGGAAACCGACGAGGAATGCTACACACTGCCGAGCCACAGCATTCACTGAAGCGTGCACACGTCTTGCCTTGCCATGTGCACTGCGGCTGCGGCTGCGGCTGCGGCTGCGGCTGCGGCTGCGGCTGTAATTGGGGCTGTAGCGTGGGAAGATTGAAAAAGATAGAGAAGGTGGGACGAACCACGACGAGACGAGTCGGGGCAGCGGTGGGGGGAGCCGGAGCTCGTGTGGGGAGAGCCGATTTCAAGACGACAGGCGAAAGCGTGGGAGTCGAAACGGGCGCACTGGTTCGAATGGATGGCTGGGTTTGGACAGGAGAAACGTTTCCATCGCCATCGTTGCCATCCGCCATGGAAGCGTCGTCGTCAAAGTTGCAGTTGGGACGCTGTCCCAGGCGATAAACAGTGAGAATGACCGAATCCACAACGGCACCTCCAACAACCCGATCCTCCTTGCGACACACCTTGATCGTCACGCCTTCGACATAATGAGATTGCCCAGCATCAAGACCCGCCAGCATATGGGAGACGGAAGTGTCATCCAAATCGGCCTGCACGACAGTAACTTGATCGGCCTTTTCGCGGGTGCCTACGTTGAACTTCTTAGCGCGATTGTACAAGACGTATAAGTCCATATCGGCCGGAAGAACGACACGAATCAAAGTGCAGTCCGTGTCACGCAAGCTTGGTTCGGAATGGTCCACAAAAGCGACCAGACGGCCCGTCCAGACACCGGCAGTAGTCGGCATGACATTCACCATGTGGTGACGGTCCCACAGCCACCCCGACTTGCTGAATTTTTGACCGTTCCAGCACGCCACCGGACCATTCACGGCAATAATACCACTGCCCATATTTCCCGACTTGTCTTGACGGATTGTATTGTCTTCGTTGGAATGGCCAAAGCCAATGTTGTGACCCGTCTCGTGCATGGCAGTCGTCAAAATGCCACACAAGCCGCGCTGGTAAAACTGCGTGTTGCCCGAACGGTACGCAAAGGCGGCCCAGGTGGTGCGGCCCGACTCTCCAAATGCAGCGCCCGTCGGCAAGCAAAACAAGACGTAGTCAAAGTGCTGTAGCTTTTGGTTCAGGGCCATTTCTGTGCGACGGATAATCTCTTCCTGGCACGTTCCCAGAATGTTACACGACGCGTCAATGCTGACCGGGACTGTCACTTGGACGACCCCGTCCACAATACCGCGACCATCTTGAGCAGTAGCTGGCTGAATATCCAAAGCTCCCATGCTGCACTGGTAGAATTGCGAGCGAAAGGTGTTCGGCACGGCCTCTGGACCCCGGCCCATGACGCGGCCACGCAAAATATCCAAAGTGTCGACTGGTTCCTGGCCCGACGTGGTGACAATGCGAACCGACAAGGCCTTCTTGACTCCCGTGTAGGCCGTCAAACGGCGACTGATCCCATGTTGGCGATCACTGTCGCCAAGGACCGTGATCGAGCTGCTGTTGGCGACAGTCAAGACCTTTTCGTGACGGATGACGGCGTCCTTGAAACGCAAGACGGCAGTCCCACTCGACAACAAGGTGCGGTGGCTGTCGACAAAGTCGGCTGGCAAGTTCACTGCCAAGGTGATGGTAGGGGAATTTGTTGAGGTCTCATTGCTGGCGGGAAATCCAATGGTGTGGCAGTGAAAGCTCTCGAGAGTGTCGTTTGGATACGCGTCGTCCCAGCCAGCAACTGCCAGCAAGCGACAATCCACGACCGTGCTGTTGTGCTTGTTGTTGATGTTACTGTTGTGGAGAACGGTAGCGCGGTTATAATGATTGGTTCCGCGAAGCACCTACGTGGTATCACGAAAACAAGATGGGGGGGGGGGTGAGTGAATGGATGGTACAAGGCAAGCAATACCAACGCGAGCAGAATTGGAACGACAGAATCAACCAATCAATCAGGCAATCACTTCACTTGACGTACCTGACTACGCAGTGTCGGCGCCAAGAGCGAAAGCAAGGCCGCAATGGCCAGGGAAGAGGTCTTCATGGTTATCGGAGTTCGGATTGAATGCAGTGTTGGCAGTGTCGCTGTTGGGATGCGGTGGTTGTTGCTTTGGCTTTGATGAGCGATGATTGTGTGTTGTCGTTGTTGTGTTTTGTTGTATTGGCGAGGGCCGGTTTTGGGCCGGTTTGGCCAAAACAGTAAAAACCGTTGGTTCACATAGAATTTGCACCGCACCTACGTTGGAAATTCCGTGTTACGACAAATCCCATGGTGAAGAAACGCATATGCGTTTCTTGGAAAAAGTGAGTGATTTGAGTCTAGTGTGAAAATAATGATCAGTCCCGGTCTATAAATATGTTGTGCACGCACGCACGGGCGGAGGATTGGAATTCCGCTATGGTGTCCGCTAATTAATTGAAAATCAATTCCCACGCATACAGTAGTCTAAGTAATTCTCCCGACCATCCGACCTTCAACTTACTTCAACCGCCCGATTCCTGTCACGCACATCGCATCTCTCGTTCATCGATCAACACATTTTCCCTCTTCTTGTCCCTCTTCTCCTTCACCACCATGTGCCTTGCTGATGTGCACAGCGAACTGCTCATGAGACTCAGTTCGAAGACATCCTCGTTGAAAGACAACAACGGCAGTCTAATGATAGCAGGAAGAAATGTCCACGAAGCCTCGCCAGAAGCAGAGGCCGTCTCGGCCAAGCTCGTCGTCTTTGCTCTGAAGGCCAAGCACGGGGATTTGGCAGAGCAACAACGGTGCAACAGCAACAAGTCAGTCTCCTTTGGTCACGTAACAGTTCGAGAGTTCAGCTTGACGATTGGTGATTCGATCAATAGTCGCGACTCGTGTCCTCTCCAGTTGGACTGGAAGTTTTGCCAAAAACCATCTATACCCGAGCCGTCATACGGCGTCCACTCCAGATTTCTCCAAAGTTGTCCTCGTCTGACTCTCACAGAACGCCGTCAACGACTGACGGTGGTTGCGGGCCTCACAATAGACGAACTTTCCAGTTTGGAAATGGGCCTGTTGCGCGCCAGACGCAAAGAGCAACTTGAACTACAGCGTCTCAGCGACGAGTCGTTAGACCTCTTTGTCAACGGCTTTCTGGATCCTCAGCAAAAGCCGTTGCAGTCACAGGCGCGTCGCCGCCCTCGCCGTCACACCTGCGACATGGCAGTAGCTACTGTTCTGACCCCGTCGGTTAGAGCCTCCGTGAGCAACAGTGCACCCCGAACGCCCATGAGACAAGCGTCTCTCGACAAGGTAGAACATATCAGTACTCGATTGCCCGACACATCCGCTGACCAGCAACAAGAACAACATCCAAAGCGACATGCCGCTAACACAGGGCCACCCATACTCTGCAGGGCCCCATCGATTCGTCGCTTTCCAAACAAGCAGTCTTCTCCGCGGCCAAGTGAGAAGGAATTATCGGCCAGTGCCCCTATGAACCGTCGCCTGCAAAGACAGCAGCCAAGCCTTCGTGCTCTCATAGCAGGTTGCGAGATTGCCAGCCCCCTCAGCGCCAGACGGGGAAAAGGACAGCAGCTGAAGCAGCAGCTGTTGCGCAGGCGTTGGCCCGTCTTGCGTCCCAGCACAGACCAGTTGCCGCAGCAGTGTCCCGTCTATTTTGCATAGTCTAATATAGGCGCCTCCGTTTTTTAAATTCACTTCAATTAGTCTAATCAATATGTTGTTCCTTGCTTCAATATTTTGACTCTAGAAGCTTACTGTCAGGTCGGGCAGGTTATTAACACGATTTATCTCGCTCGAACATTACGGTAGACTACGTTCCGCAGGTTGACTAATACATTAGTCAAATTCATTGTATCAGTGGCGGAGCATTCGAACTGACCAATCGCTCTCTGGTTTGCTATCACCGATAGGCCGCCATACAGACGATCGCATGGATGCGATTAAACAAAAGGAACAAAGCCTCCATCGGATCCATCGCCGTCAGGGGTCCCCAAGTCGGAGAAAAAGTCAATGGTACGCATCAACGAGTCGATAAAGGCATCGACATCTCTGTAGGAAAAGTGGAAAGAAAACCATTGCATGAGTAATCGCTGACTTTTCTATCAACAACGCAAAGCTATTACACAATGCACGCAAACTTACTCTTTGGTGTTGTAGAAATAGAGACTGGCTCGAGCCGAGTGTGAGTATCCAAGTTCCGTATGCAACGGCTGACAACAATGATGGCCCGCACGGATCGCTACACCATCCATGTCCAAAAAGGTACTCAAGTCACTGGGATGAATCGTCTCGTGGTAAAAGGAGCACAGCGCTATGCGCTCCTTAACATTGGCTGGACCCAAAATGGTAATCCCGGGCACCTCCACCAAGCTGTCGTAAAGATACTCGGCCAGCTCATGTTCGTACGCTTCAATCTTATCCATACCAATTGCTTCCAAGTAGTCAATGGCGGCTCCCATGCCAATAGCCTGCGCAATTGCTGGCGTTCCTGCTTCAAACCGACCGGGCGCGTCTTGCCAAGTGGATCCTTCCAGCGTGACTTGATCAATCATTTCGCCGCCCCCCTTCCAGGGCGGCATGTTGTTCAGCAACTCCAAGCGGCCCCACAAGAATCCAATGCCCGTGGGCGCGCACAGTTTGTGGCCACTGGCTGCCAAAAAGTCCACTCCCAACTCTTGAACATTTACGGGCATGTGCGGGACTGACTGACACGCATCCAATACAACAATAGCCTCTGGATGAGCCTTGGCACGCACAGCTGCCACCATTTGCTGCACGGGGTTGATGCATCCCAGTACGTTTGAAACGTGCGCAAACGCCACAATTTTGGTCCGCGGCGTCAAGAGCGATTCAAAGTGTTCCAAATCGAGACCGCCGGTCACCTCGTCGACGCGCACAAACTTGATGGTGAGATCTTTCTCGCGCGCGAGCATTTGCCAAGGCACGAGATTGGCGTGGTGTTCCGCGACCGTCAGCACGATTTCGTCGCATGCGTGCAACTGACTGCGACCGTACGACTGCGCCACCAAATTGATGGATTCCGTGGCTCCCGAAGTAAAGACAATTTCGTCTCTCGTGGGCGCCTGGATGAAAGAGGCGACCTTGTCGCGGGCTGCTTCGTACGAGGCCGTGGCTTGTCGCGATAAGGAATGCGCGCCGCGGTGTACGTTTGCATTTTGACTCGTGTAATAGACAGAGAGTGCCTCCAAGACTTGGGCGGGCTTTTGCGACGTCGCCGCTGAATCTAAGTAGACCAGCGGCACGTTCTTGTCGGTGACTGTACAGCGGAGAATATCAAAGTCGGGTCGTGTGCGAGTAGCAATGTAGGCGTGCGGGAAGAGCTCCTCCTTGGCTTGCACAGAAGCTGAAGCATCTGCAGACGGTGTCGGAC
>Ga0307981_1004156_pt1 | contig 10351 bp, 8 predicted proteins | sample OrgLakmetagen987_FD_201849 | JGI IMG/M metagenome (GOLD analysis project Ga0307981, IMG submission 201849) | Saline water microbial communities from Organic Lake, Antarctica - #987 | ecosystem: Environmental > Aquatic > Non-marine Saline and Alkaline > Saline | place: Antarctica: Organic Lake... | reverse complement strand
AAGAACATTGCGCCTGCGGGCGCAACGACAACCTTCAGCCATGTCCGTCTCCTCCTGGTTCGCAGCAAATGTTGCCCAATCCACTTCGATGGCAGTCAGCAGCATCATCTTCAGCTTGGTATCGCGGTACGTGCTAGTGAACAGCATCCACCCGCCAAGGCGCAACGCAGTGCGAATGGTCTCCAAGGACACGAGTCCCAGCACCGCCTTGCCTGTGACCATGACGACGCCAGACGCCAAGGACAACTTGACACCTTCTTGGCAGAGATCCCAGGTCAAAGTATCCATGGCATTGGGGGTGGGGGAGAGCAAAGACCATGGCCTTTCAACCAGGCAGCGATTCGCTCTTCAAGGCGATTGAATGCGCCGCCGAAGGAAACTTGGCGGCCCTGCTGGCCGTCAGGCAGGCGCCGGGGGCGCTCGCAGGGCTGGACCTCGGCGGAAGCTGCTCCGAAGCGCTGGTGATCGCCATCGCTCACGACTGGCGGGCGTTGGCACACGTGCACCAGAACGACCAGACGCTGGCGCTGTGCGCGCAGGCATTAGCTCAGGATCGGGCTGCGCTCGCCCAAGTCCGCAGCTTTGCGCATCGGTTCGCTTTGACGCACGCTCCGCCTGAAGTGCCCATGCATGCGCTGGTGTTTACCGAGGCTGGCGAGGTGGCGGTCGAAGGGTCCGGCTGATATCACCTTCCACGCCCGTCAGGGGTTTGTTCACGCACAATTCACACAGCACTCACACTCGCTAGCATATGCCTACCATAGACTGCACAATTGCGCCACCGCTTGGAAACCTCTTGTTGACAACAAAACCCAACAGGAATGAGGGCTCTCGAGGCGGTCCAACTTTGAAGAAGACGAAGGTGCCGAGCGAAAGGTTGCGTCGCTGGTTGAAAAACTCCTGTTGACAACAAAACCCAACAGGAGTGAGAGCTCTCGAGGCGGTCCAACTTTGAAGAAGACGAAGGTGCCGAGCGAAAGCTTGCGTCGCTGGTTGAAAAACTCCTGTTGACAACAAAACCCAACAGGAGTGAGAGCTCTCGAGGCGGTCCAACTTTGAAGAAGACGAAGGCGCCGAGCGAAAGGTTGCGTCGCTGGTTGAAAAACTCCTGTTGACAACAAAACCCAACAGGAGTGAGAGCTCTCGAGGCGGTCCAACTTTGAAGAAGACGAAGGCGCCGAGCGAAAGGTTGCGTCGCTGGTTGAAAAACTCCTGTTGACAACAAAACCCAACAGGAGTGAGGGATCTCGAGGCGGTCCAACTTTGAAGAAGACGAAGGTGCCGAGCAAAGGGTCGCGTTGCGGGTTGGAAAGCTCTTGGAAAGCTCTTGTTGCGAACGAGACCTGAAAGGCGCGGGCTCCCGGGGCGGTCTAAGTTTGAGCAAGACGCGGGTGTGAATTTTTGGGGCGCGTCCAGTCACGTAACGACCCGAGTCATGTCGTCGCACGACAACCGAAACGGCTGGGCGTTTCTTCGAACGAGGCAGCGGCGTCGTATTTGCGCCCGTCGTGCGCCCGTTGTGCACACGACGTGACGTGGAGGTCAAAACACAATCAGCCCTTGCGTCTGCCATTTCCCCCAAAGGTTACTCGGGATGGGAAATCGACAAGCTCTGCCATGCGCGTCTTGGTGCGTGGGAACGAAAGACAATGCGACCCGGCCTGCAGCCTCGAACGAGTCGCCAGGTCAGCCCTTCGGCACGGACGCCAATCCGTTCAAGCCTGTCATGTTCAACAATCGAACCCATGGGTACATTTCGTGCCTGCGCGATGGAAGTGCCGTCAGCCTGCGGGTAATCAAACCTCCTCCTGCGATGGGCTACATCACAAGCTCGTACCAGAAGGACTCTGCCCGCCCGTACATGTACAACCACCCAACCAAGAAGGACCTCAAGCTCGTGATGCTCTCCGCCGAGGAATCGGCAACAGGACGTCCGACGGTCATGCTACGCGCATACTTGTGCCCTGCTTTCTTTTACGGATCGGTTGTCGAACCTAGCGGATATCCCTTGTCTGGCATTGCTGTAACGACGACGGCTGTTTGATCATGCTCTCAGTTCTAATTGAGTCACAAACCGAGTCACAATCCAAGACGAGCCTTACAACCAGCCCGGAAACCCAATTTAAATCATGCTCGCTCGGGCAAGATCCTCTCGAGCTATAGACTGCAGAGCGGCGTAGTTGATCGGGGCAACCCGGGGCTTGGGGTACTTGGCTGCCACGTACATGACCACCTCGTTCCAGTAGGCGGAAAACGGCGCCGGCAACCGCTGCCGTACCGCTGCCAGCCTCGGGTTGTGGTATTCGTCAAACTGGTCAATCACGTACTGCATCTTGGCTGGTGGAACGCTCGCCACGACGGCCCGCGCGTTCTCGACGGTTGGCTGCAACGCCAGCACTTTGCCGATGCACTTACGGGCGGCCTTGAAGTGCAACTGCACTGCTGCAAGCCCCAGTACAGTGCGAGCCGGGGAGTCCTCCGGTAGCTTGAAGGTGGCAGTCAAAACGGCTTGAAAGTCGGGAACGAGCAGCTTGAGCGCAGGGTTGTCCCGCAAAGCGTCCAGGACCAGCCGTTCGTCACAGGCACGGCTGTTTCTCACAAAGGCCATGATCAGGGCCAGGCTGCCTCGCCGACCGGCGGTCAGCACCTTGTACATGGCGGTCAGAGAAGGTGAGGGTGCGTCAGGTGAACTTGTCGCAGCATCTCGCCCAATCGCAGAGGGCATCTGTCCGCTGTCAACCAGCCAAGCCCCAAAGTCGTCGAGATACTCTGGGGCGAGGCGGAAAAGGTGCTCAAAGGGCCACAAGTCGAGCGCGAGGGCAGCCATTTTGAGATTCAAACTCAAGAGGCACCTTGGCGGGTATAGGCGTGCGTACGGCCATGTCAAGGCGCCTGGTGCCGCCCATTGTGTCACCAACGTGTCCAGCAGAGGCCGGGTTCGTGGGCTTTGCCGCCCAAGGTGAATGCCCAGCATCAGCGAGAGGGTCGTCATTTGGAGAGGAAGTGCGTCGCCGGGCTCGAGGCACACCGCTTGTAGCGCGCCAGACAGCGCAACCACAGCGGTGACCCTGCTGCAAGCGAGCTGCTCGTCCTCGGTCGCCACGACCGTTCGGTCGTCTTGGACCGAGTCCTCTGCTTGACGTTCGACCAGGCAGGCCACCGCGACCCTGACCGAGTCGCACCATTCTGCGTTCAGAGTCAGCTTGGCGTGTGTCGCACGCACAAGCCAAGCAACCTGACGGTGCGCCGGAAGCCACGTCGGGGCCGACCGTAAGACAAGCCGGAACTCGTCGTTGTCCTTAAACTCCTCTGGTTCAGGCATGGCCAGTAGTGGCGTGCCAAGGCGCTCCAGCTCCCGCTGCACGACGTCTATGGCGATCCGAGCCCGGTCCATGCTCTCCGTTTCAAGGGCCATCAGCCCGTAAGCGTCAAGGAGCGCTAACCAGCCAGTCAGCAACGCGCGTCGGTCCGCCTCGGCTCGCCGACGCGATGAACAGTTGTGTGGGCAAATGGCACTGGTCACGACGTTGGTCCCCAGGACCATGTGCAGGGTAGACAGCATGACCGAGGCCATTGCGTCGCTGATGGCGGCAGAGATCAAAGGATGTAGCTTGTAGAGGAGCAATGTCGCGCGCAATGTACCAAACAAATTTGTCTGCGTATTATAACATGAAAAATGAACAAGGTGCCTTCTTCAAATGGCAATATCAGCATGTCATTGCCACGTCACGTAAAAAGTCATTACCATGCAATTGGGTCACGCCGGTCGGGCAGTCATGCTCCATACCCAAGTCAGTCAGAAGTCAGTCAGAATACCCCCCACATCGCCAAGTGCACGTAGACCTGCTCCAGAGCGATGCGAGGCAGTGGCGCGTCCGTTAGGATCGTCCAGGCAGCAATAATCGCCAGCATTGGTATCTCCGGCTGGTTTCGACTTGTCCTCCCGATCACTCGTAAAGCTCTCAACAAGCGACTGGTCGTGTCAAACGAGGCGGTGCGTATGGCATGAACGTTGTAGCGGGCCGTGCCGGCATCATCAACGACGCCCAGCAAGGACGGCCATCGCCGGTACATGCGCGGTAGGGGAAGAGGGGCGTGTTCAAAGCTGTGGGGGAGGAATGCAAGCAGCGGATGCTCGCCCACCCGCACCGTATCGTCCAACGTACCATGCCCGGGGCCTTTGCGACAATGCAAATGACGAGAGGAGGGCCAAATGACGTTATTGCGTGTTTTACCTGAGTGTTTTACTGAGCGCGATGGTCAATTGAATGCCATTTGCAACACCACTATGTCAAGGAACCGTCTATCGTGCATTACAAACTACAGTGACGTTGTTATCCATTGTGACGAAGGGTACTCGGCCCACGACATTGACAGGGTGATAACGCACATCAAAGGGCACATCGACAGTGAAGATCGCGTTGCGCTAGAGTTTAAAATCATCGGCAGCGCAGGGTTCCTGTCTCGCGCTATGGTAGATCAATTCGTCGTGGCTCTGCGCGACACCACATGGCTGCATAACGTGACCATCCGCTTAGACACACAGAGGCTGATGGGTGTAGCGGGCCTGGCACGGTTGCTGCGAAACATGACCCCGATCATCTCCCGGTGCGCTAGATGCAACGTCCATGCCGAGCGTCATCGGGCTGGCGATGCGTTGGATGGCCTGGCAGCGGCGCTGGGCGAGGAGCTCATCGAGGACGACTGGAACGTAGTTCCGTGGTCGTATCTTAGCTGTATTCGGCTGGTGGCGCCTGGCACTCTGATGGCACCGTTGCTTCGGCTGCTGACTACCAAATACGCTGAAATCGACGAGCTCATCCTAGAGTCGGTTGAAGTCGACTGTGCACCACCCGACCTGGTACTGCCTGCTATTCTTACCGATGAGTGTGAGATGACGGTGCCAGTCGGGCTGTTGGATGGCCTGCGAGGGTTTTGCCGACCTCTCAGTATGCTGAACGTGATTGGGCCACTTTGTAGTCCGATGGCCACTGTACCCGCAGACTGTCTGGGCCCTCGAACGATCGTCGATACAGACTTTGCGGTGATCATGCCCTCGAGCGCTCCGCGGATCGCCAGCCTTCATCTAAGCTCTGGCGTGGACATACTGCCAGCCTCTACTGGATGGCGCGTTGGCGTATTGCATGCTAATGCCTATCCCGAAGCCGTGTTGTACTGCGATTGTCTGGCAATCTTTGTCTATGATTTTACTGACAGGTTTAGCGTGTGCAACGCGCCCAATCTTCTAGTGGTGCAAGTGTATCTTCGCGGTGGCTTGGGCCTTCCCGGGAAGTTTGAGCGGTTGGTGCGTAGGCTAGCAGAGTGGTACCCTCGCGCCATTGCGTTTCAAGTCCCCGTTGATCAAGGCCGCACGGTCTGGACCGAATTTCGCGATGGAGAATTACCGACCGATCCCAAGACGCTGTGTGACCTGGCCATTGCCTTGGCGCACGCTGACGGCACGGTCGCGGAAGTAACTGGTCAGGTGATGAACGCGCTGCAAACCGCCGAGCTGATGCCGCTGGACAGTCCGCCGGGTATCAAAGAAGCGTTATTGCGTCACATTGTACTAAAGGCCATGGACGGGCCTCATCGCAAGATTGACTGGCATTGACTCTCGCGGGTGTGATGTTATGCTATGCTACAGTGTCTATAAATAGACCTATGGTTTTGACAGTTCCGATCGCCCGAGGTGCTGGTGTTTTGTCACGAATTCGAGCGCAAACCTATATTCTCTACTCGGCGTTGAGCGTCGTCAGCAGGGCGTTGACTTCGACAAGGGCGTCCGCGTGCTCGGCACGGTCGTGCAAACGCAAAAACACAAGCGTGTCGTCCCAAGAAGGGTCGGGCTCGCCTCGCGGTGGCCAAGGGTACCCAAGCTCTTTAAACAGCCGCAGGTTGTGCTGGACGTGGGGTTGAAGATCGGTGACGGCCGTCAACCGCTCCAGGACTGCGGCTTGCGCGGCCTTTGGTCGGTCGAGAAACCCCGCGAGGGCGCTCCGGCGCGCTGCGTGGCTTGCAACGAGCCGTGCAAAGCCAATCGGGGGCTTGCCGTCGTTGCTCAGTTCCCAATCGCTGAGGAAGTGGGCGCATTCTTTGAAGGTTGTCGTGCCGACCCAAGGCCCGGTCGGGGCCACCACCAAAGCCACGAGCCGCTTCTCGAGCGCAGCCCCAAGGCGAGCGGCGGCCCGTATCGACGCGTGCCATGCGTTCTCTGTCTCCAGGCGGTTGAGCCGGCGGTTGGTGAAGTCGATCGTCGCCCGCGTGGCAGAAAGGGCGGCTTGCGTGGCAGAAAGGGCGGCTTGCGTGGCCTCTTGTGGGCCACGAGCGCTGTCGAGGACGGGCGATGCCATGCTAGCGCCGTCCGGAACCAATGGCTTGAGGAAATGACAACCCCGTGACGTGTCAGGACCAAACGGCTGGTCGGAAACCTCTCCTGACCCGACGGCCCGTGTCGCTGCCATGCGTGCTGAGCGAGCGAGCGGCGGCGCAAACGGCTGGGTGACGTGGCCCGTCACGGCAGGGACGCAAAGTGCGGCAGGCAGTCGGCCAAGCTGCCAGTGGCCGACTGCGGCCCGGCCGAGCGCAGCATTGAGCGCTGCGTGCCGCACTGCTGGCAGTGCTGGAGGGCGTCGGTCGGAAACCGCTCGCCGCACCGCCCGCAGAAAAAGGCCGGCGCGCTGGCTGGGGAACCCCCCAGCTCGCCCGCCGTCTCGAGGTTGGGTTCCTTGCCGGCCCTAGCGCCGTGGATGGCTCGAGGGCTCGACACGCAGGCGGTCGGACGGCCCTGCGCTCGCAAGGCTTGCGCCTGCGCCGCCAGCCGCGCCAGCGCTTCGGGCGCGGGGTCGCCGGGGACCTGCTGCGCCACCGCCAGTAGCAGGCGGACCGCCTCCAGGCGCGACTCGCGCAAGCGCCACTGCGATTCGGTCGGCGCCGCGAAAGAGCGCGCCAGGCGCCGGGCGCCGGCCAGCTCGGCTTCCACGGCCGCGACCAGCGCGCTGGCGGCGGCGCGCGGCCCGGGCAGAGGCGAGCGGTGGCTGCGCTCGAAGTCCTGGGCGCGCCGCGCGTGCCAGGCCTGGGCCACAGCCGCGGCCGTCGTCGTGTGCCGCAGAAGCTGCAGCGTGAGCGTTGCCTGCAGGGGCCCGTTGAGCGCGCGCAGCCGGGCTGGCGCTGCGGCCCCGGACGCCTTGAGCACCCGCAAGGCCTCTGCCAGCAGGACCGCCGCCGCGGCAGCGTCCGCCTCGCGCTGCGTCGCCAGCACCGCGACCGCGTCGGCGGCGTCCAGGGCCTCGCACAGCTCGGTTTCCATCTCCAGCTGGCGCGCCAGCTCCTCCGCGCTCGCCTCGCCTCGGAGGCCGGGGTCGCCCAAGCGGGCCACGCCCTCCACAAGCGCCTGCTCGTTGCGGGCAAGCGACGCGTCGATGTACGCGTAGTCGCTGGGGTCCCGCGCTGCCGCCCGGGTCCGCTCGGGGCTGGGCTGGGCGACCGGCGCAGCTTGCACTGAGCCGGCTGGCCCGGGCGCCGTCGGCGTTGCCCCGGCCTGGCGTGCGGGCGCGTGCGCAGGGCTGGCAGGGAGCAGCGCCTGGGCCAGGTACGGGTGCGCAAACGCGCTCTCAAAGCCCAGCCGCTGCGGCGCGCGAAGCGCCAGCAGGCCGCGCAGCAGGGACTTGAGCGCCGGAGCCTCGCCGTCCGGCAGGCTCAAGGTCCAGGCGTCGTCCTGGAACGCCTCGCGGTGGTGCTGCTTGAGCGCCGCCACCGAGCGGGCCGCAAAGGGGTACTTGCCGTAGCGCAGCCGGTAGATGATGACGCCCAGCGACCACAGGTCCACGGTCGGGTCGTACGGGCCGCCGGCCAGGACCTCGGGGGCCATGTGCATCGGCGACCCGCAGAACGTGGCCGTCAAGTCCTGCGACGCCAAGGGCCGCGCAAAGCCAAAGTCCGACAGCTTGAGCAGGTACCCGCAGGGTCGGTTCGAGGCCGTCTGCAGCAGCACGTTGTCGGGCTTGAGGTCTCGGTGCACGTACTGGTGGGCGTGCAGGTGGGCGAGCCCGCAGGCCAGCTGCTGGCTGACGTCCTGCAGGCTGCGGGCGGGCAGGCTGGCGGGGGCCGGCGGGTCCGCCAGCTGCCGCAGCGTTCCTTCGCGGCAGAGCTCGAGCACAATGTGCACGTGGCGGTGAGCCTTGTCTTCAAAGTAGTCGAGCATGGCAATCAGGTGCGGGTGCGGAGGCAGCGCGCGCAGGGCCGCGACCTCGCTGCGAAAGACCTGCTGCAGCCCAGCGTCGAGCTTGAGGCGAGCCTTGTCCATGCGCTTGATGGCCACCGCCTGCCCGCGCCGCGGCCCGCTCACGCACTCGCCTTGGTACACGGTGGAAAAGGCGCCGCGCCCCAGCACGGCCTTGCGGCGGTAGTGGTAGCGAGCGGATCGGGCGCCCCCGCCCCCCACGCTGCTTTGCGACGCGTCGGTGCCGCTCATGCGCAACGCGACCCACAGTGCCGGTGTGCGTTTCCTTCAGCTCGTTGGGGCGCACTATAATTTTGCCCTGGCGCTCGAGCACGACGAATCTGAGCCTGGCGCGGCGCGTGACCCGTCGGCAGCGCGCACCTGCGCCGGCAGCGGGCGGGCCGCAAGACCAGGCGCGGATGCGGGCGCGAGTGGAAAAGGGAGGGGGAGGAGCAGCGAGGGGACGCCTCGTGGGGTCTGCTCGAAGAAAAGGGAAGCGTGGGACGGCAAAAAAGAGGGCCGAGGGGAGAGCAACCGGCGGGACGACCGCAGAGGCTGAAAAATACGGCGGTGGCTAGCGCCTGAGCAACAGCCTCGCTCACCAGCACCCGCATGTCGTCGGTTCAGCTCCCGCGCCCCCCCAAGGCGGACCTTGTGCAGCCCGTCACCGAGCTCTGGCGGTCCGACTTTGCCAACGGGACGTACCGCATCACCGCCAGCGGCACCTATCGGGTGATGGAGGACATCAACTTTCGGCCCAACCCCAACGACGACTTTCGACCGCTGCCCAGCCAAGCAGCCCTCTACCCGACCACGGGCGCCGAGGCCGCCTACCGGCTGGGCTTTTTCGCGGCCATCACCGTCGAAGCGGCCGACGTCGTGCTGGACCTCAACAACCACGTCGTGCAGCAGTCGGCGATCCACGCCCTGCAGCAGCGCTTCTTTGCGGTGATCGAGCTGGCGGACCAGCCCTTCATCCCCGCCCAGGGCCCGGCCGACTTTGGCGCCAGCATCCAGGCCGCCCAGCGGGTGGTGATCCGGAACGGGACGCTGGGCCGGTCCAGCCACCACGGCGTCCACGGCAACGACAACGTCGACGTGCGCATCGAAAACGTCTACTTTGCCAACTTTGAGGTGGCCGCGGTGGCCCTGAACGGGGTCACCCGGTGCCTGGTCACCAACTGCCACGTCACCGGGAGCCGCCAGGACGTGCCGGTGCTGGGCACGTACTCGGCCGCGCGCTTCTTGCTGCCGGCCCTCGGCGCCGTGGACGACGGCGCCACCGTGCGCTTGCGCGGGGCGCGCGTCACCGCGGCGACCATCAAGGCCAGCCTCAAGGCCGCCATGGACAAGGTGGTGGCGGGCACGGCCACGGTGGCGGGCCCCGAAGGCGTCTTTGTCAACCCCACCGGCAGCGCGGACGGGCCGGCCTACGGCTTTCTGTTCCACAGCCGCGGCCTGGCCGTCAACAGCTTTGCCTGCTGCAGCGACCTGACGGGCGGCACGCGCGCGACCCACGTGTCGGTGGTCAACTGCGTGATTGAAAACGTCAAGGCCACGCCCGACGAGGTCGTCACCCTGTCCAAGGGCGGGGCCAACCGCGCGCCGCAGACGGGCCTGTTTGGGGAGACGGTGCCCATCGAGCAGATTGCCGACGACCGCGGCAAGTACGTGGGCACGGTGCTGTCGGACGCGCACATGCTGCTCGCCAAGCACACGGCGGCCACGCAGATCGCCCCCGCGCTGCTGGCGTGGGCCGAGGCCGACACGCCCACCCTGGACGCGGTGCGGGCCGCGTCGGGCTTTGAGTTTCTCCTCAACGGCGACTCGATGTTCCACGTCCACAAGGGCGTCATCGGGCTTCGGATCGACGGCGCCAACCACGTCCTGGTGCAGAACGTCGACGTCTGCAACATGGAGAACCACGGCCTGCCGGGCGACGCGCGGACGGCGTACTACGGGCCCGCCCGGGGCCACCTGCACCAGAACGAAGGCATGGGCTACTGCGGCAGCGAGGTGCGCGGCCTGAGCGTGGCCGGGTCCCTCAACGTCACCCTCAGCCGCGTCCGGACCATGAACGTCCGCTCGCTCCACGGCCCGGCCACGGGCATGGACTTTATGCTGTCCAAC
>Ga0307981_1004152_pt1 | contig 10355 bp, 9 predicted proteins | sample OrgLakmetagen987_FD_201849 | JGI IMG/M metagenome (GOLD analysis project Ga0307981, IMG submission 201849) | Saline water microbial communities from Organic Lake, Antarctica - #987 | ecosystem: Environmental > Aquatic > Non-marine Saline and Alkaline > Saline | place: Antarctica: Organic Lake... | reverse complement strand
TGCGGCGTCCCATCTCCAGTCGCTACGCTTCTTCCGTCGAACAAGTTCTCATCCCCCGCTCGCTTCGCGAGTATTTGCCATTTTGCTTCGCAAAATGGCGGAGAAGGAGGGATTCGAACCCCTTAGTAGATTTCCTACTAGTGCATTCAAGTTCCTTTAAGTTCTCTTTATTAGCACCTTGCGGAATATCTACTTTGCAGCAGGATGCTGCTGAATACCCCTAAATGAAATGAAATTGTCAAATAATTGGCAAATAATTATGTAGTATAAAATAGTTACAATACTAAAAAGGATTTTTATCATCGGGCTCAGGCTTTGTGGCACCTTCCCCTCCGGATTCCCCGCCGCCTGATTTAGGCAAAAACTGAAATGTCTCCAGCATCACTGTCAGTTTGCTCCGCTTGTCGCCGTTCTCCGTTTCCCAGTTCTGGTAGCGCAGTCGCCCCTCGACCATCAGCGGATCACCTTTCTTGCAGTATTTCTGGATGTTCTCAGCCGAGCGACCAAAGGCGTCGATATCAACAAATGTCGTCTCTTCGACCTCCTCACCGTCGGCCTTGCGGTAGCTCCGATTCACAGCCAGGCCAAAATTGGCCACGATTGTCCCCGAGGGGAGGGTTTTCACTTCGGGGTCACGAGTTAGGTTCCCGGCGAGGATGACTTTGTTAAAACTGCTCATAATTTCTAATTATCCGTAGGTCGACCCCATCTGTCTAGCTGTCTTTCTCGCATTCTACGCTTTTTGTCTCCATGAGCCTTACCCGAGGCAAGTTTGTCATAGTCAGGCTTCTCATTACCTCCTTTTGTTCCTATCGGCTCAGGCAATGGAGGAGGGGGTATTGGTTCCTTTTTCATCCAAGCTAGAGTGGCATCTTTTCGTGATCTTCCAGGTCTCCTATATGTCTTAGCATGCCCGAGAGAGGGTTTCTGTTTTATTTTTTTCTTCTGAGTGCCAAGCCATGCAAGAAAAGCCCTCTCATGTTCATTCGTTCCGAGACTCATCTTCACATGCTTGATAAAGTCCCTTTGCGCTATGGTTGTGGGTTTTTTACGCCCGTAATAGAGGTCTCGGTAGAAAGACCCCCATTTTCTCATATACTCATTTTGTTTCGCGGTCATCGTTGTATTTAATGTTAAAAGGAAATCTCAGTATGCGTATAGAGATTAAAAGGGCACATCTTCATCCAATGTCCCATCGCCGGAGTCAAAAGGGCTTGTCTTCGCTTCAACTGGAAACTCTGAAACCGTCTTCAAGTTATTCAGCACTTTGCTGCCCGGAATTGCGGGGTCTTCGCAGTAATACTCAAACCACGGCAACCCAGCCTTCGTATACGCCTCCATCGAATAGGGTGTATGGGGTGGCTTCTCATTGGTTATTTGTGACCACTTTTCGCTGTTACAAATATGCACCCAGCAGCGACTTGAAAGGCTAGTATCCCAATCATCTGCCGTATAGCGGTCTTCGTGGATCTTTTGCTTCATGCGGCCGCCTGGAGCGAGCCCCATCGCAGAGCTCGGCCTCGGCATCTTGCTGTAATGAACATCCCTCGTTCGTTCCCGTTCTTTTCGCCTTTCTTCCAGGATCTCTTCCCACTTTTCGGCCTTCAAGGGGAAAGCCTGAATTTGAAGACCGCCTTCGGTGGTGCCGTTGATCTGTTCTTCCGCAGTGGCTCCTTGGCCGAGCGGCATTGCCACGAACTGCGCTATAACTCCTTTCCCAACGCAGTAGCCGTCCAGCCAGGGCTGCTGAGGTATCACAACATAGTTCTGGTCGCCACCTGCACGCGAAACACGCCACTCTGCTGGGGCAATTGATTTACGCGTCATTCCTTCAGTCCAGTTCGCCCCGCTCACTGCGTTGATTTTGCCTGTGCCGATCTTCACGGCAATTGGGTAATCCCCACCAAAATTCAACCAGAGCGCCTCTGCCTGATACATTGACATCATCACGCCACCCTTTGCCTGCCACTGCGGGGCGGTCGCGGCGTAGTCCTCGACGTGGCGAAGCTCAAAATTCTCAAAGCCCGGAGGAAGCGGATAAGTCTGCCCATCATCAGGGATGCGGAGCGTGCGCTTAAATTCGATTACAGCCGTTGCGTCTTTGTGCACTTCGGGAAAGGAAATTATCAGTCGGTTTTTCTTCAGTTCGATCATTTTTATTTTCTGTTATGGGTTACCAGTTGCCGTCGCTTACTTCGCGGGAAATTCGCAGGATTGCATGATCCGGTTGCGACTTAAGCTCGCGGATCAACTTCGAGAACAGCTCGGGGCGCTTACAAATGATGTCACGCAAGTCACTGCTCACCTTGCCGGCCATCGCGAGCAGCACGTCGGGATCCTGATCGAGCGCATCAGCGATCCGCCGTATCGTGTCTTCACTGGGCGGTGGCTCGATATTTCGCTCGATCTTGCTCAGATAGGAGGGCTCGATCCCTACCTCTGCTGCCACTCGCCGCAACGAAGGCGGCTTGCCCTGATCGCGGGGTTCTAAGCGTATAACGCGTAGGTGAGTTCCAAACTTTGTAGTCATTGTGTAGTATCTACTACACACTTGTCAGCCGAGTCAAGCTCCAGGATTACTAGGTAAAAGTTTCTAACATTCAGCTAAATGCTAGGGCGTGCCTTGTAGCGCCAAGTAAAGTAAATAGCCAGCGGCTCCAGCGGCCAGCATCCCAATAATTGTAACGAACACCAACCACTTCTGCATGACCGAAAAATGAGTAGTGATCATCTCTTTCATTAGTTGGTTCTCCTCTTTTAGCTGTTCAACCGTTTCCTTGTTTACTTTGTCTACGTGCTCTTGCGACTCCCGGCTTCTCGCACCGATTTGATCTGTGGTCTCTTTCTTTACCGCGTCTAGGTTTTTAAGTGCATTTTGAGTCAGGAGCTCCAATTGGTTTATGTGATCCTCTAGTTCGCTTTTAGATTTTTGAACGGCACTCTTCAAATTGCTGACATCTTCTTTAAGATCACCCACGCGGCCTGATAAGCCCTCAGCCAATCCCCTAAACTCGCCTTTGAATTCGGAAAATTGATCTCGGATGCCATCACGTTGTTTCTCAATAGACTCAAGGCGATCATGTATCTCATTTGAGTTGAGCCCCTCAAACTGCTTATCCAATTCTCTTATCTGATGGTTTACTTCTTTCAGCGCAGATGCAGCACCCGCAAAAACCTTAGCCTGGTCACGGTGGTTTTCCATTTCCCGAACCAAGCCGTCAACGATTTCAATTTGCCTTTCAAGCTTCACGTTTTGCGACATATAACAATCTCTCCATTTGTAATTTAAAAATTTTATCTGAAATATCTTTTTTCAATTTTTCGTTAGCAGATAGCTCAACTGACTCGATTGCATTTAAACAAAAGTAGCGCATGGCTTCTAAATCATATGCCTCTTTAACTAAACGACTAATAAACGCTTCTGCTTTAAAGTGACGTCGCTTAGTTTCCTCAGCAATCCAAATCACAGCCTCTATTACCGCTCCGGCCTGATCACAGGCAAGCTCGGGGTCTTGCTTCAGGCAATGTATAAGCTTTTTAACACCACTTTCCATGCTTTCTCTACCACTGTAGAGTTCCGCGCCGACTGAAAGAAAACTCCAATCAGGCCGATACACTTCATCAAGAAGACGCCGAGTCTCCCAGAAAAGTTGCTCAGAATCTTCGTAGTTTTGGACGGTCCTAAAAATCTTTAGAGCTTCGCGTAACGAAGGTTTCAGGTCTCTAAGCTGTTCTAACCGATCAGAGAATTTAGAACGGTCAAAATAGTTCCTAATTATTTGCCGAGCCTTTTCAGGCTCCTTCGAGGCTGAACGGCAATATTCTACCATCGTTCCAATTGATTTACGCCGCTGATAAGCGATCGTATTGTAGATGAAATCAATCAAGTGATTGCATGCGGCGATGGAGATGCTTCCATCGGTATTCCTCTCAGCTAGGAGCCGGAGTTCTTTTTCGTGTTCGATAGCATCGACAGATTTATACCTACAGTAATATTCGTGAAGCGAATCTATTGTGTGTTGCCTGGCGGCATCGGTTTGGCTCTTTTCGATGTGTCCAAGTAGCTTCTCAGGCACCTGAAGCGAATAGACGGTGTTTTGATTCATTCCACTAACCGTATAATCCTCAACCAAACCTAAAATTGAGAGATACCCGATGAAGCGCCCTAAATCATCCATATTGATTTTCTTACCATTCTTATGAAGGAGTAATTCGGTGTCCTTATGGAAGATGCTTACCTCTTGGCTTAGTTCATCCCGAAGCTTTTTGAAGACCAAGCGGATTAAAATTGATAATATGCGCTGATCTTGTTCGACCCCCGGAAAATTGAGATCATGGAAATATCGGAGCGTGCTGATATCGCCACTCAAACCTGTAACATTTTGAGCTCCTGCTAGCCATTCATCAGTCACTGATGGATTATCATCAGAAAAAATCAGATCACAGTAAGACTCGGATCCATCGCGGCCAGCTCTCCCGGCCTGTTGATAATAACTCTCCAGTGAAGCTGGCATGGAAACGTTTATGACATATCTAATCTTAGGGTGATCAATGCCTACGCTGAGCGCGTTATTGGCTATCATGCAGTGAACTTTTCCACGGACGAATTGTTCAAAAATAAATTTTTTATAGCTATTCCATTCACGGCTATCGACCGCAACCTCCTTCGGTGCAGTTCCAGTGTAAATCCCGCCACTTATCACTTCTTCTGCATCATCAACTTCGTCCTCTACGCAAAGCAACCGCTCAACCTCTTCTGATCCATAAATCCAAGAAAAGGCCCTAAATATGTCACTTCGGGTAGTGCCAAAAATAATCCCAAAGTGCTCCTTCAGGAGATCTTTCGATTTCACCTTTCGCCGCACTTCCTTGAGCGTTTGCCGAAGGCGCTCTTCTTTCTTCTTCTTAGCAGTGGGCAGCACTCGATAATTAAGTTCTGCCCGATCAAAACTCTTTGGGCGGATGACCGCATTATCGCCGTATATTTGGAGTTGTCTGGTAAGGTCAATCAACACGAGTTGAGAAGCCGTTCCTGAAAGAGCCAAAATGGGTGGCGCCCCAACTTCAGATTTAGCAAATCTGCGTATGTTTTTTGCGAGTTCTAGATAGGCGGGTCTGAAGTCGTGCCCCCACATGGAGACGCAATGGGCTTCATCTATTACGGCCATGCCGACGCGGTAGCCTGATTGGGTCGCCCCAAACAAAACCTTCCTGAAATTTTCCCTCAAAAAGCGTTCCGGGGAAATAAACAAGAATAGCTTCTGCTCAAACAACGAAAATAACTCACGCTCGTCATTAATTCGTGCAGCACTATGCAAGGCTTTTACGTGGGCTATTCTATAGCGCTTTCGTAGTGAAGCTACTTGATCCTCCATGAGAGCAACCAAGGGATCTATGATTAAGCAAATACCTGGCGTAAAAAGTCCTGCCAGTTGATAGCAAAGCGACTTGCCACCTCCGGTCGGTAGTAGCCCGATCGTATCACCACTCGCCAATAAATGCTCAAGAACTCTCAATTGGTCAGGTCGAAGCTGATTTAATCGAAAACACTCTCTGACAAAAGGGTTAAGTGTATCTTTGTGTAAAAGGGCTTTGTTAATCGGACGGCCAGTAGAATTGGCTCGGAAGCTTGTTCTTGCATGATGGCGAAAGCTATTCCTGAGGCAGTAGCTATAATGGCTGGTTTGCTTAGCGGCGAGAGGCTTAAGGTTGGTTTCCGTGACTGATACGTCGATGAAAGCATCCAGTGTATCGAAGAAAGCATCCTCACGCAGGATCCTGACCTTGTATCGATTAAGCTTCGCAAGCTCTTCTTGGCATCGGTGGGCGAGCTTTGGGTTGCTCTCGCTATAAATGACGCAGTCAATTTCCTGCGTTTTAGTGTCTTCATCGAATAACTCTGATAAATTTTCAAGCCGTCTAAAGAATGAAAAGGCAGCAGCCTCAGCGCAGGGAATTTCTTCACAGTAAAGTCCAATCTTTAACGAGCCTTGCCTTAAAAGGCCTCGTCTAAAGAGGACATCTTGTAGCGCGGCTTCAAAACGATGAACGGCGAAGGGGCTTAGTAGAGTTCTTTCGTCAGTCGAAACATTATCTAGAAACTTAGACGCGTCGATCTGAGCAAGTGCATGCTTAATTAACTTTTTGCACTCAGAAGTGCCGATCAACCGATTTTCAAAGCGAATTGTCTGGATGCCCAATTCCTTTAGGCAGACTTGATCACGGTTCGCATCACGTGACTTTTCATCTCTACCGTGGTCTCCCGGCTCAAAGATCACACCCTTTCCATTTGGGAACATGACTAAAAAGTCGAGGCGTTGAGATTTAAAAGAATTTGCCGCTTTCTTAGGCAGTAAAATGTCGAGCGGGCACTGAGGGTGAATGTAGCCGGCTAGCCTTGAACCACCGACCGCTATCAGCTGCTCGTAAAAGCTAAGTTCATTCTGCGGATTATCTGGATCAAAGGGGTTATAATCCTTAGTGTCCGCCAGCTTAGTCGCATTCCCAATAGACCGAATACCTTGGTATGCTATTAAGGTTTCCTTCGGTGGCAGATACGAAACCGAATGTTCCTTTTCCGCGTCTCGCTGAGGACGCAGTTTAATTGGCAGCAGTTCATAGAGTAGCTCTTCTACCTCCGGCTGCAGATAAGCTCGGGCACCACGAAAAATAAACTTTTTGTAGACCTCTCCAATTTTCCGAGACTCTACTTGAGCTACATCTTTCGTAGCAGGGATTTGGCACTCCATGCTGTAGTAATTCAGCGAACTCAAAGGTTCATCCTCAGAGGGTTCGTCCGCGAAGTCGCACATAAAGCACGACCAGTCGGCACTGCCGTAGAAGTATTCTTTGCTAGCAGGCATTAGAAATCGAAGACTTCAAATATAGAGCCATATGCTCGGCACATAAAACCAACTCAGACTTTTTAAATACTGGAATCATGCTGGAACGACCGATCTGGCTTCCCCCGCCCAACGGTTAATGATTCCACGATTCGTGCGTTTGGCTTTACGCATCTGGCGCATGAGTTCAAAGCGACGATATCCCTCGTCAGAAGTTGCCCTACTCAAAACAGAAGCCGCTAAGCCCAACCACCAAGTATTCGTAACCGCAATGACTCCAACTCCGAGCAGATACGCAAAGTAGGCTTTGCCGAAGCGAATACTGCCTGATTCGGTCTTTTCAACAAACGTTGCCAGCTTTGGGTCTTTGTAAGAAGTATAAGCGATCAAGGCCATCGTGAGAACCGGGGGAGCAAAGTCGGATAGGTCCAGCCCACGATCAACGACGCTGCTGGCGTTAACAACATAATCAATCATGTGTTCATTTGAGATGCCCGAGTTAAGTAGTCCTTCGGAGACACCTTGCATGACAAGTAGCGAATACACCTCATCAGTCGTGACGACGTCGATCTGTGGGTATTTCTCCAAGGCCTCCTGGACATATTCTACAGAACTTGTGGCTTTAGCTTGTAGCACAGATTCCACATTTCCATCGGCATCATGAATGGCTATATCCCATCCAGCTTGAGTCGGACTATCCGCAAGCAATGCGATGTGTCCGTCTGGCAGTTCACCATCGTTAAGAAAGTCGACATATTTCTGCTCAAAGAGCTTACCTTTGAGGCCAGAGATGAACCCCATCTGCTCATCAGCACTCAGACTGTTGATTTGCTCAGAAAGTGAGCGTTCAGCAGCAAGGCCAGGATACTGATCGGCATAAGCTGACTCGATATCAGCAGGGAAATTATCCGGCAAGTTGCTGAGCAAGAATATCTCTCCACCCAGTGCAAAAGAGTCTTTAATTCGATCCTTCTTGATCAGGATACCTTGCGTCAGTTCACGATAGCGACCGCCTTGATCCTCGATGTCCTCAGCCAGCTCACTCAAGTCTGCCTTAGAGATAAAAATACGCCCATACAATGCCAGTGCAGATTTAGAAATTCCCTCTAAAACTCTCGTAGAACCTTTCCCTAAGGCTTCCTGTATCTCAGGGATATGCTTTAGGAATACGCGCCATTCGCTAAGTTTCTCAAGCGGCTTAGCGCCTTTAAACCAATCATTAAAACTCCCTTTTATTTTCATACTTGAATAGTTAGCTGTGGTTAAGCATCTCCCTCCCCCACACCTTTGGATTTCTCGACGAAAGCGGCCACCTTCTCAAAGACAGTTTGCTTTTTCGTGAGATACTGTAGGGTGAGTGGACTCATTCTCGGCAGGATGCTGTTGAGTTCGGTGCCTTGATCGCTGGCAAATTCACGCTTGAGCGATGTCCGCATATAGCGCTTGGCCGCCTCTGCATCCAGGCTCTCGCCTTCGATCAGTGCGTCAGCATCTCTTTTTTGCGCTTCCTGCGCGAAGGTTAAAAACGCTTCCATCACGCTGGCCTTGGCAGTAGTTCTGCTTGTATTTAATTCTGGCCTCATCGAGTTTCGAGCACGCTCCACTTCGGCTGATTCGACTCTGTCTTGCGCTCTAGGGTCAGCTTTTCAGGGGGGCGAATAGCCACACGATCCAAAATGCGCCGTTTGGTATCGATATGTTTTTCGGTGGCAGTCATTTGTTTCTTCGTTCAGCTCAGAGCAGCTAGTTTCATCTTGTGATAAAGGCTCTGCCCGCATCCGTCATGCTAAAAACGTCCTGAATAGATCGTTTGTTGGGTTATTTTCATTCAGTTCAGTATTAGGCCGCCTCAGTTTTCAGCCCGATCCTAGTGCAAAGGGTAGGACATCTGTGGGCTAACAGACTGTGATCATTAAGAATTTCCTCCAAGAACCGTCTCCTTGCTTAAATGGCTGATTGCAACGATTCGCACGCCATTCTCCATCACGGCATGGCCAATTCCCAGTCCATTAGGTATAACTACAATCGCGCCAGTTGCCTTAAGTTGCCTCCATCTGTCAGCCGCCTCCGCTGAGATAGCCTCCAGCCCCGTGCTTAGATCATAAGCATAAAGCAGCGCGATAGGACGCTTACCCTGTCCTTCGATGCAGTCAGCTCCCTGCTTAGTTGTAGTTTTAATGTCTAAGCGTTCCAGTTGAGTCTTTGCCGCCTGCTGAAAGTTTAATTCTTCCTCGCCCATCGGAGGCACAGTGCTCGCTTCTTTAAGTTCCCTTAGATGCCGCTTCAGCATAGACGGTGTCATCATATCTCTCGAATTGGGACTCAGCTCTGTATCCTCAGGAACGATCATTAGGACATCGTCGATCAAGAATCCGGAGCGTAGGTAGAGATTCATCGCATCATCATATTCAGCACCACTGTTCGCGTTACAAAGAATCGCGATCCGCCGTTCTACTGTCTCCTTGAAGCCGAGTTCTTGGTCATTCTCTTCAAAGTAGAGTCTCAGCATATAATCAAAGGCCACATCCCCAAGAACGCAGTTTTCCTCGTAGGCGACTTCGTTTGCTTGCAGTATATCATGAACCTGCCGCCTCAGTCGTGCCGGTCTCGATCGTTCGATCATGGCCAGCTTAGCTTTCATGTGGCCGACCTGCCTTTTCTTGTCTTCAGGAATATCCTCTAGTTGAAAGTCGTAAGACAAGGGCTGCTCATATGCCCGAGTTATGAGCTGCCGCTCATCTTTACTGAGACGGAGCTCATCAACAAGTTGATCAAAGTGGCTCGGATGCGGCCGTTTGTTCCAATTCCGCCAGTCACTCAAGGTCTGTTCCGACAATCCAAGACGCGAAGCCATCTCTTTTCCCGTAATTTTACGGGATTTAAGCAAAGTTTGGAGGGTCACCGCGAAAGGGCGGTTTAATTCCTTTGATTTCGGGGGCTTTGGATATGGAGGATTAAAGGGGGTTCTTGGCATAAAGTTTAACTATTTTCCACTATTTGATTTAATTTAGGTTAAAAGTAAAACTTTAATCGAAAAAATATTTCAGCTCTGGTTATCTTTCAACCGTCAGAAACCACACGACGCATCCTGCGTCAACTTCACTCAAGAAATCCAAAACCCAAGAAACTATGGCTAAATTAACCAAACCAAAATCCACCTCCTTTGACATCAACGAAACTGCCCCAGCTGGCACTTTTGTCGCCACGACGCTCGACGTTCGAGACATCTTCGATGCTGAGCGCCCGAGCTTCGACGATCCGCTCAAAAAGGAGCTGCGCGATGTCACACGCTTCCTTTTCGGCTTCCGTGGACAGGATGGAAGGCTCCATCGCGTTCAAAGCTTCGAATTCCGCATCAGCGGTTCGCCCAAGGCGAACCTCATGAATTTCCTTACTGCCTGGCTTGGTAGACCTCCCGAATACGACTGGAATTACGAAGAGCTGAAAGGTCAGGGAGCTTTAATCACCGTCGCCCATAAATCCAGCGCCGATGGAACACGCACCTTTGCGAAT
>Ga0307981_1004150_pt1 | contig 10358 bp, 11 predicted proteins | sample OrgLakmetagen987_FD_201849 | JGI IMG/M metagenome (GOLD analysis project Ga0307981, IMG submission 201849) | Saline water microbial communities from Organic Lake, Antarctica - #987 | ecosystem: Environmental > Aquatic > Non-marine Saline and Alkaline > Saline | place: Antarctica: Organic Lake... | reverse complement strand
ACGTCGCGGGTCGGACGCGGAAGTTTGCCGGGGCGGCCCGTGATCAGGCGCGCGAACGCCAGAAGTTGTGAGGATCGCAGGAACGCCGCCTCGGCATCGGTCTCGGCCGCGCAGACGCCGGCTGCGATCATCACATGCGGTTTTTCAGGCCGGTCGGACGGCCGGAATGTGCTGCGGTAGACCTCCAGCGCCTGGTCCAGCATGGCCGGTGCGAAATGCGACGCAAAGGCATAGGGCAGCCCTAGGTGAGCGGCCAACTGAGCGCCGTAGAGACTGGACCCTAGGATCCAGACCGGGACATGGGTGCCTGTCCCGGGGATGGCGCGCACCGGGGCCGTGTCGGGCATGTCGCCAAAATACCCGATCAGTTCCTGCACGTCGTCGGGAAAGCTGTCGTCAGGGGCCATGTGACGGCGCAGCGCGCGGGCCGTGGCCATGTCGGTGCCGGGCGCCCGACCGACGCCGAGGTCGATCCGGCCCGGATGAAGCGTTGCGAGGGTTCCGAACTGCTCGGCAATGACGAGCGGCGCATGGTTGGGCAGCATGATGCCCCCGGCCCCAATCCGCATGAGGCGCGTCGCGGAGGCCACGTGCCCGATCACCACGGCAGTTGCCGCGCTCGCGATCCCCGGCATGTTGTGATGCTCGGCCAGCCAGAAGCGGTGATATCCGGACCGCTCGGCGGCGCGGGCGAGATCGACCGTGCCGGCCAGGGCATCCGCGGCCGTTTTTCCCTCGGGTATGGATGACAGATCGAGAAGTGAGAAATTCTGCATGGCGTCCTCCGTTGGATGTCAGTTAATCATCCCGGGCGGTCGGGCCAAGGTGACTCGGGGGTATACTGCGCGTCGACGGAGCCGGGGAAAGGGCCGCGGATCGCGTGATGCCAGCGACCGGCCCGGTCCGGGCGGTGCCGGACATGAAAGGCTGGTGCGGCTTGGTGGCCATGGCCCCGGTGCGCGCCGACCCGTGACGCTCATATTTGCACGTCGGGTAGCCTGATGCGGTCGTATCATCGCGTTGCCTCTCGATCATGCAGGCGTCTGTGGCCGAGAGACAAAGACCAACTGCACTCTACGATCAGAAGCTGCCAAACGCGGTGCCCAGCACGATCAGCAGGATCAACGCCAGGATAGGGATCACCACGGCCACGACGGCGATGTCGCCGTAGGCGTCGCGGTGCGTCAGCCCGCAAATCGTCAAAAGCGTGATCACTGCGCCATTATGTGGCAACGCGTCCAGCCCGCCCGTTGCCACCGCCGTGACCCGGTGCAGCAGCGCCGGCGCGATGCCGGCATCCTGCCCCATTTGCAGGTAGGTGTCACCGAGTGTGGCCAGGGCGATGCTCATCCCGCCCGAGGCCGACCCGGTCATTCCGGCCAGAAGGCTTGTGCCCACGGCCAGCGAGATCAACGGGTTGTCGCCGCCCACCGTCACGACCCAGTCGCGGATCAGGGCAAATGCGGAAAGCGATGCGATCACAGCGCCGAATCCCACGAGGCTGGCGGTGTTGAAGATAGGCTTGAGCGAATCCGCGGCGCCACGATCCAGCGTATCGCCCAATGTCGCGCGCAATCTGCCGAGGTTCAGACCGACCAGCACCACCGATGAAAGCGTCAATGCCGCGATGATCGACCATACACCCCGCACCGACTCGACATCGGTCGCGCCATAGTCGGGCTGGGCCAGATAGGACGTGTCCAGCGACGGAATGATCACGAAGGTGAACAAGAGGTTCAGCGCGATCACCATCCCCAGCGGCAATGCCGCCACGACCAGGTACGGCGGATTGTGCATCCTCTCTGTTCCGGGTGTCGCGACATCATGCTCACCATATCCGGGGCCGAGGATCCGCGCCCGCCGCTCCAGCCATTGCCAGCCAAGCAACAGCATTACCGCCCCCGTCAGAAGGCCCAGACCCGGCGCGGCATAGGGCGTCGTGCCAAAGTATGGCATGGGGATCGCGTTCTGTATGGCTGGCGTGCCCGGCAACGCGGTCATGGTGAAGGTGAACGCACCCAACGCGATGGCGGCAGGGATCAGCACCTTGGGCAAATCCGCCTGCCGGAACAACGCCGAAGCAATGGGATAGACCGCGAACGCCACCACGAACAGCGACACGCCGCCAAAGGTCATTACCGCGCAGCACAGGATCACAGCCAGAATGGCGCGCGCGGACCCGAGCCTGTGGATGATGTCATCGGCCAGTACCTGCGCGCTGCCCGAGGCCTCCATCAGCTTGCCGAACACCGCCCCCAGAAGGAAGAGCGGGAAATACTGGATGATGAAGCCGCCCGCGGACTGCATGAACACTTGCGTGTAGCTCGCCAATACCGGGCCACCTTCGGACGCGGTCACGGCAAAGATCGCCATGGCGGGTGCGAGCAACAGCAGGCTCACGCCGCGATAGGCCAGGTAGACCAGGGCGCCAAGCGCCGCCATGATGACGAGGATGCCGGTCATTCAACCACGCTCTGCTCTGTCTCCGTATTATGCAACACGCAGCACGTCCCTCTGCGTCACCGCGGTCAGGCGGCATGCCCGTTCGGCGCGCAAATTGCGCAAGGCTTTGGCTGCAAAAGTATTCAGGCCAGATGTGATTTGGTCCATTTCGGGGTCACCAAGGTTCAGAGAGTGATGATAGGCGACCCGGTCGCCGGTTTGAGGTGGGTCACACCATCGCCGACAGCCTCGACAATGCCCGCCGTCTCCATCCCGGGGCACGTTGCAGGTCAAGCGAGTAGAGACCCTTGCGCTGATAGACGTCAATGAAATTCGGACCGCAAGCATTATGCCGCATCCTGATTTCGGCAGCCTTGGGATCCCCGACCTCCGCGTCCGCAACCTCCATTTTCTCCGGATCACCAAATTCCTCGATGGTTGCCCTGCGCGGCATCGGCCCTTTCTCCCTGGCAATGTTCTCGTGGATTTATTCGCATGCCATGAACATCCGTGCCAGGCTTTGTCCAGCTTCCAAACAGCGCCGGATTTCACGGCAAAGGGTGACATAAGGTTGGCGCTGTTGCACAACTCTGCCTATGAAGGATTCACTTTGCGACAATGGCCGCTTCTGGAAGGAAGAGTGCCCGACCGCCAAGGTCCGCAACGAAACCCTGCGCGCCACCCGGCACTACGACCGGACGTTCTGCGAGCGCTCGGCGGGATACCACGCCCGCAGCCGGATCGAGGCGAGGATGCGCGGCCTCAAGTCCTTCGGCGTGCGCATCATGGCCGTTCACCATTGTCGTTCGGATCAATGACGCTCCAATGGCTCACCTCCGACCGCCAGACCGCCAGAATTCCCATCCGCATCGTCCTCATGAACCGCTTCTCGGCCCTCGGGGCCGCCAAGATCGTCCGCGTGGCATGACGCCAACGGGCTAAGGGACAGTCACGGCTTAAGCCGGGTTCTGCACCAACGCCCCGGCAGGCTTGCGGGTGAAGAGCCGGCGAACAAGGCTCCGGATCAACAGGGCGCGCTGACGGCGGGCGTCGTTGGCGATTGCGTCGAGTTCGGGCTGGGTCGGCAGGTTATACATCGCGTTGTCCATGGTCTGGTCTTTCGTTTCGCCGCGTGATCGGGGCGTGTGAGCGTGATACCCCCTGTATCGCTGCACTGCCGCATTTTTACCAATCCATCCCGCCATGCGCTCTACGCATAGCTTGCGCTGCGCCGTTCAGGCGATCGCCCGCGCCGCCATCACGCCGCCCCACGCGGATACTGCCGTGAGTGTCGCCCCCCAGGCCATGTCGACGGCCACCATCGAGGGATGCCAGTCGCGCATCACCGTCCAGCTTGTCAGCTCGTAGGTGCCGTAGGCCACAAACCCCAGGATCGCGCCGTTCACGAGGGCGATTGTCGTGTCGGATCATTGTGAACTAGCCCCATCACCAGAACGAGCAGATGCTCCCGGGCTGGGGGCAGTGAAGCACGCGCAGGTCCTTGCAGCCAATGACGCAGGATCCGGGGAACCGGATCGCCCGGAGGTGGTGGGGACGTAGGATGATGTTGCATCCCATGTTTTGAATCCCTCGCCGCCGACCATGCAAGTCAGCAGCCCGCGGTAAAGGGAATCAAATTTCAGGCCGTTTGGGAGTCCGGAATGTCCACGGGCCCTAGCGGTTGCGTCGTCGTGGCGTGCCGTCGGGAAGGGCGATGTTGGCCACCTGCTCGGATATGGGGTCATTGACCAGCGGGTGCGCCTGCGCGTGGAAATCCTTCGGGTCGCGCATCTTCTGCCATTCGCCGCTGGCATAGACCTCAAGCCCCGCGAACGAAGCCTTGTACCCCATCTTGGGGCTGCCGGGGACCCAATACCCTAGATAGACATAAGGCAGGCTGTTTTCGCGGGCGATCTCGACATGGTCGAGGATGATATGCGTGCCAAGCGATGCCTTGGGCCGGTCCGGCTCGAAGAACGAATAGACCATGCTCACCCCGTCATCGAGGATGTCGGTCAGGCAGACCGCCACCAGATCGCCGGTCTCCTCGTCGTTGTATTCGACCACGCGTGTGCGGATCGGGGTTTCCTCGACCATCGCGGCGAACTCAAACGTGTCCATGTCGGCCATGCCGCCCGCGGCATGACGGCTTTCCAGGTAGCGACGGAAAAGGTTGTACTGATCCTCTGTCGCCCAGGGCGAGGTGGCGCGGCGGCGCAGATGCGCGTTGCGCTTCAACGTGCGCCTCTGGCTTTTCGAGGGGGTGAACTCGGCCACGTTGATGCGCGCCGACAGGCACGCCGCGCAATCCGCGCAGGACGGCCTGTAAAGGACGTTCTGCGATCGGCGAAAGCCCTGTTTCGACAACCCGTCATTGAGGCTTTGCGCATCGCTGCCCTGCAAGGCCGTGAACAGCTTACGCTCCATCCGGCCCGGCAGGTACGGGCAGGGTTGCGGGGCCGTCACGTAGAATTGCGGCGCGATGGGAAGCGTGTGTCGCATGCTTGGATCCGGGACCGTTTTACTGTCTCATACCGTGAACGTAGCAACCGGGGCCGCGGTCGCCAAGAGGGTTGTCATCTACCCGTCACATCGCGGCGCGGCGATTGATCGCCACGCTGCCAAGCACGAGGTCCGACAGGCCCTGCCCCCGGGCGCCGGTCAGCATCAGCACGATCGAGATCACCTGCAGGATCGGTAAGGCGAAGGATACCGTCAGCCCCAGCGTATGCGCAAAGGCCAGCGGAAGATCGAAGCGCTGGCCGTCGGCGGCGCGAAACTCTATCGCCATCAGGGCCATGCCCCATGTGGCCGACCCGCGCGCGATGGTCGCGACCCTGTAGGCAAAGCCCACCACCGCCATCAGCACCGGAAAGAAGAACAGCCCCGTGAAGGCGGTGAAGGGCACGACGAGAAGGCTGATGACGATGATGAGGACCGTGTCCACCAGGAAGGCGACAAGGCGCTTGGCCGCGACATCGGCATAGAATTCCGGCTGCGTGTCCGGGTCGGGCAGGTGCCATGTTATATCGCTCATGCGGGGTGCGTCCGTTGCGTGTTGACCGTCATGACAAGGTCGCAACGGGGCCTGCGAATTGCAAGGGATCAGGCGGTGAACTCTGCCAGTTCCGCGCCGCAGAGCGTCAGCAGCCCCTGCGGTTCCATTCCGAACAGGTGGCGCGGCGTGCCCGCCGCGGCCCAGACCTTTGCGAAACCCAGCAGGTGCGGGTCGAAGAAGGCGCGGGGGCGTGTCAGGTGCCCGAACGGTGCGACGCCGCCGATCGCAAAGCCTGTCTGCGCCCGGATCAGCGCCGCGTCGGCATTGCCAAGCGCCTCGCCGGCTACCCCCGCCGCACGGGCATCGTCCACCCTGCAGGCGCCCGATGTGACAAAAAGGACGGCCTCGCCGCTTGTCAGACCGCGCAGCATCACGGATTTCGCGATCTGGCCCACGTCGCAGCCTAGCAGATCGGCTGCCATCCGCGCGGTCGTGGCCTCGCCGATCTCGACCGGCGCGATATCGAGGCCGGCGTCCTGCAACACGGCTGTCACGCGGCGCACACTCTTGCTCATGATGTCCCTTCCGGTTTTTTCGCAGTATTTCAACCCGGCGGGGCATTGACCAGCCCGGCCCTGCGCGTATCACTCATCCCATGAGTTTTGCTGATCGTATCACCCGCCTGCCGCGCGTCCATGACACTGACGATGGGGACGAGGCGCGCGCCGCGCTGCCGGACCTACCGGGACAGCTTCCGGACCTTCTTGCCGGCGCTGGTGGCTGCAGCCCCTTCCTGAGGTCGTTGATCCTGCAGGAGGCCGCGTGGCTGCGTGGCGCGCTTGACGCGCCAGAACCCGCGTTCGACAGGCTTCTCCGCGACCTCGAAGACGTGCCGCCTGACCGTCTGGCGACGGAGTTGCGGACGGCCAAGCGCCGTGTCGCCTTGCTTATCGGGCTGGCGGATCTTGCCGGGGTCTGGGTTCTGGAAGAGGTCACGAGCCGCCTGACGGCATTTGCCGATCTGGCCTGTGACCTGGCGCTCAAGGCCGCGCTCGGCGCGGAGATCCGGCGCGGCAAGCTGCCGGGCATGACCGAGGCCGATCTGGAAACCGGCGCCGGCATGGTTGTCTTCGCCATGGGCAAGATGGGGGCAAAAGAGCTCAATTACAGTTCCGACATCGACCTCATCTGCCTGTTTGACGAGACCCGCTACACCCGCGACGACTTCCACGAGGCGCGCGCCAGCCTCGTGCGTGCCACCCGCAAGATGGCCGCGATGCTCAATGATCGCACCGCAGACGGATATGTCTTTCGCACCGACCTGCGTCTGCGCCCCGATTCGGGCGTCACGCCAGTCTGCATGGCTATGGCCGCAGCGGAAACCTACTACGAAAGCCTTGGACGCACCTGGGAGCGCGCGGCGTGGATCAAGGCGCGGCCCTGTGCCGGTGATCTCGATGCGGGCGCGCGGTTTCTGGCCACGCTCAAGCCCTTCGTCTGGCGCAAGCATCTCGATTTCGCGGCCATCGACGACGCGCATAACATGCGGCTGGCGATCCGCGCGCATAAGGGGCTCGGGGGCGTGCTTTGCCTCGAAGGCCATGACATGAAGCTCGGTCGTGGCGGCATCCGCGAGATCGAGTTCTTCACCCAGACCCGGCAATTGATCGCGGGTGGGCGGGATGCCGATCTGCGGGTGCGCGGCACGGTGGACGGGCTGGCACGGCTGGCGCGCAAGGGCTGGGTGCCCGAGGACGCCGCCGAGACGCTGACGCGGGCCTACCGCTTTCACCGCGAGGTCGAGCACCGTGTGCAGATGCTGCGCGACGCGCAGACCCATGACCTGCCCGACACGCCGGCGGGGTTCGACCGCCTCGCGGCTTTCATGGGGCGCGACACAGGAGACCTGCGCGCCGATCTGACCGCGCAGCTGACCGAGGTGCACGAGTTGATCGAGGGGTTCTTTGCGCAGGACGGCCCGGAGGAACCTGGCCCGGAGGCGGTGCCGGATACGCTGGATGCGGAAGTGATCGCTCGCTGGCCCGGCTACCCGGCGCTGCGCTCCAGCCGCGCGGTCGAGATTTTCAACCGTCTGAAGCCCGACATCCTGAACCGCCTCGCCCGCACCGCGGAGCCGAACGAGGCGCTGCTGGCCTTTGACGGTTTTCTCGCCGGACTGCCCGCCGGGGTGCAGGTCTTCTCGCTGTTCGAGGCCAATCCGCAACTAATCGACCTGCTCGTGGATATCGTCGGCACCGCGCCGGTCCTGGCGCAATACCTGGCCCGAAACGCGGACGTGTTCGATGCCGTGATCGCCGGTGATTTCTTTGCCGACTGGCCGGGCCGTGCGGCGCTGCAAGTGGATCTCTCCGACCGGCTTTCGGCCGAGGGCGACTATGAGCGCGCGCTCGATGCGGCGCGCCGCTGGCACAAGGAATGGCACTTCCGCATCGGTGTGCATCATCTGCGCGGGCTGATCGACGCGGACCGGGCCGGTGCGCAATATGCCGATCTGGCGTATGTGGCTATCACCACGATCTGGCCGCGGGTCGTCGCGCAATTTGCCGACAAGCACGGCGAGCCGCCGGGACGTGGCGCGGTGGTGCTGGGCATGGGATCGCTCGGGGCCGGGCGGCTGAACGCGCGGTCCGATCTCGACCTGATCGTGATCTACGACGCGGGCGATGCAGAAGGCTCGGAGGGGCGCCGGCCGCTCGGGTCGCGCCCCTATTACGCCCGGCTGACGCAGGCGATGATCACCGCGCTGTCGGCGCCGATGGCCGAGGGGCGGCTTTACGAGGTTGACATGCGCCTGCGCCCGTCGGGCAACCAGGGCCCTGTCGCGACAAGCTGGCCGTCGTTCCAGAACTACCAGCGCAACGAGGCCTGGACATGGGAGCATCTGTCCCTGACCCGTGCCCGGGCGATTGCCGGTGACGCGGGGCTAGCCGAGAATATCGAGACGTTCCGCGCCGCACTGATCGACGACAAGGCCGATCCGGCCACGGTCGTCACGGCGGTGTCGGACATGCGCGCCCGCCTGGCCGAGGCCAAGCCGCCGGATGGGCCGTGGGACGCCAAGCTTGGTCCCGGCCGGATGCTCGAGATCGAGCTGATCGCGCAGGCGGGGGCACTGATGGCCGGCAGTGCGGCGCGCGATGTGGCCGCCGGTCTGGACGGCTGTGTCGCAATCGGCTGGTTGGATGACGCCGACAGCGCAGCCCTGATGCGCGCATATGTGCTTTGCTGGAAAATGCAGATGGTGGCGCGCCTGATCAGCGAAAAGCCGTTCGAGCCGGACCGGATCGGCGAAGGCGGTGCGGCCTTTCTGCTGCGTGAAACGAAGGAAGAGAGCCTCGACATGCTGGAAACCCGGCTACGTGACACCTGCGCGGACGCGGCCAAGGTGATCGATGCGGGCCTTGCACGCACCCCGAAAGGGCGGTGACGGCGTGGAACGCGACCCTCTGGACCCCAAGGGCCTGATCCGCGAGGCCTACCGCATCGAGGGGATAGGGCCAGGCGAATGCCGCTCGATCTTTCTCGACTGGGCGCTGTCGCACTCGGACGACACCCCGACCGGGGACAGCATAGCCCACCTGCTGGAGCGGCACGCCAGTCTGCATCCCGATCACCCGATGACGGAGGTGCTGCGCGAGGGGCTGGCGGAGGTCGCCCTTCCGCGCCGTCGCGGCGGCTGGCGATCACGCACGCGCGACAGCTGACGGGAGCGCAACTTCGCGCTTTCCCGAGCTCTACAATGGGCGTAATGGGCCAGCATGACACAGCCCCCTTACCCCGTGATCCGCCTGCGCCCCAAGGTGCAGGACCGTGCCATTCGCCATGGCGCGCAGTGGGTCTTTGACAACGAGATCGTTACCGACCGCCGGACCAAGGCGCTTGCCCCCGGCACCATCGCTGTGCTGGAGGACGCCGAGCGCGCGCCGCTTGGCCTCGTCGCCGTCAATCCGGCCTCAAGGATCATGGCCCGGATGCTCGACCGCGATGCAGGCGCCACGATAGACGCGGCCTGGATTGCGGCGCGCATCACCCGGGCGCTGGAGCTGCGCGCGCGACTTTACGATGCGCCGTACTATCGCCTTGTCCATGCAGAGGCGGATGGCTTGCCCGGCGTGGTGATCGACCGCTTCGACGATATCGCGGTGATCCAGCCGAATGCCGCCTGGGCCGAGGCGCTGCTGCCCGACCTGACCGATGCCGTTAAACAGGTCACGGGCGTGGGCATCGTGCTTAAGAACGCCGGTGGACGCGCGCGCGGCCTCGAAGGACTGGATGCCGAGAACGCGGTGCTGGCCGGTGCCGCGCCCGAGGCGCCCGTGCCCGTGCCGATGAATGGCGCCACGTATCTTGCCGATCTGACTGGCGGGCAGAAGACCGGACTCTATTACGATCAACGCCCCAATCATGCCTTCGCCGCGACGCTGGCCCGCGAGGCGCGGGTGCTCGATGTCTTCGCCCATGTCGGGGGATTCTCGCTGGCCGCGCTCGCGGCGGGCGCGGAGCATGCGACTGCGGTCGACGGCTCTGCGCCTGCGCTCGATCTGGCCCGTGACGGGGCTGCGCGGATTGGGGTGGGCGACCGGTTCGAGACGCGCCGCGGCGATGCGTTCGAGGTGATGGAGTCATTGTCGGCAGAGGGCGCGCAATTCGACTTCGTGGTCTGCGATCCGCCCGCCTTCGCCCCGTCTAAACAGGCGCTGGAGAAGGGCCTGCGCGCTTATGAGCGCGTCGCAAAGCTCGCAGCGGGGCTGGTCGCGCCGGACGGGTATCTGGGGCTTTGCTCATGCTCTCATGCCGTCGACCTGGCCCGGTTCCGCACCGCCTGCACGCGCGGCGTCGGGCGGGCGGGTCGAGAGGCTCAACTGATCCATACCGGCTTTGCTGGCCCGGATCATCC
>Ga0307981_1004147_pt1 | contig 10361 bp, 6 predicted proteins | sample OrgLakmetagen987_FD_201849 | JGI IMG/M metagenome (GOLD analysis project Ga0307981, IMG submission 201849) | Saline water microbial communities from Organic Lake, Antarctica - #987 | ecosystem: Environmental > Aquatic > Non-marine Saline and Alkaline > Saline | place: Antarctica: Organic Lake... | reverse complement strand
GCTGCTACTGCCGTTTGAAAGACTCGCGAGGGTATGTTCGGTGAGGGTTGGGAGGTTATACGTAAATGCACATAGCAATTAGAGTTAGAACTCCATCTACTAGGTAGGCTCTCGCCTACAAACACATGAGATGGCGCTAGCTACCGTAATAGCGACGCTAGCGTTCGATCCTCGATAGAGGCTTTGACACAAAACTTTTTTAATAGACGGGCTGGAGACACGACCACCTTGACGACAATCTTACACCGTTAAGACTTTCTGCGCAGAAACCTTGGCTACAGTCCCTACTCGCACAAAGATCATTAAGGATGCCACATGGTTGACCCGCTTCCTGGTTGGTGCAGACGTCATCTGCTTGACCTTCCAAACCAAAATCGAGGTATGGCGTACCGTCTGGACAGCAAATCACGTTGGCATCTACGTTAGCATTCTCCCTAGCGCACACACCGTTGATGTAGTCAGCTCGCATGGCTCGCGCTGTTCTTGAGTTCCTGCTGGTGCTTCCGTTCCGGGTGGGGGCGAAGGAATCTGTGATGAAACAGCACTTTGGGAAGGTAATGCTGTCGGTGTCTGTGATGGAACTGCCCTTTGGGGGAAGGCAGTGCTGTTGGTGTTTGCGATGGATCAGTTCTTTGCGAAGGTAATGCTGTCGGTGTTTGTGACGGGACAGCGCTTGTTGAGGGTGCCGTAGATGCCGTCGGTGTTTCCGATGGAGCTGAGCTTTGGGTAGGCGCCGATGATGCCGTCGGTGCTTGCGTTGGAGCTGCACTGTTGGAGGGCGACCCTGACGGGGTTCCGGAAGGTGACACTGACAGCGTGGGTGCCTCTGATGGAATATACGACGGAGATGAGGACGAGAACGGTGCCTGAATCCCATCGCTTGGTTCCATGTGTGGACTTCCTGTTGGCGACGGAAATGATGGTGGCGTTGGGATTGGGCTTAAAGTAGGCATGGCTGTTGTCGATGCTTGTGATGGAACTGGACTTTTAGATGGCGATGCGGACATCGATGGAACCAGGGAAACAATTGGCGGTGCAGTGGCTGAAGTGAGAAAAGGCGAAGCGGATATCGAGAGCTACGCGGATACCGATGGGGCCTGGGAACCCATTGGTATTCCAATGACCGGACTGAAGGAAGGTGAGACGGATGCCGAAGGCGACGCGGATACCGAAGACGACGCAGACACCGAAGGCGACAAGGATATCGAGGGCGACAAGGATACCGAAGGCGACAAGGAACCCACCAGCGTTCCAGCCATTGGACTTAAAGAAGGCGACGCGGATCTCGAGGGAGCCTGGGATGGTTCGCCAACTGGACTACGAGAAGGAAGCTGAGTCGGTGGTCCAGTGACTGGACGGAGCGCAATCGAGTTGGTGATGCTGAGCCTGTTGGTGTTGACGATGATGATGCGCTCGATGGTGCGTCCGAATCATCTCCTGGTTCAACCTCGATGTCCAGACTTTGCGAGGGCCAAGCTGATATTGACGGTGCTCGTGACTCTTCAACTATTGAACTTTGCGTAGGTGACATTGTAGTAGTCGGTGCCTGTGGTTCTCCGTCGGTGGCCCTCTTACTGGACTACTTTGCGTCGGCGACATTGTAAAAACTGGTGCCCGTGACCCTCCTGCTGGGGGGGGGGGCTATTACTGGAATTTGAGTGGGTGATATGGTTGGTGGTGGCTCGATTGCCATAACTGGACTTCGCGTAGGTGAACTCGTTTGTGCCTAGAGAGAGAGAGAGAGAGAAGTCGGAGGAGAAAGGTTAGATATTGCTGACCGGACACTTGCATTGCAATGTCGTGGTGTGAGTACAAAGGAAATCCAGAGCTGTTTGGAAGTAGTGTTGCACCTTCAGAAGGACTGTGTTCTCCAACACCGACAAGACCCTTAAAATGACCTGTCCCTCCAAAGCAGCTGCCGATGTAACAGCCAGAGCGGCCTTCCATTGTGACTACGATCACATCAATCTCATACTCTGGTCGGTTTTGGAACAACTTGGGCTCGAAGACTAATTCGGCGTTTTGTGAACTACCTTCATCTTCCCATGCTTCGCCAGCTTCTTTTTGGATGCACCCTTTGATTTCTTGCCACCTCGCTTTGCCTTGGTCTTCACTTTCGTTGCTTTAGGTATACCGGGATGTTATTCTAGCTTGCCTTTTGAGCTCCCCTTTTTACTCTTGGTTTTAGAGTTGATGTTCCCCTTCATCTTCTTGGCTTCTACAGAGACCACTAGCACGACGGCAACGAGCCATACGAAAAAGATGTAACAACGTCGAGAGAGTCTTATCATGGTTGTGATAGATGTTGGGGCGTACCATCAATGGAAGGTACTATCCCCGATCCCCCTTTGAATGCCTTGCCTGCGAATGGGAGACTGATGATGATCGCTGTGGTCGACCAAAATGTGAGCTCAAGACGACTGACTCTCAAACGCCAGAAATTTGGAGACGACGAATTTCAAGTACCAGTCCGACAAAGTATATATGGTTACCGGATAATTTCAGTAAGAATTCGTGGCTGTGTGCGTGGGCGAGCGATGCTGCACAATTTTGCTACAGTACGACTAGAAGTTACGCTTTGGTGGGCAAACTTGCCTTCGTGTTGGTGTAAAGTGCGGTGTCGCCTTGTTGGGCCGATAGCAGGCATTTTTTAAGTACCGGAGGAGACATATTAGCCTTGATTGGTCACGCGTAAGATACTGTGGTGTTTGCGTCCTTGTCCTACCGCACGTATATCAGACCTATATTGAAACATGTTTTGTTGTTCAACGCCAAGGTGCAACGTAGTCTAGTATACTAGTGCCTGGCCTTTCGAAAGATAAATGTATTAATGCGGAGTTTTTTACTTGCGTTCCACCAATTCACCGGGTTGACCGTTGTCCCAAACACCGCGTCGTTCCACTCCATCCGGTGTGACTTCCACGCCGAAACCATGGGCGACACTGTTCTTGAAGTCACCCGTGTACATGCCTCCAGTGGCATACTTTAGTTGCCCCTGCCCATCATAACGACCCCACTTCCAATCTCCTTCATAAGAACCATCTTCGAAATCATATTTTCCTTGGCCGTCGAACATACCGTCGCAAAACTCTCCCTCGTACACATTGCCATTGTGAAAACTGAACTTTCCGTTACCGTGTCGTTTGTCCTGTGAAAAAATTCCAACATATATATCTCCATTATCCCACTTGTAGACACCTGTTCCATGCCGAGCATCCAAGATGAAATCTCCTTCGTAAGTATCTCCATTGGGATTGAGCAACTTTCCCTTGCCATTCCACTGTCCCGCCAACCAGTTGCCGTCATAGACGCGACCCGATTCGTAAGTCATGCATCCATTGCCACTGGGCAAACCTTCCTGGGCGAGAACAGTACCGGTATACGAACCCGAATCACCGTACTTGTCTTGACAGGCCGCGTTGGTGACGGAAAAATTGTCCTCTCCCGCCGCATTCGTAACTGGCTGCTGCTGATAAGGGCTAGTATTTTCAAGCGCATCCTCGGCCAAGGTCCGTCCTGTTGCAGCCGTGGCATCGTCCGTGAAAGACTGTTCCGTGGCTGTGGTGTTGTAATCAGCAAAACTGTAACCCGTATCCACACTGTCCTTGCTGTGCATCGACTCTCCAAGCAAGGGTGGAGATAGCAGTTGTTGCTGGTGCGAACTGTCACTTGCGTCACCCTTTGAAGTATCCGGCGACACTGCCTGCGACAACGGCAGAGTCTTTAGCTTGGCTGCCAACAAGCACATAGGGTTTTCCTTTTTGGCTGGATTCTGCTCGTTGAAATAGGCCGTTGGCCCATTGGGTTCTCCAGTACTGTCCATGCTGCGCATACTGGGCGTGCGGAGCATGTTCATCATGGACGTGTCCAAATTTAACTTGGCCTTTGTTTTCTTTTTCAGGTCGTGACGAGCCGGTGGTGGTGACTTTGGGATATCCAACAGTCCACCACGAAAGCTCGCAAAGAGTTTGGACGGATTGTGCGCCGACTGCACGTCGTCGTCGTTCCAATACGACGATCGCTCATTGTCGGCAAAGTAGGCTTGACCAAAATACGGTGCGGGCATGTGGTCACTGCCTTCGGCAATGGGCAGCGTCAGGTCAAAGCCGTCCACACTGCGTTGCGCCGTGGGCGCCCGGCGACGAAAGGATTCGGCGCGGCCACGCATCATGGTGCTCGAAGCGTCCGATGCTATCGTCCTCCGCCCAGGTCTTCCTCCCTTCGGGTTGACCAACAGAACTGCTGCTCCGTGCTGCTGTCGATCATTCAAAGTTACAGCAGCCTTTTTCTTGCTGCTAGGCGACGGCGTATCCAACAGCGTCTTTCGCGGCGACGTTCGACGGCCGCCTCTGCTGATAGCAAAGGCCATGTCGGTCAAGTCTTCGCTCTTGGCGCGCGCCAAGGAACGTCGTTTCGGTGGCGACGCTTGTTCTCCGTCGTTCATGGGCGACATCACGGGCGGTACTAACGTCGTATTAGGTGCCTTGCAAGGCGATCCGGTCAGACTGAGAGGATCGTTTTCTTGTTCGCTCGCGGCACTAGCAATATCAGCAGCAGCAGCTAGCTCTTCTTCTTCTTCTTGGTCTTCCTTGTCGGCCACGGCATTAAAGTGCGCCACCATGGAATCCAATCGTTCCTTTTGCATGGCCATGGTCTTGATAATTTTCAAATCCTGTTGAATGGTACGTCGCAAACCGCGAACCGTTTGCGATTGTTCTTGAATGACTTGTTCCTTGTCGTTGAGCATTCGTTCGAGACGTTGGATTTGGAGTTGCAACGACGAGACTTCCTTTTCCTTTTGTCGGAGCATCCAGTTTTGGACCTGGGACAATCGTTTCATGAGTGACTCGACCGCGTGCGGTTGGCTGAGAATATCGTTGCTGGCGTTGTTTGTGTTGCCGTTGTCGTGGTTAGTTGTCGTCGTCGTCGTAGTAGTAGTATTGCTGTCGGTCCCATTGGCCACTGCGTGGGGTGACACGGTGGATGTCACGTTGACACTTCCTCCACTACTCATACTGATACTGCTGTCGGCGCTACCACTGGCGTTGGTTGCAGCATCAGACATGCGCTGCACCTGTTGAACGACGGCGGCAAAGGACTTGGTCTGCCGGATACCGACCGATTTTTCCTCGGAAAAACAAACGCGGCACGACATGATTTTGCTCGTCGGTGCCACCAATACGGGACAGTTGGGGTGACGGCTGCAGGTTCCCAGCGCGGTCACGCCCAAGGCTTCTTGCAACATGTGGTTGGGTTGTTCGGGAGTACGAGACGATGATTCATCGGCACCGGTACCAGTACCGGTGCCGTTGCTGGATTTGACGTCGGCGTTACTCATGATAGCGGCGGTGGTCGGTGGTGCAGTGAACGAAAGGTAGATGGGTTAAGGTTGAAGACGTGTCGCTACAGTAAGACGATTCGTTCTTTTTCTTCTTCTTCCCTTAAGGTCAGGTAATCAACTGCTAACGGTGCTTGGGCAAGGAGCAAAGACGCTATGGATGGGTATCCTTGGACTCTTTTCGCCTCGCAGGGTATTATGGTCGTACTTTAGGATCAACGCCATCCAGATCTCAGAATCAGAGAGGCGATAAAAGTCTTTTGATGTCCCAAATGCCAGTTTGCGAGGAAAATGTGAGACACAAAAAAAGCGCGAAGGACACAAAACGAACGAATACCGCGCGTTTCATATTCTCATATATAGAAAACTAGGAATATTCCGAAGAATGCGGAATCGAGGGCCTAGTCTACATCCTACCGTTACATTCTGTAACCTTGAAAGAAAATCCACCATGGCGACCGGCTGTGCTGGATGGCGATAAGTGTTCAAATACATGATGTAGATATGTCAAGATATTTGCCACAAACGGTAGACTAACAAGATCTCGGCACTGCTCAACTACACTATAAATCGGGCAATCAATTGTCTTCTTCGATACGCGGCCGCTTGTTGGCGTGGTTTTGGTCAGCGGGGCTTTCAATTTCACCCGCAAGTTCCTTCGGAAACATAAAGGTCCGCTTCGCCACCTTGCGGCGTACCAGCCCACTCCTCTGGGCTTCGTCGCTAACATCGATAAAAGCTGCACTTGCTACGTTGTTTCGCACACTGTATCCTTTGGGAAGAATTCCAGCCATGTCGTCGCCGGATGTAGCCTTTCGTTCTTCGATATTCTTTGTTGACTCCATCTGCATCGTCCCGTGCACATGACCCTCTTTACTAGTGCCAATCCCAGATTTGGGAACCCACACTCCGCGAGAGGCATCCCAGGTGCAGGCCATCGGTGGACGACCCGAGGGACGCGTCTTTACAACCTCTCCATCCGCCGATCGCTTCTGCTTGACACTCTGCTTCCACTTCCAGACATAGCGCTGGGCAGTACTGAATGTCCACTGCTTGACTTTCTCCTGACGGCGCCAGGCCACCAAGGCATTCGCCAACGACTCACTCGTGCTTTGAAGCAAGGCCTGGACGGTGGTAATACCACGTGAAGCTAGAAACGCCTTGGTAGATACATCCAAAACGTCAAGAGAATTGCCAGCGTTCGGTAGATTCAACGACGGCGCCTCCCCACCGCCAATGGTTTCGACCTGATTCTCCCGCCCGGTAGTCACAGTGTTATCCACTGGGCCTAGGCTGCTTCGTCTCGTTGCCTTCAGGTCGTCGTTTGAATCTCCAAAGAATGGATGGATGAAGTTTTGATTCTTGTGGAGAGGCGATAGTGCGCTTCGATCTGAATGCTGCAATGTGGCGGCTGCAGGGCGAATGCTTTCGAGCCTTAGCAACATGGTCGCAGCTTCCGTCGTCCCTGGTGCTGGAGCAGCAACAGATCTCCTCCATCTCTGAATGTACTGCTCGGCCGTTCGCAGCTTGACTTCCTTGAATTTCTTCGCTTTCCGCCAGTCCACCAGAGCTTTGCTCAATTCATGAGTGGAGCGCAAAAAGAAATCCGCAGGCGTTGCTATAGCCTGGCTGGCCAAGAACGAACGGACCGTGCGACTGAAAACATCGAAGGATGGATCGAAATCAAGCTGCGTTTGCTCCTGGGATGCCAGCTCGGCATTCAGCTGGAGATTCACGGTCAAGTTGCTCACTTGGTTCACGGCGGGCACTTGACCGAATTCGTCTCCACTATAGATCGGCTGGGTGTTCACTTCCGGTACAACGGCCTTATCGGCGACCTCGTCAGTCTCGTTGGCGTGCAGACCGCCATTCGAAAGCTCAATGTCCTCGTCCTGGCTTGGAATATCGTCCAGTTGCCGACGAACAGATTGCTTCCACAGCTGGATATAGCGCTCAATCGATCCAGCCAACAGCGTTTTCATGCCCCGCTGTAGCCTCCATGCTGCAAAGGCTTTACTCAATTCTTCCGTAGATCTCGCACAAAAGTTGGAGGCGCTTGTAATGCCCTCAGCGAATATAAAGGATAGAACCGTCGGGTCTAACGAAGCAAGGATTTCGTCCGCTCCGGGTAACAGCGACTCGGTCGAGGGGCTCGTACCATCGGTCGTTGGCATAGGTGCAGACGTGGGGGTAGGCGGTGCAGCTGTCAATTCGGACGCGAGTTCTTCTTCCGGGCTCAATGCAGGCGGTACCATATCGTCGTCACCAACTTTGGCGTCCAAGACTCGTGCGGCAACTTGTTGAGGCGATGTAGCTGGGGCCGCTCTCGGTCCTGCAGTCGACACTGACGTTCCAATATGCGCGACGGTGGGATTCAAAGCACGTCTCGCGTCGGTCACGTGGTCGAGTCTGCCCAGGGTGTGGAGAGTATCAGCGGTGGGACTCGGCGTTGATTCAAGAATGCCATCCGATACAGTCGTTCGCGCCGATTCGGTTTCGCTAGAGGGTCTCTGTAGGTAGACAACCTTCTGCGGGAGCCAGCGGCCCGGTTGACGAGACTGGTACGAAACGCCTTCCTGCTTTGCCGACACTTTCATCGGTGAAGCAAGCGAGAGGGCATTCTCGTGAGAAACCGTTCCATCGCAACCCTGAATCGGCAAACCAGCTCGATCGCCCTCCATCTGGAAAGGCTGCTGGACTCTTCCACTCAAGGCACTGGTTGTGACGGTACCAAGCCTTGCTGATTGGCCATAGTTCGATACACATCGCCTCCAAGCGTAAACGTACTGCTTGGCATCACTAACAGTCACAGTCGTCAGATTCTTTTGACGGCGCCAGTCGATAAAAGATTCGCCCAAGTCTTCCGCTGCCGTCTGAAAGAGCAGCACCGATGTGGTGATTCCATAATCGGCGAGAAAGGTCTTGGCGATTGGATCCAAGAGAACAAGAGACAGGTTGATCACGACGTCTGGATGACGTGACTGCTGCCGCATCGTCAAACCATTCGAATCATCGGGTGACTGCTGCTGTCCATTCGCTCCATTCTGCTGCTTGGCTGCCATGCGCTTCCATCGATTGACGTAAATCTTGGCCGTGCTTTCCTTCCATTCCTTCATGTGGTTTCGACGGCGCCATTCCATCAAATCCTTGACAATTTCTTCCGTAGTCTGTTTTAGCAAGGCGACGGTCGTTTGGATATTGTGCGCCGCCAAAAACAATCGTGTCGCAGGATCCAGCATTAGCAGAGTGTCGTTCAGCGACGCCAAGTTGGATTTCGTAAAACTGGCGTCGTGCGCAGCATCGATAAAGGCTCGCGAAAGGAATTGCTGCGCTTTGTCACACACAGGATCCAAGACGCGATAAAAGACAGTCGAACGACTGCTGCGCCGTGCCAGTAAAAAGCGGCAACCAAAGCAAGTAGCAGCCTGCGTTGCAATCCGTACCAGAACTTGCGCCCGTTCCTCCTCTGTACCAACAGCGGCAATGTCTTTTCCATACAAAGTGACAATCTTTGCAAGGACATTCGTTCGACTGTCCAATGCATTCGTAGAGCAAGCAACCACGAGGTCCGAGGCCCGTGGCACTCCCACCACGGGCAAGGTCGCCAATACGACCGCCAACCACTGTCGAATGCGGGTCCAATCAGCGGCAGTCTCGACCAACCGGTACTGCGGCGGCGGATGCATGGGACCTGCTGCTGTTGCTGCTGCGGTAGTCGAGAGGACAAAACGATAGTGTCGTTGCACCAAAGCCTGCAATGCCGCATCCGCAACGACGGCTCGTTCCCTCGGGCTGGAGGCAGCCTGCCAAACAACAGCATACTCCTCCAGCTGCCACGATACTGCCAGTGACGGTAGCAGCGTGCTGTTACTGTTACTGCTGCTGATGTTACTGCTGCTGATGTTACTGCTGATGTTACTGTCACTGCTGATGTTACTGTCACTGCTGTTACTGTTGCGAGTGCAGGACCGGACGACGATATCCCGTGCCGTCGGCTGGTCCATGCGAAAGGGAATCCACGGCCAGCTCATGGTGGCTTGGAAATAACTGTTCCGCCGTTCCCCCCCAAAAAAGGATCGATCGTCCGCAACGGCGGGAGTATCACCTCTCGAGTTCTCTCTGCTCTAGTTCTCTCTCAACGGCCGTCCACGATTGTTGGAACGGCGCAAAAGGGCGGGGTCCACGATTTTGAACCCCCCAAATAGTTCGAACCGGTTCCAAGCAGAGCGACCGGTCCCCGTCCGCACCGGAGGATTTGCGAAACGGTCCCGGCACTCCGAAAGAGGTGCGTTCGAAACGGACGACCAATCAATGCGAAGGGTCTTGTCAATGGTGGAGCGCAAAGCCCGATTCTCAGAGCTCCACAGCTAGAGGATTTCGACATGGTTGTGTGCTGTACTGTACTACTGCTGTACTAGTACTAGTACTGTACTGTACTACTATTGTACTGTACTACTACTGTACTGTTCTACTACTGATCTGTACTACTAATGTACTGTCCTGTGCTGCTGTTAGAGCTACTAGTCTCTGGTATGGTAGCCGTTCGTTTTTGACAATTCCAGTAGACTCACTCCGTACTGTCGAATGCCTGCCGGTCAAGGCAGCCTCATATGGTATTGCTTTTACATGCCAACGACTGACTGACTGACTGACTGACTGACTGACTGACTGACTGACTGACTGACTGACTGACTTGGGCAGTTCTTGGAGTGGTGCCCATGATACAGTAGTAGCTTGTAGCTTTACTGTACCGTACCGGTAGCAGTCGTACAACATTGTCAACAACTGTCCATCCAGCAAGTAGACTACGTACCGGTAGACTACGATGCCTCGGAGTGGCTCTCCCAGTTGGGATTTTTTCATGTGATTTTCTTTTATTGGAACAATGTTTCTGGCATATATAGGATATCTTATTCAGTACCAGTACTGTAATTCAGTAGTTGACTACAAAACTAGTCTATAAGTAGAGTCATTAATATTGGAATTGAAACACCACAAAACCGCCACAAATAATTGTAATTGG
>Ga0307981_1004145_pt1 | contig 10366 bp, 7 predicted proteins | sample OrgLakmetagen987_FD_201849 | JGI IMG/M metagenome (GOLD analysis project Ga0307981, IMG submission 201849) | Saline water microbial communities from Organic Lake, Antarctica - #987 | ecosystem: Environmental > Aquatic > Non-marine Saline and Alkaline > Saline | place: Antarctica: Organic Lake... | reverse complement strand
TCTAGGATCCAAAATATTGCGTAGATAATTGCAATTCTTACTGTGCTCAAGAAAACAGAACTGATGGGCTTACAGGTAGTGTTTCTAGTGACGGTGGCGAGGTCGGCATTCTAGGACGAAACACGGTCGTAAAAGGTGAAGACAAGCCTCCTTCCCTCTCACTACCTGGACTCGACTTCTCATCTGACAAGGGTCGTAAATTGATTGGATATTAGGAAAGTCTATCTTGATAGTAGGGATGTATGGCGGAGGAATTAATGTCAGCAGAGAAAACGGATATCCGAACTTGATAGTTCAACTTCAAAATATTTTCCCCGAAAACAACGCGACGGAATAGAAACAGCTATTAAATGGAAAATTACATTTCTTCTCTGACTATTTCCCCGTTCTTTGAATGTACTGTTGTAGCTTGAAGATTTATCGGAAACCCAAAACTTCATTTGGAACTGGAAAATAATTGTAGTGCAGACATAAATTACGATTTCCTGTAATATAAGTTCTTGCGTATTGTAGTATGCTATATCTTATATACGATGGAAAAGAAGACAACAAGCAACTTAGGAACCAAGTGCGGACCAAAATGTGAGTGTTTGCTGTTTCTTATTTCACAAGCAAGCATTAGGCAGCTTCAGTGAGTGATTCTGTGCTATGTGATATCTCGTTCTGATGACTAGACAGCAAGGAAAATAGATAGCTTACACTACTGTTTTCTTTTGCGACCCATTCATCTGAGCAGCCACCACATCCTGAAAAAGATGATAAAATTAGATAAAGATGATGTATCTGACATCATCAAATTGAACAGGCTCAGTAAAATATTTGAGGCAAGACTCTTTGGATTTGCGCCGTCGCTTTGTGCATACTCTGATCAATTTAATCTAGAATCGAGGATCAGAATCTTAGCAATGCAGCTTGGAAAAAAAATTGAAAAGAGCCAGCAAGGCTACAAAATTTGTCTCCACAGGAACAAGGGAAGACAAGACGTACTCGAATCGAAGCTAGGCAAGCCAAATGTTGAAATGATCGTAGAGATTATCGAAAAAGTGAAAAACATTCGTCGACACGGCTTTTATGCATTCAGATCAAGGGTAGAGAGACAGAATGGACGGAAATCTTGCGCAGGAGCAGAAGGTTCATACCATATTCCTATTGCAGTGAGGAACATATATTTCAGCACAAGGTTGGTGGAAGCCTTCTTTCAGACGCATTCTGCCAAGACAGAAGAGGCTTTGTCAGCCCATGTAGATTCAGTCCAATGGATTGCATTGATCGACGAAGCAAAACATAATATACACAACTTTGAAATGTGGGAGAGATCGCAAGAAGCAAGATAGACTCACACAAGTTGAAAATGGCACGCTTTAATGGTTTATTATGGCATCACGACCTTCTCTCATGTGTGCAGATTTCCAGAAAATTTAATGCACAATTGCCGATACTAATCCAAACATTTTACTTATTTGAGAGTACTCTTTTACTTCATACACACAAAACACAATTGCACGTGTTGTTAATTAGGTCAATAAAGCTTACCCTAAACGTGACTTCATTTTTTGTAAGATTTAATCAAGTTCAAAATCTCTCCAAGCTGTAGTTTCTGACATCCGTTCGTAGCTTCCTTTTCCAGCAATCTCAAAATGCTGTGCGTCAGGGCTTTGTGCTTTGCATCAAAGAATTGAATACTCAAGGAGAACCGGCCACATTTTGTAAGAGAAGTCATCCACCTGTACACAAAGGATGATGCCATCATGCAAGGAGAATCAACTACAGGATTTTCAGCGGAGGTCTCAAAGGGTGCAATGTAGAAATATAAAATTTCGATGATTTCTTCCATAGTTGTTGAGTTCATTTCGATCTTGTGTAACTTGACGATATCTTCTGGAGATAATCTCAACTCTTTTGGCACTGTTAAATTGGATCGATTCGCCGCTTCCTTGGTACCATGCTCGTGACAGTCAAATATACTTCCAAGCTTCTCCCCCTTTGGCAAAAGAAGATACTTTAAAGCAGTGGCTGGTGAACCAGTTGCCCAACACTGCCTCCATTCTCGCTCGAACTCCAACGCGTTCCTGGGCACTTTATCTTTTATATTTTTAGTAGTATTCTCCTGTGCCTTACATGTAGTTCCATGATTCTCTATCATCGTTGTTTCTAGATTTGCGTTCAAATCGAAATCATAGAGGTCGGACGAATCTTTGCAAATCTTGTTTGATCCAAATCCTTTCGATACAGTGGAACTAGATGAAGTCCCAGACTGCTGCTGCCTCTGCACAAATAACTGACCCATTTCAGCACTGGAAATTGGCGCCAGCTGTGACACTGCGACAAAATCCTTGAATTCATCATAATCCTTGCCTATTATTAAAAAAGAAATGTCAGTCATATCCGTCTTCGTGCTTCAACATTCGAAAGGGCGAGCGTCAGCAGCAGCAGCAGTGGTGTTGGTACTTACTCAAGTGCACGGCTCTCTTTTTCATATCATCCTGTGCTGAATATCTTGCATCATTAGATAAATCGGATGCAATCTCACGCTGCAGAAAGGCGACGTTGACCCTTCCATCGGGCAATATCGCGCATGAAACATCCTTTGCACTCTTTTTTGACATTGCAACCCGTTTTGGTGGATAACTTATGGCTTATTATTTGAGCGCTTTTTTATTTTTCAAAGTCAAATTCAAATTCAACCAACAAGAATCATAGGTAGAGTTACTGATCAGCAGGCGTGCTGACTGCGTTGTTGCTGTCCTAATGACTAGCTGGCTACTTGTGTATTGTGTAGTAGCTAGCGAGCTAGATAGCAAATATGAACTATGGTAGTAGGTGAGTGTGATTATTGATTTTTGACTTTCTGGCTTGCGTTTGCTTTTGCTTTTGCTTGCCCCTTATGTCAATAAGAGGCCATTTTAATCGCGCCACTACTATTTCCTAAAATGGTGGTTCAGACAAAAATAATGACGCCACTTTTATTTCTCCTGCTTCTTCCAGCTTTTGTTGCGAAGTACGATATGAAGACACGTGTACCATACAACAGCATCCAACAACAAAACCTAGGTACCAGTGTTGTAGATTGTAGTAGTACATAACTAGCGATAGTAGTTCGCTCGAAAGTTGCTCAAAACTGAACCTTCTCGAGAAGCGTGGATCCACACCGTCTCGCGGCTCATTAATCTCCAAAGTGTACCAGCCACTCACAATCCAAATAGCTAAAATGAATAAGGACTGGAAAACTAACGAAAAAATGGTGAAGGTAGCGCCAGAGCTAGCCTCGTCTTTTGCAGAGTATCCCATGACGAGAGAATATTGGCTGGACCCTATCACCAAAATAAATGATAACACACCTGCATTCATTTCCCACACAAAGGACCCGAACCAAGTAACGTCCCCTCCTTTGAAAATTGATTACGTTTACGGACCTGGTCCACTTGGGATTGGTTATTATCATCTACTAACGAGGGAATCTTACATATCTCTTCATAGACGGTTGAGAAATGAAGCTACTGTTCAGTGCTGTTGTTTTGGTTCCTCGACGCCAGGAGCAGAATTCCAGTATGAAGTAAAGAATATTGTTTACAACCGCAGCATCGCTACCAGGCCGGATGATATTTTAGGACAGCAACAGGCAATTGAAAAGGCACAGGGAATTGCCAATTCAGAATATCAAATGTCTCAAAACATTCAGCTTGTTGTCATGACAGTACTCTAACACAATATCCATGGATATTCCCAGGATATCCCGATAGTCTCGGAGGAGCGTGCGACCGGGAGGGACGAGGAGACGCTTTCGTTTTTAGAAGTTGGCTTTAGGATCAATGTTCTGGTTCGTACCACTTGTAGACGAAAGCGTTGAAAATAGTAGAAAGTGAAGAATGCGTAAACAGAGAATGAGATAAATGCTAGCTGTGAGTATAGCATGGTATGAAGACTGCTCGTAGATTTATACTAAACAAGTCCATCCTTTTCAAAAATATGACTTCTCATATGATATCACAATACGATCATGTTCTTGTTCCATTTGTAATTGGATTATACTAGCTGCAGTATATGAATATGATCGGATTCTAATTCGATATTTAATAGCTTGGTAGCATTGTTCACCCTTCCCTGGTGATAGGCGAGATGTTGAATTTACAACCTGGCATGCTGAAAGATATTGATCATTAAGAATTTAGGTTTTGTAACAGGAATTCACTATATAATTCAGCATTTTGATCTTCTTCGTTTGTTGTTGACTAGAGGGCGTCAAGCAATAGTCAATGGGTTGCTCTTTCTTATTCCGATATGGTAAGGTCTAGTTACTTGAATCTCTATCTGGGACGCCGTCATAGGTACCTCCATGGTAGGCTCGTTTGTATAAAAGAAACGAGAAGAAAAATTGAATACTTTTCTGTTCTGAAGTTTCTGCATATCCCATAATTTGTATAGTATTTTCATAGATGAAGTCTGATGAAGTACTGCAGGAATAAGACATTTCTAGAAGTTAATTTTCTACTCAATTTTAGATCAAAACTGGTGCAAAATAGTGCTTTCCTTCTGTTTGTATTGTCAAGAAAGGCCTATTCTTCAGTAAATAACAGGAAACACTTCTCTGTTCTCTGAGCTGGCTGCTGGCTGCTGCTGGCAGAATGCGAGAGCTCATAATTACTTGTCAAATGAATAGAGAAAACAAGTTCCACCACAACAGCGATACAGTTAGAAAATTGAATAGCAAGAAAGCCAAGATGGGAAATGCATCGGTGGAAGAGCTGGAGCAAGTGAAGGATTATCTATCGAGATGCACTTCAGTTCCTCAAACTAGTAACGCGATTCGTGTTGCCATTGCGGCACTAGATCAAGAACTGAAAAGAATCAATCGTGACGAGAAACTGAGGCTCAAATTCTCTACTTCCAATGACAATATTGTGCAGGATAGTGGTGCTGCTGATGCGTTGAGGATTGCATTATCAGATGATAGCATGGTTCACGTAACAGCAGCTTCAGCTAATGATACGAACTTCAGAACAGGACAGAATTCCAACTGCATATCAAACGCGAAAAATTCTTCCAGTAATGATGAAGAGGACGATGCATTATTGAATGAATGGCAAGATGTTGAAGCAGACGAGTCAAGTAACATGCAAGTTGATTCCTCGCATTCAAATCCAACAATGAGCAGCCCCATGGGAGTTTCACTGTTAAAGACCTCGCTTCAGGATATGTCCAGTGCACATTCTGTCGTATCCACTCCTACCGGGGCACTTTCCTTAATCCTTCACTCTGCACTTAGGAGCAAACTACTTGGATTCAAATGTACCGGAATTCCAGATGATCCATGTTGTTTCAAGAACAATGTCCAAGATAAACCCGACAAGAAAAAAACAACAGGACCAATAGGATTTGCTGCATCGATTCGAGAGTTGCCAAGGGGAGCCTTTTTACCCCAAAAATGGGATGATCATGCAAGCTTATACCATGCTTCTAATAATGGGACCCATAGGGTTATCCTTAGGTACAGCAAGATTGGCATGCCAGTCACTATACTCAAAGTAGAAACTATCCAAGATCGCGCATCTGGATCACCCGCCCATTCTAATGTCAAGATAAGCTTTGGGCCACTTGGTGGAGAGCCCTGTGAAATGATCTTTCCGATTGATCAGCATGTGAATTTGGAAGCTCTGCACGCTGCTACTGTTCGAGAAGGCTGTGGGGTCAAACCGACTTTGCACTATAAAGCTCTGAGTGGATTACTAACAGAATTTTGCAATAAAACTGATCTCGGTGTAGTAGATGATGGTACGGACGCAAACAAAGCTAGTGGTATTGGTGTATCTGAAAGTGATCTAATTGCTAAGAAATACACCCGGAACTCGGTTCCCATTCCTCTCGACACGAACACGCTTTTACCCACCACTATTCCAAATTATGGACCCACTCCTAGTAGTACTCATGGACACCCTCCCACGATTCGAGACGATTTACAACGCATCAATTACAACCACGGTCGCAACGGTATACCCGGAGGAGATTTCTCGGACGATTTGCTACCTAGCGGCCTCCCCCTACCTGGCTTTTCAAATCCGATGAGGGAAGACAACGGTATGACTGGCAATCTCATGGGACCGAACCATCCGGCCTTTCATCCACAATTCAATAACGAGGATGATGGCTACAATGGCAATGGTGATTTTATGCCCCCAGGAGGTTTAGGAATGCAGCCGAGATTTGATTTGTATTTGCCACCTGGTGTAGGCGGAAGAGGGATGCCAGGACGGATTGGACGGGGACGCGGACGTGGTCGCCGAGGAGGAAGGTTTCCAAGTGGAGATCCCAATCCTGATCATCAAAGATTACCCAACACATTTGGCGGTGGAGGAGACAATATGTTCATGTAATAATACAATGATGAAATAATTATTGAATACCATTATATAATATATATATATATATATATAGCCCGAATGCTCATTCATGCTAATCAATGTTGTATTTGAAGTTGCGAGTATTGTTGGGAGGTGAGATACATCTCATCTTGGGTGAGCATGCACTCACTGGATGGTCGTACAATAGTAGAACGTCCAACTCTACACGTAATGTATCGCGCTATTAAAACACCTCCGTGACTGGTGGCTTCCATTCATCCTCTGTTGTTTTTCCGCTCTCCTCTTCGAGACGCCGTTTTTCTACCTCCTCTGCTTCTTTCTTCAGTGTTCTCTTTTCTCTCAATTCTTCCACAGTATATCCAAATAGCTCTTCTCTGTAGTAAAGCAACCAATTGGCACATTGTGCTCTTCTAGTTTTATTAGGTGTCAGTTCTGCAAACTGGTATCCAGTGAACCCAAGAGGTTTCAAGTGTATTTTGAGGCTTTGCTTGTTGTCCACAGGAACGGATCTGACAATGGATTGGTTTGCCTTTAAACTAGGCTGATCCACTTCCTTGGAATACATTCTAGCCATACCAATCAAATCTGGAGGAGTGGGATACTTCTCATTCCATTTAGGGAAAACTTCAGCCGCGGTCCATTCTTCTGCGTCTTCATCGAATCTATAGCCTAGACATTTCCATACTACGGTATTGACTTCCAAGTCGTTGCATTCCAGCATGAGAATCTTATACAGATTTTCATTCGACAGTTCTTCATTCGTCGGTCCGCCTGTCCTGGACACAATGAAATCACCTTTTCCTACATCTCCCCTGCACTTGTACTTGGGATCCAGAGCTTCGACGAAGGGTTCCAGAAGTTTTGGCACGCTAGGTTTTGATTCATCGCTACCAGAGTCATCATCATTCTTGGCTTCTGCGGAAAGATTAGTAGTAGTAGTTGGAGCAGCAGTAGCAGTAGCGAAAGGGCGCAGAGGTACTATAAGATGTCCTTTTCGCTGTAGAGGTGCGATTGCAAATCCCTTTTGAGAAATCGATAGCGGGATAAAAGCGCTCGTGCTCGAAAGACATTGGAATGCAATCAGGGTCATGCAGGTGATCTTCATTTTCTCCATTGTATGTTTTATTGTATAACTTATATTATAATTTGTATCAGGCTGGCACTTGCTATTTGCAATAATTTATGAAAAGAGAAGATGAACATCTTTAATCTCGAGAATTTGAGGGGAGGAGGAGGAGAAGAAAGAGAGTGGACAGAAAAAGTTGAAACCCTACTCATCTAGTGGATAAATAGACACTTTTGCGGGAATGACAGCCACTTTAGCCATATATTTTTTGGCGAGAATTATCTTTTCGTCTTTTGCTTCCATAAAATTGTAACCGGTAGCTTCAGATATGTCCAAAACACTTCTGGACAATCATTACTGCAATCGTACTTACAATCATTACTTGACAATCGCTACAACAACCAATATATCTAGTTTACATCATGCAATCATCGGCACCTCCAGGGATGATGCTTTCTGCAGATAGCAGTGGGAACAGCAATTCACTGCCTCTATTTCCTGATTCGGGTCATGATCATCTGATGAGTTTCCTCAATGGCCAGTCTCAGAACTCTTCTTTCAGTATGTCCAAAGAAGAAGGCAAAGGACCCACCGCTCGCCAGCATTCAGTTTCCTCAGCTCCTGACTTTGGTAATGCCAGATCCATCTCATCATCTGTTCATCACCACTCATACGATCCTATCATTCTCCAAGATCGCCAACAAAATAATTATGCCTGGGCAACAAGAAACAATCTCAAACAGAAAGAAAATCTTATTCCTGAGACAATGAGCGATGCCATCCATGCTCCATCCTCATTCTCATCGACGGTAGAACATCATTGCTACGAATCCAAAAATCAGAGCCCATGTAATAAAGTGCGCTCAGGAAAAGGATCTCATCGGCCAGAACATGAATGTATGCCCGAAATTCCTGAGAGAGGATACCTATCATCCACAAGAGATGATGACAACAAGCAAAGAACAAAGATGCATCATCATGCATATCAGTTGCCTAAATTTCAGGAAATTTCGTCAGTTCCGTCGATTGAGACATATGACTCTCCCTTGACAACTGAACAGAACGATGAGAATAGATTCAAACCTTCCCGCGTTGATGAAAAGAACTTATACTCTAACATGCACCACCAACGTGATACATTAAGATCAGACTCTTGCCCACCGGAGAACATCACTACTCGCCCACCGGAGAACATCACTATTGCAGACGAGCTTCTCCAAAATCGCTCCGGGGTAGACAGGCAGGTACATCGTCATAACCAGCACCAGCACCAGTGTCAACCACAGTATCAGCACCAGCACCAGCATCAGTACCAACACCCGCATCAGCAACATCAACAGCACCAGTACCAGCACCCGTCCAGTCATTCCTCCACCCCCTTCAAGATCCATGAAATGAACACAAGTCACTCCCGCCCTGAACAAAATAGAGGTCCGTCATCGGAAGAGTCCCCTTATTATTCCAATAGAAGTGAAATCTATTCCATGAATACTCCATCATTTCAGACACGCACTACTGCTCCATGCTCCGAAGCAACATTTGGCTCGGCCAAAAGAGAGTTACCCGGAGGTAGTAGAAGGGGCATTGCAATTGATTCAAATGAAAGTCATTACCGTCCTTTTGTTCGCAGTTGTCGCTCCTCGGAAAGAATGCAACCATCTGATCATATTCGAATGAGCAACCCCCAGCAGCAGGATCATCCTCCTCTTAATCATGATCAACGGGCAAGTCCATCCCAAGCCCCAACTCTGTCATCTTCCAAAGTTGCAGATAATGCATCTTTCCATGACGAATTTGAAGTGAGGAAGAAGAAGAGACTGGCAATTATTCAAGAAATTAGAGATGTCATGGAAAGGAGAAAGGACGCGAAATTGATGCAGGATGACGACGAGTGCCAACTTCTAACTCGGCACCTTGACCTTCTCAACGAAGAGCTCGATAGCATGAGCATGGGACTGGCAAATCAGGCCACTAACAAGGTTCAAAATCAGAGCAAAGAAGAAGCCGAAAGAACTGATTTGCCCAACGCAGCTAAAACTGGGAACGAAAAGATTCTTGATTTCAATGACATTGTTGACAAACCTGATTTTATACAAAATCGTGATCCAACAGGAACCAAAGTCGATTCTAATCGCTCGATGATGCCGTCTGATACCATCAAGATTCGAGCTCCCTCCGATTTGAAAACTGGTTACGAATTCACTGCAACTGTCCGAGGCAAAGTTGTCAAGGCTATCGTGGTAAGTATACCCTTATTATGGTGTGCAATGATATCCTTTTATACCAACACGAACGCTAATTCTTTCAATATTTCCTTCTTTTGTATCGCAGCCAAATGATGTGAAGAAAGGAGACATCTTTCGAGTGAGACTGGTTGCAGAAGTTGAAACGAAAGCAACCACTCCAAAATCAATTCTAAAACGAAGAATAAAGGTCAGGGCACCAAGGGATCTCGAAGAAGGTTATCTTTTTTCTACAGTGGTGAAAGGAAGTACTATCAAGTCCACTATTCCAAAAGGTGGTGTGAAGAAAGGGGACATCTTCACAATACCATATATTCCAAAGTGCATGTAACGTCTATGTTTGCACGAAATATAATACCTAATTTATACTTACTTGTATTCTCCATGAAAGTCTTGACACTACAGTAGTGGGCATCCGTTAGTGTGCCTGATTTCGATTTGTGTGCAGTAAAAGCTAGTAAAAGTAGTAGTTTCGTAGGAAAATGTGAGCGGAAAGGGTTCGGCTTTGGTCATTAGGTTTTGAGCCTTTTGTATAATGCTGAGTACTGACGACGAACGACGAACGACGACACAACATGAGACAATGAGACATGAGCTGAATGACGAATGACAGAACATTACAGATTACAGAAACCATTATCCCACATCTCCTTCAACTGCATTCTTCACACCACTGCTTAGTTCACATTTTGACATTATTA
>Ga0307981_1004137_pt1 | contig 10381 bp, 7 predicted proteins | sample OrgLakmetagen987_FD_201849 | JGI IMG/M metagenome (GOLD analysis project Ga0307981, IMG submission 201849) | Saline water microbial communities from Organic Lake, Antarctica - #987 | ecosystem: Environmental > Aquatic > Non-marine Saline and Alkaline > Saline | place: Antarctica: Organic Lake... | reverse complement strand
TGACATTCACACTTAGCATGTGCAACGCCGACGCTATTGTTGGCACGAATGATCACCATTTTCGAGTTCTCCATCTTGTTACCACGGAACCAGAGACCACCTCCGACTATCAAAACAGAGACAGGAGGCACAAAAGTAGGTCAAAGACTATTGTAGAAATTCTAGACAAAATAATGTCAGGAGCCCAACCTCAATCTAGCTATCCTATTAGACTATAAGTCGAGAGGCTGCTCTTGATCAAAATTCATGCTAGCAGCTCTTAGGGAGTTTAAAACAGTCATCCTTGAGCGGCGTCCCTATGAACAGTGTCAATTCTACTCTGTTGCTCCCACACCACGTGAGACACAGAGCAGGCTTGATCTCGCTGGACAATGTGTCGGTTCACAATGGACACGTCCAACACCAGACCTACAGCAGCGTCTCGAGCTTGATCGACTTGATCGGGCGGAAGGACGAGCTGTGCTGTTTTCTGCTTGCTCAAAACCTTTCGTGACGTTAGCGTGGCGTCTGCAGGTACGGAAATATACAAGCATAGTTTCTTGCCCAAATACAGAGTGCCGGCCGCGTCCATGATCATGGCATTCGTCACGTTGGCGCCACCCACTGTAAAGGTAACGTCCTTGTCTGTTTGACAAGCGCCCGCGTCTCGCTTTTCGTTGACTTCACAAACGACAATCGACTTGAACCAGTCCGTGGCCTTGTCGCCGACAACCGGCATGGCTGCTGTTTCTTGTGTACCAGCTTGCCGCCGTTGAGCAGGTGGTTCGTACGGCAAGAGTAATCGCAGTGTGCCCGACGAAAAAATACCGTAGTAAGCCTTTTTGCTGTCGACATAGCCCAGTCCGCCAAAGACGTTGAGTTTGCGCTTGGCTTGCTTTTCGGCGTCACTCAGATCCAGCACCCAGCCGCGGTTGTAAAACATTTTGCTTTTGGGCAGCATAACGTCCACACCTTGGCCGACGCCGCCACTCACAATGACCAAAGACAAATCTCCCGCTACAATGGGTTCGAACGTTGTTCGACAATGGACCGGATTCATCTTCCAGCGCTCCCCGCCGACAGATTCGTCAGTGTCTGACACTCGTTCGCCAAAGAGAATGGACGACCACGGACGAGTCGCGTTGATTGCTTCCTCGGCAACGGGTCGAGGCAAGAACGCCTCTTGTTGCTTTGGACATTGCAATATTACGTCGCCTTGTTGATGGGCAGCCACGAGTTCCAATGCCCGCAAAAAGTGCATGGTCAGCAACCAAGCAATGAGTTCGTGCTCCTTGACGGCCGGATGATGCAAGGCTTGTCCCGGCGCTCCCGGTGGTGATCCAAACTTGCGCCACTCTTGAAAGCCAGTCGGTCGATACTGTTCCTGCCGATCCAGAAAGGGTCGCACGGCCGGATCGGTATGAATCACCACATAGTCGAGAGTAGCAGTAGCAGTAGCAGTAGCAGCTTTGTCTGCTGGTGTCTCGGTCTCGTGCTCTGGCTGGTCGGCGCTGTCAAAATAGTGTTGGAGCATGCGCCGTCGGGCTAGGGCCAGGTGCGTATCCTTGACAATCAGGGCGGGTCGGTTGGGGAGTTGCAGGGCGTGTCTCAAATAGGCTTCCAAGCCTTCGGCAACGCCCCCCGCTTCGTTCATGCTGTAATCCCAGCTAACCACGTCGGCTTGCAAGCCCCAAAAGTTGGACATGCACCAGCCGTACGGCAAGGCGGGGCATCCACCAATGGCCGCGTTTTTTACCTTGAAGGGTATACCCAATAAAAGGTTGAATACGGTATGCAGTTGCTTTTCCAGCACGAGAGGAAAGGACTGGGTAAAGTGATTGCCGCGACCCGCCGTGACCGAGTATCCACCGAAGGCCATGCGGAAGGGACGCTGTTCATCTGTGGCTTGTTGGATCCGACAGGCTGTCTGCATCAAGTCTGGCGGTATCGTGGCAGCAGTAGCAGTAGCAGCCGTCTTGTTTTTTGCAGTAGTGTTTGTAGTACCGGTAGTGAGGCCACGTTCCAACAAGGCCCGGGCGGCATTCTCTCCTCCGTACGCTTGGGCGAACTTTTTGCGGAGGCTGTCGGCAGCCTGCCAAAAGGCCGTTGTGTTTGTATTGGTATTGGCGGCAAAATTAAGAAGATGGTACCGTTCCGCAACACCAAAGGCATCAAAGTGACTGGCTGTACCCAAGTCCCAGAGTGGTAGTGGAGGAGGAGTTTCGGGGGACTCTTGCTGTTCCGTGGCGAGACGAAAGTCGTCGTCGTCTTTCTTTGGCGTGTGTGCCCCTGGCTTTCCTTTTTGTATATTGTTATTGCTATTTGCATTGGCATTGGGAATCCCGGCAAAGTCGTCATCGTCGCCATGGGCGGACATATCGGGAGGTGGTTGGTAGGGATAGATCCATCGATAGCTCTTCCAGCTGACGGCACACAGCACCAATAAGGTGAGACCGACCTTGGCGAGTAACACAATGAACGGTTCTTCTGCTTGACTAGTTGTTGCGCGCCGTCGCTTTCGCTGTTTGGTCTTTCTCTTCATGAGAGACTCCGTCTCGGCGTTGCCTGGTTCGACCGACAGCAGCGGAGGTCGTCGACGACGAGTTGGAGCATCGTCGGCCGCGAGGCTCATCATGGTCCAAGTGCAAAAAATGAAACCTCGTCTACTCTCCCAAAAATGGAAACGGAAAAGGCGCGCGAAGTTGAGAGATAAAAATCAAAGAGCGCAAAATCATCTAACAGTAGACTACAATACAGGTCCATAAACTCCAAACTGTAGCACAATGAGATGGGTATTGCGAATATTCATCTACCTTTTACCTAGTTCAATAAAACTAGCCACTACGTAAGGATCAGTCGTACAAAAGAGAGCGCAGAAGGTATGAGGAAATGGCTCTCGAAAAGAGGAGCTGGCTGGACTTTGGTTGGCTATTGTAGCTATCAGACGAATTAGACGCTACCATTAGTAGGTACGATCATTTCCAGCGATATGCAACAAAGGTGCTATTGGTTCGATACGAAATCTTTAGATCCGTGACCATTGAACGAATCAAGAATCATCACTCGAAGGTGATTTCGGGACGCTCGGCCTGCAAGAGAACCACGTTCTCGGGAGTCAAGTCGCTTCGAAACCAGCGCAGGGTCGGGGTACAGCGCACAAACTTGCGCCGACTGAGGCAAGGGGTGCTTCTCATGAAGTCTGACTCCTAGCCGGTAGAATTGGGCATTCTTGAGCGACACCCGTTCGAATCTCGCGTGATTGCAATTGAAAAAGATACCGATCTTCGGAAAACATGGCAAAATTCAAAATATGAAAGGCCTGGTTGTCCAAGTAAAGCTCTTTCAGGCGCAACTTTAGTAAAGTGAGGCCAGAAAGACCCAGGCAAACCCTAGGAGCGTCAGTCCAGGGAATCTTTTCCAAACCAGGATATTTCCAGCGAAAGTGGTCAAGACCTGACCATTCGTACCGTGCATGGCTCAAGTCGACCGCTTGCAACCTTGGTAAAAGATTTGTCAGAATCTTTAGCAGGGTGGTCCGGAAACGATCCGAGGCCTGGCGAGACGGCACGGACAAGTCCAATGCCGTCACATCTCAGAGCTGGATACCGCTTGTAATCTGACGAACAGCCTTCATTGGTAACTTGTCCAAGGATGGATGGGCGATGAGCTTGAGCTTGTTGAATCGCGCAACCTTACCTGTCGCTTGCATTGCCAAGAGCTTGTGCAAGAGCGATTGCAAAGAGTTCGTACCACCAGAATCCCCTGTTTGGGTACTACTAGCAGTAGTACAGCAAGGCACGGTAGCTGTTCGCGACTGCGGGAGCGACTCGTGGCGGCATTCGTCACGGAATCGACGCGATACCTGAGCTACATTGACCAGACCATCCACCATCAAGCAGCGAAGAATGAGCAAGAGGCAGTCGGAGGGAAACTCGGTGAATGTTGGTTTCGGTGTCGTCGTTTTTGGTACTACTAATGCTCCTTTCCAAAGAGGAAGAGACAGATCGGAGCCGTTTGTTGTCGCTTCCGGCGATAGCTTCGAGGGAGTGCTTGTGAGGGATGATAAAGGACATGATGAGTAGTGCAGTACCGATATAAGGCGATGTACGGTTGCTAGAGTGCGGCTGCTTCGTCTTATGGTGTTGCCAAACGGAAGAGAGTGGCAATGCGAAAGGCGAAAGGCGAAAGGCGAAGAGCGCTGTCGTCGAGAATCAGAAAAAGCGCGCCAAATTTCAAATTGATATTTTTACAGAAACGGCCAAAGCCATTCATTCGTTTTGCTTCATCCGTGTGTTGAAGTCACTTTTTTGTTCTGGAACGGCGCTTGACCATGAGCATCTCTCAGGGTAGTTGGACAACAACGACGACACTTGCTCTCATCATGATGACGTTGTTGAGCGTGTCAGTTCGAAGAACGGGCGCCTTTGGATCTCGTTCCTTGCAGGTTCATCGTCAACAATCGTTCAACAGACAGTGGTACGCATCGTCCACCGCTCTGCGTGACACGTCGCTGGACGACCAGGGCCGTCGCGTGCGCAACCGACCTACCGATGATAATGATAATGGTGGCGGATGGGCAGACTTTGATCCAGTCGGGCAGCCTGCTAGACCCGAACGGTCGTACAGCCAAGACTCGAGTCGATCTAGTGGTGGTGGTGGTGGTGGTGGTCGAGATAGTAACTATGGCTGGGACGACGTGGGTCCACCACCGGCCCGGTCGGACCGATCCTCCTCCGCAGGGGGTCGACAGAGCAATCGCAACGATTACGGCGACTCTTCTTCCAGTGCAGGGAGAAGAAATAGCTACGACTCGTCGTCATCCAAACAACCCTTTCGAAAGCAAGGAGGAGGAGGCGATCGGCGAAAGAACAACAACAGCAGCAGCAGCAACAGCTATGGCAATAACAACAATAATCGACAAACGGACAAGGAGGAGGACGCTCGCAAGATTAACATGAAGGCCTTGGAAGGGGCTGGTTTTTGCCACCTCTATGGTTTAAGTTCCGTCTTGAATGCGTTGGCGGCCAATCGTCGCGACTTGCGTCGTCCCGAAGACGTGATTGACATGACAGTCTTGGAGGGAGAAGACTACCAGCACGAGTTGAAACAGCGAGAGCGAAAGCCAGAGGCACAATACACGCCGTGGCTATTTGTCCAAGAGCAGCGTGGTCCACAGCGGGGCCGATCCACCGATAAAGCTGCGCAAGCCGAAAAGCTATTGGAACTCGCCAAGGAACGAAATATTCCAGTCGCGACGGTCGACAAGGGCGTGTTGAATACACTCTCGGGCAATCGACCGCACCAGGGATACGTGTTACGATGTGGTGCCCACTTGGACTTTGAATCTATCATCCAACTGCCACATCCCGACCAAGATCCAGCTGCGCCCACATTTTGGTTGGCCTTGGACGAAGTGGTGGATCCACAAAACCTGGGAGCGTTGCTGCGATCCGCCTACTTTTTGGGTGACAAGCACAAGATGGGTGTTCTGGTGTGTGCCAAGAACTCGGCGCCACCGTCGCCCGTTGTCAGTGCTGCTAGTGCTGGAGCCTTGGAGCTTGTGACGGTTCACAGCACGAGTAACTTGCCCCGGACGCTTGCGACGGCCGAAAGTGACGGCTTTCGCATTGTCGGTGCGTCTGCATATGTCCCTCGTGATTTGGAGACGGCTCTGTACGACTTACAAGAGCTACCTCCAAGTGATAAGCCAACCATTGTGGTGTTGGGATCCGAAGGACATGGGCTGCGAACACTAGTGGCAAAGTCATGCACCGAGTTTGTCAAAATCCCGGGAGCTGGAGACGCTGATGGCGTAGACTCTTTGAACGTGAGCGTAACGGGAGGAATCCTGCTCTGGCACTTTTTGAACGGTTCCAACAAGAAGTAGGCTTGGGCTTGTGGCTGGTCTAAAATGGCGACGCTGTCGCAGAGAATAGCATAAGAGAATTTCGATGGTCATTTTAGTTTACATGTGTACTGTTTGCCTGTCGGCTGTAGTTTTGAATACTGCATTGCTATCTCACTATTCCGTTCTACACTGCAAGGAACTTAGCAAGAGGTGCGCATGTAGTCATAACGGGCTGTATGCTTCAAAGACGAGTCTATTAGATTTAGGGATCATCCAGTGTGCCCTGCAATGTATCTAGTCTATTGGAGGCCTCATTCGTCGCCTCTCCCTTCCTCCCAGTGCAAATCATTGCTGAGTAATAGCGTAATAATTTCCAAGCGTCGGCGCCTCGAGTCCTGTATAGGATCGTACGGTTCGTCGGTATCCTCTTCATCGTCCAACGTCTTCTTTGCAATACCATCAGCAATATTCTGAGCCAAGGACAGTGCAGAGCTAGTCCCACTCTTGTCGGCTTCGTATGCATCAATGTCGAGAAGCCTCTTCACGAGAACATCGTCTTCCAAGTAGACGGCAGCTTTGAGAAGCGAGATATTTCCCACTTGAAACGACAGCCTACAGTCAACGCTCTGTTCCGGACTCAAATCCGCGTTGAAACGTTGAATCCAACTTGCGACGGCAGCGACCTTGGTGCACTGAGCTGACCGCTTCTTCTCCAAATATCCTGGTTCCAAGTCTATCCTCCTTGCCCGAATCAATACCTTGGCACCGAGAAGAAACTGGTTAGGCTCTGCGTCCAATGTCAACGTAGACCATTCACCGCTCTGCGAGCAAGTCTTCTGAAGATCGGACATTTTGAGTACCAGTGTTCCGAGCTCGAAGGAGGCGACTTTCACCGGCTGATTCCGAATCTCAAACGTAAGAATACGTTCTGGGGGGATGCTTACGTTGTATGTCATGAAGTACGAGTGGGGAGACTCATACTCCAACCGAGATGACAAGGCTTTTGACGGAAGGTTCATCAAACGCTCCGAGTTTGCGGGGTCGTAAGTTGCTGAGACTTCGGCATTCACCATGTTTACGCTTCCTTGGACCTTGGCATGATCAGATAGCTCAAGCTGGTCAATCATCGTGACCGTGATTTCAAAACGGACCCAGTTCTTGAGACTTCTTGAGACCTGAAAGGTATACACAGCGTTGATGCATATCTTGATAAAGTTCTTTTTGACATCAAAGTCCCGATACTGGCGTTGGAGTGCTTGGTCGCCTGGATTTGAGCTCAGCTGGGCATCAAGCGAGGTTAAAGCATCTTTCACAATCTTGTACGCATCGTTGAGGCGTTCAGTCAACCTCGCTCCGGACTCTTTCGATTGTTTGAAGAACGAAATGACGTCCTTGACTGTCTCGTCTCGAATTGTATCCACGAGACTGGCTCCTGATCCGGAGACATGAGGTCGACGCTGGTAGGGATGAGCCAGCGCAAGGTTTCTACGACTTGTCGCTTCCGTGGCTGCGTCTGCGTTGGCAGTTGGTCGTACTATGAACTCAGTGGTTTTACAACCAATTTCGTAGAATCGCAATTCTTTGATAGGGTCCTCGTCAAATCGTATGCCGCTCGTTCTTTTTGAGGTCACGCCTTGGGAATCTTTCAAGATTGGCTTGGGAGTCTCGCGTCGAATAGGTCGATGTGAGTCCACGGTTACCCATGTATCCGGTTGTAAGGTTGGGGACGGAGCCCGTGTACTCGCAGAGACTTGCCGCTTACTAGTAGCGGCATGTGTAGCAATAATTGGGGGAGGTCTCGATGGCTGTGGTGGCTCAGTTGTGGTACCGGTATCGTTCACACTGAGCATAGTCGTTTCCAGTCGCGGAACCATCCCTTGCAGCAAACTTTGAGATTCAGCTGGAGGTGCTTTTCGCTTTTTCGGAATCGAAAGACTGGGTTGGATGCAAGCCAGCATACTACCAAGTGTACCAAGTGTGGGAGCTGCCTTCTTCCTTGCTATTCGAACATTCGACAAAGCTTCGTTATGGGCAACATTTTCACCTTGCGCTTCACTCTTCAAAGGTTGTTGCAAAGCTGCACCTTTGGGTGCATCCTTTCTCTTGGTCTGCCCGTGGCGAAAGACTTGCGACCAGCCTTGCAAGCAGTCGCAGCTAGCACTGCACTGCAAGCCAAAGTTGAGCTGTTTGGTATGCAGCCGCCACATGAAACACAATCGCTGCAGCAGCAGCTGCGCGTCATCATCTGGATACGTCTGTTTGAGGTATGGTAGAAACTTTGGGACAAAGACGTCCAGGAAACCCACACTGACGGTGGGCCTCTCCCATTTGCTGTCCGTCTTTTTACTCTCTACATTGACCTTGGCTTGTACAATGTGAGCTACCAGGTTGGGAAAGACGTTGAGACACTCGCAGCTGCCGCTGCAAGTCGGGCCGTACTTTGATTTCTTGTGGTGTCGCCACATTTGACTCATGGCAAATTTTGCAAAGCTCTTGTATTGGATCAAGACTGCTTCTCGATACTTGTCGTTAAAGACCCGGTATGCGGCATCCAAATCGTTCTTGGCGTCGTTACTCTTGCTCGTAGCAGCAGCAACAGCAGCAGCGGTACCGCCCAATACAGAGTCGTTGGATGCCGCTGGTTCGAGACTGGGTGCTTGCCGTTGCAACGGACGATCGGGCTCTGGCACAGCCGCACGTTTCGATTCACGCTCTGGTGCTGGCACTACCGCTTGCGACAATGCAGCCACGACACGGTTGCCACAAGACGCACCACTTCTCGTCCCGTTGGAACGGTGCACTGGTTTCTGAACAAGCCAGTCGGTGGAGAGTTGCGCTAAATGCGCCGTCGCAGCCAGGCACAAGCGCACCACGCACTTGGTACCGTCACAGTCGGCCACGGCCGTGCGAAATTCTTTCGATGTGCGAATGACAGCTCCGTCTACGGAGAGAACGGTTGCTCCCTGCTGCGCCGCTCGGGGACCGAGCGCTTTTTCCAGTTGACCAGCGGTCGCAACGGCTGTAACGAGCAAACTATTGGCCGTGGACAGTTTGTAAGGATCGCCGTGTCGCTTGACGCTGACACCAATTGGAATGCAGCTGTCCAGCAGGACATCAACTTGAATGCCCGTTGTTTCCAAGACGTGCCGATTGTGGACCGCCATGCGGTGCACCAGCCAGGGTTGCAGTTTGCCGAGAAACAAGCGGACCGTGGCGTCGACGCCCGTGACGACCAGATTCCAAGCAGTGTCCTTGACGGAATCAACCTGCTGGAGCAATAAGACCACGGAAAATCCCAGCAAAGGATCCATTGGTAACCACCACGGTCTTTTGGCAGACTGTTGTTGTCGTTGTTGTTCGTTTCGAAAGGGCTGCACGAGTTGCTCCTCCAGAGCTGGCAGGGTTACCACTGCCCGGTTCGAGCCTGGCAAGTATCGTGGTAGTCGTTTTGTAGCCTGCACGGTCGCGTATTCCAGTTGCGAGACTTTTGACAACGCCGGCAATGACGTAGCAGCAACTGTTTGGGGACGAGGCCGGACGCGGACAATGGGTTCCCGACACGCGCAGTGCCGCCAGGAGTCTCGAGACTCGGGTGTCGGTCCGCTCCTTCGACTGCTACTATTACTACTACTACTACTATGACCATTGGATGTTTCTGGTTCGTCCAGTTGGTTAACGCGAGACGCGGGGCGCTGAAATGTGGACTTGCTGGGCGAAGAGGAGGAGGAGGATCCCTGCTGCTGCTGCTGTTGTTTGCATGGATTGGGTTTGGATCGCTTTGGTGGCATTGCAGATGCAGATGCATTATTGCCAGTATTGCTCTCGTCATCGACGAGCAGTTCTGGTGCTGCTGGTGCTGCTGGTTCTGCCAAACTCGCTTGTTTTCTCTTGACACGGCGCACCGGCTGCGGCGCAGCATGCGGATGCGCATCGGCTGGACTTTCAGTGATGGTGGCATTACTCGGCAAGACTACCATGATGGCTGTCAGAGATCCGGTTCAATTCAATTCAATTCAATCACTGGTCGTGTGCAAGGGCACTAGTATCGTATTGCTACAGAGTGTACTACTACTAGTATATCGCAAGAATGCTACATTGGTCATTCGCCATTGTCGCAGTCGTTCCGTCGGCACCCGGTCGTACGACTACGGTTATAGTTGTATCGTATGTATTTGTCGGGAATCCGAGTGGAGTCCCGGGAAAGAGTCACGTTTGCTCCAACGCCGATGAAACGGTTCCACGATCTGCAACAGTTTCATTCGCATTGGACTCGTTGAGTGATGGAGTATCCTCGGTCCAGTTCACTCCTTCCTCCACGATTAGTCCCCAAGTAGAATCCTTTAGCCTTGGCTAGAACAGCCACGAAACAGAGATCGTAGATTTGTAATCTAAAGCTCACTTATTTTGTTTACGTCAGTTTTCAATCTACTAGTCCTCCATTCTTAGTCTACGATTCATCATGGTGATCATTCGTCCCGCTCTTTGTATCTCTGATTGCGCCCAGGGATCCTCTGAGCTTCCTTACCCAGGGGATCAACCGTCATTCCGTCATGG
>Ga0307981_1004135_pt1 | contig 10383 bp, 1 predicted proteins | sample OrgLakmetagen987_FD_201849 | JGI IMG/M metagenome (GOLD analysis project Ga0307981, IMG submission 201849) | Saline water microbial communities from Organic Lake, Antarctica - #987 | ecosystem: Environmental > Aquatic > Non-marine Saline and Alkaline > Saline | place: Antarctica: Organic Lake... | reverse complement strand
GGCCAGCTATCCCGCCACTGCCATGAAAATGGACGGACGCGTCGCCTTTAAGCGGTGGACCTCGGTCGCGACCGTGTGGCTGTGTGAGGGTCAGTCGACCCTGTTGGCAGCGGCGAATCGCATGTTGGAGGCGGTCGATACCTGGGCGCCCTTGCTGGATTGTTCGAATGCTACCACTGCTGCTGCTGCTGCTGATGCTACTGCGAAAAAGGGCACGAATACGAACAAGTTGGTTTGCATGCCGGGCAATGTGGTGGTGGTTGCGTTGGCGTGTCGCTTGGCGCGCATGGTTTGGGAAACGGGTAATACTTGCGGGAGCCGACCTCCCACGGGATGTTTGGAGCAGTACACGCGAGCCATATGGCCGTCCTCTGTCAAGCAGCCAAGAAAGAAGAAGAACAGTGCGGGTGTCAAGGTGGTGCGAACGGACGTTTGTGATTTGGCAACCATCGTGGTATACAAGTTGATTCGCGCCCACTACGAGTGTCTCGGGAGCAACTTCTCGGTTGGTATTCATGACGCCAAGGTTCCCTTGGTGGTGAACGATTTTGAGATTCTTCCCGGTGACCTGTCCAGTCTGCCGTACTATCCCTTTGTCCACCGAGCCATTGACGATTTGGCGCGAGCGGCGTCTAGTAGCGTTCTCAATCTTGTCACTCTGGAACAATCAGAACCCAACGACCGTATTGATTGCGCGGCGGCAGCCTTTGTCTTTCAACATGCAGCGACTCAAGATTCCAATCTTCCTCTGGATGCCAAACTGACAACCTTTGCCGTGACGAAACTGCTTGACGCCTTTTCACGCTTGGAAAAGGACAAGTCGGAACCGGGCGGTAGCACCAGCATCACGAACCTACTTTACGACGAGTGGGTTTTGGACGAGCCAATCCCCGTGCCCCAGTTGCCTGAACTGAAGCCAGCAGCCTCTCGCAAGAAGAAGAAAGTGCCTTGTGAAGCCTCTGCGCAGACGGTATGTACCTTTGCTGGAGTATACGATCGCGGCGCAAAGGTGCCGATCAGAGGCGCCAAACTAGGAGCGAACGAGATTATCTCCCTTTTCATCCGCGCCATGGAGGTGGGAACGGCGCGCATTAATGTTACCGAGCTTATATCGCGGCTCATCACAGTTGTTGAGAGATGTTACGACACTCGCAATCTCGAAGAATTGTCAGAAATGGCCCAGACGATAGCAGGCTCTGCTGTTGATGAACCAGCTGGTCAAGCAAAGAAGCGAAAGGTAGAGAACCCGGTCCGAAAGACAAAGAAAAGGAGACGAACTGGCAAAGGTAGCTCCGACACGGGGGTTGAGGCTGATATGAGTAGGAGCGTACTACAACAGTCAGTTTCCGCCTACAGGTACGTTTTTAGCGGTGGTGCATGGTACGATGGAGAAACATCTCGCAAGTCTAACTCCCATCACGTTGTTGGGACATTCAGGCCTATTAAAGGTGCTCGGGCGGCACTTGCATCGAATGCGTTGGACGTTTTGCTGCCGTTTTTGGTCGTGGATGCTTCTGACCTAGCAGCGGGTGACATTGTACATTCGTTACGTAGAGACTTGACTATCGACCAGATTGAGAGGATCGTTGATCTTGGCGGTGTTCTGGATGAGATTATAGTCAGAACCCGCTTGAATCCTACCGGGAAAAGGTCTTCCGCAACACCAGCAAACATATTTTCCTCGGGGCCCTCGTTTTCGCACTGCGAAAAGAGGCTGTGGTACGTTGTGTAATCGCTGGCTCGGCATACAGCTCCCCTGAGTAAGCTCGACTCGACTCTCACCCCTAAATCCCGCATTCTTGCCAGCAGGACTTCACATATGAACGTCTGTATTGCTCTTGGTCGAGGTCAGCTAAACTACGACCAAAGAGAGAGACCCATTCTTGGCAGCCTACGACTGGACATTTTCAAGAGAATTCCCTTGTCTTTTATTTCACGTACCAAGGCAGAAGGATGGCCGCTTCACATCCCAGCCGCGCATCGTGTTTTTGTGGCTTCAAATCTTGCCAGCGAATTGGTTCTCTCCAGCGATACGCGTGCAGATCGATTTATCGTAGATGGCTTTCTCTCCGCTATATCTAGAGCACTCGAGAGGCCTGAAAGTCTGGTAAAACCGTCAGTCTCGGACCCTAGCAGCCTCTGCATTGACGATGAGATCCCTCTTTCTCTCAGCGATGTTCGCATATTTTTGGCTGCGGTGATGCGGCTACCGACCTCTGAGCAAGTGGCGGGTCGGTCGGCACTTTTGGGCTCCGTCGAATACAGCTTGAAGCGTCTCAGGGCCAACAAGTTGGCTTTTAGTCTACTTTGCGAAAAATCCGAGATTGCAGCGTTCGTAGCTCGAGTTGTCACTTTGTGCACGCACCTGGCCATTATTACTACGTGCGGCCCAAAGTTGAGAGAGGAGCTGAATTCACTGGTGGGCAAGTATGATTTCTCCCAACTACCCACCTACCGTGCCGCCTCTGATTGGTACCGACCGGAAGCGTGCTTCATGAGTGTGTACTGGGATTGGGAATCCTCTGAGCTTCCCGATGTTGCACTCTCCGTTAATGCGCTGCCCCCTAAATCTGCGGACCAGCTCAAGGCTATCCTTCATTTGTCGTTTGCGTTAGGATTTACAACAGCACAGGTCGACCAGTGTCATCTTCTGTTTGCTTCTTGGAATGCACTGGGGAAGACTGGTGTGTGGGCCAAGGATTCACTGGACGTGAGTCTCCCTACAGCTTTGCCTGAGGACATTGCTATACTGATTCTCGAGCTCCGCAGCGAAGTCTGCTTTGTGCACCGCTTGATACAGAAGAACAATGATGGAGTTACCCGAAATTCTAGCCTATTGCGTGCAATCGAATCGAGGGATGAAGGATCGGCATCGCAGATTTGGGCGTTGAAGGGCAAGGCAACTCTTCAGACAATGCTTCACAAAGCCTCGAAATTGATCGGAATGCTAGTCCAGCGCTTTGTGCCAGATGACAGTGATCTTGACCAGGATGTACCGGTCGAAGTGTTTTCCCTTTTCGAGGCTCTTGCGGCCTACATCTCGTTCGCAATTGCTTGCTACTCAAAGCCAAAGAACGACTTCTTCTCCCTGAACTTGTCAAAGATGGAAGAGCACACGCAAACAAGACGCGGTAGAGGATACTCTTCAGAAAGTGAACTCGCAGCGTCTGAAGTGGATTCGGTTGACAGTCAAGACGTCCTTTTTGATGTCTTTGAAAGACTTCGGGAAGTATGCGACACTTTCGGTGCAGCACCTGCCTTTCCTGACTGGCTCGATACGGAGTGTCGCCTTCGCAGTGGAATTACGGACGAAGACGCAAGAGAGGCAGCATTGGATGCCCAGAGAAGTCTCACAAAGCTGGTTGCGACAGCATCGACTCAGGCCGAGATTGCGAAGCAGCGTGTGTTTCGCTCTGCCAGCATCTCGCAGAGCGCAGGAGCTCGTCGTAGTGTACTAGCCGGGAAGCTTTGCTGCCTGGCACATTTCGATACCAAGAAATCCGTTTACTTTGGAGCAGGACCCTACACCAGCGAAGACCGTGACTTGAGCTCGGATATTGGTAATGTCTGTGGGATTGAATCCTCTCCGATCAAGGCTTTACTTGATTCTGGTGCGTCGAAGAGTAGGAAATCCGCAAACGGGTGCTGGTGCCCAAACTCTGCGCAGCGGGTACTTGGTCACTTTCAGAGTTTATTTCGAAACCAATTGATTAGCGAGATGGATACCCCTGAACTCCGAGCTGCCGGTGAATGGGAGGTTCTACTTGGCTCGACGTTGACTTCCGCATGCTTGCAAATCCCATCTAAAGATCGCCAATCCTCGTTGGAAGAAGCATACGAGTATGTCGCCCGTGTGGAACGATGGGAAGGAGTTCGTAATGCGGCAGTGAGTAGTTTGATGCCAACAGCTGCACTTCTTAGACTTGGATGCTGCGGGGGAGTCGGTCGTAAGGCCCATCCACTGAGCTCGTCGGAGTTTTTAGCCGATGCGTTTGAGTCCCAATGTGGTCCCTTGCTGGCGATAGACCTACTCCCAACTGAGTATTTCTCGTCGGAGACGACCAAGATGTCAGTGAAAGAGACGCTTGCAGTACTAGCGCGACTTCCTGACGATTTGTATGCCAAGCCAGTTGCAGCTCATCTAATGGCTGAGCCAGCATCCTTCTCTGCACTACAAGGAATGGAAGCCATCAGATTTGTTGTTCTCACATTGTCGGAACTCGTAAAGGTTGCCAACCTCACGGACAAAAGCGTCCTAGGCGCCGCACCTTCTCTCCTCGAACGGTTGACCGCTATTCTTGATTGTTTAGGTACCTCTGGGTCAAAGGATGAACGGCCCAGTGGACTTTTGGCTTCGTTCGGAATGAGAGGTGTCCTAAGCATCGATACTCTGGCCGAGCGCGACCTTGACCTGATTGATGCATTCACAGGTGTCGAATCAGACAGCTCTACGGACGTGAACTTTTCTCGCGAATGGTCTCGGTGCTCCATGAACAACCAATTCATTTCGGTAATCATTTCATTTCTTTGGAATGACTGTCCTCATGTGAACCGGTCCACTCGCTCGTTTTATGCACGCGTCCTCAGCTCTATCGTTTTGCTAGAACACTCTCTTGCCAGGGAATCTCAGCTCGTCCAATCACCTAGCCTGTTGCCTTGTATCGTCGATATTTTCAACGCCGTGGCGGAAGATAAGTTCCAGGCGATGGTTAAAGACGAGGTATGCCGTTTCGATTCAGAAGACGGAAGTCGCGGGGATGATATGGGAAAGGACCTGTGTTTACTCCTGGCTTTGCTACTCATGACGAAAGGGTCGACCTTTTCAAGGTCTAAGCTGGTTCTGTCGACACTTGAAGCCTCGTTCCACGAGTGGAAGTTCTTCAGCTTCACAGCAAGAGAGCCTATTCTTTATCTTTTCTTCCTGTACGGTTGCCGTATGTCAACGCTCCATGATATCGGATCCAGCTTGTTGGCGGATCTAAACCAGCAAAAGCATTCGACGACAGAGAATTCCATTGGAATTCAAAACATTTCAGCATACGCGGATTTTTTACGACAACTTTACCCCAGATTGGTGCAAAAGTCTGAGGGTTCAATGGACTTGTCCGCTCCACTAGACGCTATGCAAACGAGGACACCACTTCCGTTGCCTAATTCCTGCTCGTTTGCAACGAAAAGCGGGTTCAACGAGCAGCATTGGTACAATTGTTATACGTGTGGGCTTACATGGGACAAGGGTTGCTGCACCATTTGCGCCTTAATTTGTCACAAAGGACACGACGTCTCTTATGCTCGGTACAGCTCCTTTTTCTGTGACTGCGGCGCCGAAGAAGGGGCAACTGAATCGAATCGGGAAACCTGCAAGTGCGCTTCGCCTCTGTCGCGGAAGGAAGTAGCCAAAGCCTTCGCTAGGGACGGTGGTATTTTGGCAAAGACGATGAATATGGGTGATTCGTCCTTGGATGAGATGAAAAGTCGGAAAGCTCTTTCTCTGGTACTGGATGTGAAAACATGCGCCGAGATCGCCAGTCACTCGTCCGTCATCAAACCCCAACAAATTCTCGACAAAGTTCTTCGTCGAGGCAAAGAGGAGGCTTGGACTCGGGCACTATTCGAGTCGGTAAGACAAGAGCTTGTCATTTGGAAGTCGAATAAACGGCCTTTGATCGTGACGGAGACACAGCTGGTGGGCGACGAGACTTCATACTATCAGCAGAGTCAAGCCTTGGCCACTCGGAGAGGGAAGGTGGCACTGAAACCTCTAGACAGAGACTCGTCGCTTACACCATTGAGAGTTTCCACACATGGGACTTTCAAAATGAAGCTTTCGACCGATGGTAGTGTTGACCGAATGAAAAAGGCTTTTCTGGCAAGACACGGGATCTCTCGATCCGTGCTTGTAGCAGATAGTCGGGGGCGCCTGGTTATCGCCGAGCCATGTTCGTTACTGTTTTGCAGCGGTCTCCCCATGGTGAACATGAGATTTGTTTCGGAACAAGCGACAACACTATTTGCACGGTCGTCAATGTGCATAATGGGCTCCAAGACGACATCGTTCAGTGTTGTCGGGATGAAGCTCTCGAGTGACAACGAAAGTCATCTGGTTGCATGGGGAACTGTAGAAGTCGCAGTTTTCGTATTGAACGACATCAAGAGCAAGGTCGTATCTTCCGTCAGCCTGGCCGCCGGTCTCAGCTCTAACGAAACCTCGTCGAACCATGTCGTAATCTGCGAATGGATTCCCGGATCCCAGACAGGTCTTGTTGTGGCCTGTGACCGTTTCATTCGTATCTTTGACTTCAACAACTCCGAAATCACAGCTGCCGCGACGGTTTCGTTAGAGTTCCAGGCAACCGTTCGAGATATCGCTGTCGTGGCCTCGAGCGTCGATATCGATGGACGAAGACTCGATACAAACGCTAGAAGCTGGACATTATTCTTGCTACTTGACAACGGCATGCTATACTCTGTTGCTTTGAAGCGTGACGATACTGGGGCAATAAAGCCATCCGAAACAAAGCTTCAAGCTGGCCGGTCGATCAGTCTATCTACTGAAACATTCACATCCGCATCGCACGCTTATAGTGTCGGCAAGCGAGTTCACTATTTAAAGCAAAGCCGGATCTTGCTTTACCAGGTTTGCTCTGGTAGTGTTTGGGCGTTTGCTGTTGGAGACGAAGGGAAGCTGGAATCGGGCTTTGAATTTCTACCGGACTTTCTTTCGAGTGATACTCTCGGTGTTGACGGGTATGGTATCAGAGGTCCTTTCGACCACTGGACGGAGATGGGGGTAACCCGCCGGAACAAATCTGTCCTCTTCCGTGTAGCATGTGTTGGAAAGCGTTCAACCACAGAGGAAAGTGCGCTTCTACTGATCGAATTCAACGAACTGGGGTCTTTTGCAGTGAAAGAGTTGACGCAGAGCTCGAGCACCGCAACGGAAAGCTCTGCTGAGATGCGCCCGTCGCTTGAAGGAGTAGCCGCCTTTACAGCTCCTTACGCCTACGATGACCCATTACCTTGTGATCTCACAGCGGGAAGAAAGTTCGTCGAAAGATTATTTTTGTGCAGTATGTCATCAAATGGATCCTTGGCATTGTTCGGAGAAGATATTGGTGCGCCGACCAAAGCGTTCGAACTCAAGAATGATCGGCACACAGTGTCCCAAGCTGATCAGGAATACTCCAATGCTGAGAGCTCTCGACTGGTTTCAGCGTCCTCACTTTCTTTCCCGGTCACTTCATTCGAGAAATTCAGGAACATCACAGAGAGTGACGAGATTGTCTTCGAAGGCGACGGTTTCGGCAGGTAAGTTGATTTGCGCCACCAGCTCACTACGACGTATACCGATGTCGCGCGCTACTGAAATCTAAATGTTTCTGTTTTCTTACTGATTCTAGCGAAGAAGAAATTCGAGCTAAAATTAGGGGTGACGACGATACGTTTCTGGCGAGTGCACGGCAAGAAGGCTCCACTCTCATCATTTCATCGAAAGACAAGCCTCCACTTTCCACCATGCACGAGTTTGAGCTCTTGTCGCAAGACTCGAAGCGACTGATGGCTAGCCGCCAGCTCATCTCGGCATTGAGGGTGCTCGTCGGCTCCGTTTCCACGGATCGTATCCCAAGACGTTTATTTATCGAAGGACGTCCGGTTCAATTGACGCCTGGTGTTAAGAAATGGTATTCTATTCAGCTAACAGCAGAGGAGGTAGCCCTATCTACTCGAAATGGATTTATTTCACTGGGCATCGACCAGGTAAGAACACTTTCATGCTCAATGATCTCGGTATTATTTTCTTTCTCTCCCTCACACCTTGGTTCCCCCCAGCCATACGACTCGTATAACGCGGCTGTAATCGATGCCATAGAAGTTTATACTATTGATGGAGAAACTGTCGGTAGTTGGCTACCACAACGCCTACGCTCTATTGTGTCGAGAGATCTCCCTTCGCTCCAAGCATATACCGGTAGCGGTGGCGACGGTCGCACCAGAGCCCCAACACCAGACGGCCTTCACCTGGTCCTTCGAGCTCTAGCTAGCTTATCGGAGCTTGTTGGGTTTCTCTCTCCGATCAAGGCGGTAGACAAAATAGTGCTCGAGAAGCTGGTTCAGGAAAGTGTGCTTAGCAGGGAACAGACGATGGGCGACTCTGCGCAAGCTCTTTTGTTCTCTTTTGAGAAAGACGATGATTTGCGACATGCATTTTGTGATGGGGCCATTTTACTTGGTTGCTCAAAGTTCTTGGCCCAGGCTAACCAGGCTTTTGATGACATTGACTCGATGGAGCACCAGAAATTTGATATACGGTGGAAATCGCTTCGTTCTCCATTCCAAGACTGTTTACGAGCTGCATCTCACATCGCTAAGTGTCGCCAGATGAACTATCTTCAAGCCGTCGACACAAACGGCGAGACGCATGGATCGATTAGTGCTGATGCAAGCGCTTTCATTCACAAATGTTTCGCTAGATCTCTTTCAGATGAAGACACTGTGTCAGATTATGTCGAACTATCTCTGTTAGAAATGGCGATAGCGATCACTGCTGGTCCAGGTCCCAATGCTCGTGGACGGTTTGGAACGTTCGACGCTCTTCGGAGTCTTTTGGTTTCATCCAATCAAAGCGTCGTGAACATTACCTGTGTATCTATTACCAGGTTCTGCGACAAGCATGGAGTCGCAAGCACTTCCGGAGACGAAGAGTTCTCACTTTTTGCAGCTCAGAAGATGGGCGTATTTTACAAATGCGATAGTTGTGGGCTCTTCCCAATAAAAGGTACCCGGTATTCACTGCAGGACGAAGACCACCCATTCGATCTTTGCAGCGAGTGCTTTCACCTCGGAACAGACTACGGCTCTGCGCATGCTTTCAGTCGCGAGCGTGACGTTGTTATCAAAGGCAAGACTGTTGGAGGGGATACAAAGCTTACTTGCGCTGAAATGAAGATGCTGCAGCCCGAGACAACGGTGCTACAGCGCCAGCAGCTCTTCGATGAATTCATGAACCTTCTTTTTATTGGAGTCGTGACTCTCCTTTCTAAGGAGCTCAGCCGCAGCCACAAGGCTCCAAATTCACTGATCGAGCTTGCTGTGAGCCTTATTCGCCGATCAGACAAGGATGGGCGTAAAGCCGACCGGGCCAAACGCTTGACGAAAGAACTCGTAAATGGTCTGTCGCGAGCTCTTGCAAAAGCGACCGAATGTATCGAGTCAAGCGGCCACGCCGAGGATCTCAAGGGCACAATGTGCACGTTTTTACGCGCCCTCACGAACCTACCGGTCCAAGACAAGTATGTTCGGGATTATTTGTTGGGTTCTCAACGAGATCCCGAAGCGAACGACGAAATTGGGAAAATAAAGCCTTCCTGCCTTTGCGACGTCCATGGCACGAATCTTGTTCGGCGACAATGTGTTGCCGGTGTCCACAAAGGCCGGCAGTACTACGTTTGTGGCATGGACCGGCAATCTAGATGCAACTATTTCGCTTGGGCTGAGCAGTTTGAAGCTATCGGGGAGGAACACATCGACCCGGAGATGCAGTTTGACGACGCGATCGGTGAGCAAGTCTGGATGCTCTTGTTGTTGCCGGCTACGGAAGGAAGCAACCCTATTCAAGCCCAACTGAGTTTGTTTCTCGATACATTCTCTATGAGAAAGGCCCTCATTCAAGGGCAATCTCAATCTGACGAAGGTAACCAACGGCTAGAGCTGAAGTGTTACGACCTGGAATCGGCCCGAACAGATCTTTATGATGGTGCCTTTTGCAGCCGTGAACGACTTGGGGTCACGGTAACCGAGAAAGTTTTCCACAATATCTCCAACCGCAGTGATGGAGGTAACTCCGAAAACTCTACTACACGTGATGGAGGTGATCTTCTCCTTCTCGAGACGTCACTAGAGCTGTTGGCCCTGGTTGGTGGGCCAATGAGCAACAGCATTGCGACTTGGTCCTCTCTGCTCTGCGGGGTTATTCTCTCTGCCGAAAAATCAAGTAAACTTAGATCACTAGCCAAACGGGCTCTCATGCAGCTCTGCGGAGGACAGCGGGACCGATACCTTGCACTTCGCGATCACCACGTATTTGGCTTTCAGTTCGAGAAGCTAATCCGGGCATCAGAAGGTGCGTTGAAAGCCTGTCGCTTGCTCAAGGAGAAGGCACGCCAGTGCGGTCCCAAGTGGAGAAGCAAAGAGAATTTGAGTCTAAATCGTTTCACATTTGGCGAATTGTTTGGAACGCAAGATTTAGTGTCGGAGGACTTAGCTATGCTCGAACTCGACCAAGCCGCACACAAAGCACTTCACGAACTAGCAACTGGGGCAAAGAGGCGAGCGGAAAACTGGCGACGCTTTTGCGGTCTAAAAGAAATACCCATGAGCCCTCGT
>Ga0307981_1004133_pt1 | contig 10392 bp, 12 predicted proteins | sample OrgLakmetagen987_FD_201849 | JGI IMG/M metagenome (GOLD analysis project Ga0307981, IMG submission 201849) | Saline water microbial communities from Organic Lake, Antarctica - #987 | ecosystem: Environmental > Aquatic > Non-marine Saline and Alkaline > Saline | place: Antarctica: Organic Lake... | reverse complement strand
CGATCGTAAGGTGAAGATCGGCTCTAGGTCACTTACAGAAAAGGCCGGAGAGCTTATTACGAAGGTGTCGGACTGCATACTCAAGCTTACCGTTGATTTCTCACAAGAAATCACGAAGAACCAAGAAGCCTTTGGTGGTGAATAGCAAATTGTAGAGGTGTGATCTACATTTATTCATCCTCGCACACCATGAGTGATTCGGCTGTTTGAACGTATTTGACGATTTTTGACGCCTCTTTGCGCAGCGAGCGAAAGTCGCATTCTACTTGGATGCCATGCCAGAAGTCTTCCGATTGACTGAAGAAGGCTCCAAAACGGATCGACATCTGAGGTGTAATCGAGCGTTTCCCGTGCACGATTTCATTGATTGCACGCGGCGCGACACCGATCGCTCGGGCCATCCCATTTTGAGAGATACTCATCGGTTCAAGGTATTCCTCCAAGAGTATTTCGCCAGGTGTGATTGGTGGATTCATTTTAGTAACGTATGACGTTATAGGGGTGTTGTCAATGGTAGTCGATGATTTGAACGTCGGCAGGGCCTGATTCGGTCCATCGAAAGACAATGCGCCATTGCTGATTGATACGGATGGAGTGAGAGCCCGCGAGGTTACCTTTAAGTGCCGCGAGGCGATTGCCCGGAGGCACAGCCAAATCTTCGATTTTCCGGGCACGATTAAGTTGAATCAGTTTGCGTAAAGCTACCCGTGCGATGGCATTGAAGCGTCGGTTTTTCTCTTCGATGAAGAGTTGCTCCGTGTCGGCACTCGCAAATGATTGGATCATACTGGATTGTTATAGAATATATACGTCACAGGCAACCACTTGTTAGGATCTATTCCTCAAGGGAGCCTGGTTTACCGAGTTTCCATTTTCAGTTTGTAGCGAACTGGCGAACCCACTTCGACCGTCGAAATTTGAGTCTGAGCAGAGTCATTGCAAATATAATGCCATACTGACGTGACTACTTTTTAACCTCAGAGGCTGAAAAGGGATCGAACGCAAAATATAAATATTTACTGGGGGTGCGTCATTGACTTAGTTATTGACTGCCTGTGCCAGTGACGTAGTTTAGTTGTAATGCTGTTCATCGAAACACCGATTTTTACCAAGCAAGCTAGCGGTGGGCTTTTTACGGATGAAGAGCTGAAAGAGTTACAAAGAGAGCTTCTGAATAATCCGAATAAGGGGGACTTGATCGCAGGGAGCGGCGGTCTTCGGAAGATTCGGCTCGCTCGAAAAGGGGGCGGGAAGAGTGGAGGCTTTCGGGTGATCTATTATCGAAGCACGCCGGAAGTGATTTTCTTGCTGTTGGCTTATCCGAAGAACAAACAGGACAATTTAAGTAAGGCTGAAGTTAAGCTCTTGAGGGAGCTAATCGTAGGTTAATAAAGGAGCATACTATGGACGCAGAACTAATAAATGAATTGAAAGACTCGATCCGCCAGATGAAGGCGATTGAAGCGGGGGAGTTGGCACCAGCTAAAGTGCGTGTGGTGAATCCGGAGAATGAGGTCGCGTCGGCGCGTATTAAATTGGGTATGACTCAGGAGGCGTTTGCCAAGTTACTGGATACGCCTGTCGGCACAGTGCGTGGTTGGGAGCAAGGAAGACGCCAACCACCTGCAAGTGCGAAAGTCTTGATGCGAGTAGCGACTAAGTATCCCGACCAAGTGCTGGAGTGCGCGGAAGATCAGAGCGCATATGGAAAGTCGCGGTGACGCAGGGTTTTATCGTGCGCGATCGCAATCAGCCACAGTAGAGGCTCCGCTCGCGGAGCCTCTACGGGCGGAAACGAAGCGTCAGTCCTTTCAGGAAATTGCGCAAAAACTGGTCGCCGCATTCCTTGAAATGTTTATGGGTGGGTGCGCGGAAGAGGGCGCTGACTTCGCCTTTTGAGATGTGGAGTCCGACGCCTTCGATGGTGGCGATGAGATCGGTGTCGCGCATGGCGAAGGCGATACGCAGCTTTCTGAGGATGGTATTGTTATCGATTTTTGAGGTGGAGAATTTCTTAACGGGCCCATCGCTTGGGCCGCGACGCTGTAGAATCAGCCCGTCTAAAAAGGCGTGTAGAGTCTTGGCGTTGCAGCCGAGGTATTCATCTTCTGCGTCGTCTCTGAGGAGATTCACGACATCGAAGATCGTCAGTTCGACGCCACCGGCCTCGATCATTTGCAGCACTTCTTTATTTTTAATTTGCAGGGCGTAGCGCACGCTCCTCAGCACTTCATTGTTTGTCATGCGGTATTGATACTTTCTTTAGGAAGGTGTGGCCCGATTGATTGTAGCGATGGCACGCTAGTGCCGTCGATTTTAGGCCTGAGAGAAGATTCGACCTTGCTAGCGCAACGTTGCTACGAGGATAAGACATTAGGCCAAACCTTTGGAAGGAGGTGTTTCTCTGCCTGATTCGCCGCCAAAGGGGGTTCGATTTGAAGACTCGTCGCTTGAATTACGATGCCTCTCCTTCTGCGTTTCAGCCTTCTTGACGCGGATCTTCTGACCGTTGACGACTTTATCATTGAGGGTTTTAACGGCAGCCTTAGCCGGCCCTGGTTTTTGCATCTCAACGAAGCCGAAACCTTTTGAGGTGCCAGTTGCTTGATCCATGACTAAGTTGCATTTTTGAACAGTGCCAAATTCTTGAAATAGCTTTTTAAGTTCAGCTTCTGTGGTTTCGCGGCTTAGATTGCGTATTAGTAATTTCATAGGTGCTTTACTAGAAGAGAATTCTTCGTATTGAAATGTTTTTGATGTAGAAATTGTCGATTATCACTAAAACGAAAGAAAAACACGAGTGCTGAATATTGGATCAACCTCCAACGCTGTCACGATATTGAGACACAGAGTAATCGAATTTCAGGTGAACTTGCTGCCATCGAACCTGCGGGAATCCTCGAGTGTGCGGAAGAGCAGGCGACGTATGGGTAGAGAGCGGGTTTATCCCGCGATCGCATGGTGGATCCCATCAACCGGATCAAACCTTTTGGTAGAACGTGTCGGCGGTTCGGTCTTGGCGTAAAGCCAATCGCTACGGCTCTCGTAGGGAGCGGGTTTATCCCGCGATCACATGGTGGATCCCATCAACCGGATCAAACCTTTTGGTAGAACGTATCGGCGGTTCGGTCTTGGCGTAAAGCCAATCGCTACGGCTCTCGTAGGGAGCGGGTTTATCCCGCGATCACATGGTGCGTGATCGCAGTTCTTCGCTGAAAATTTTCTCGGTCACTTTCCAGAACTTGCCTTGTTTGCGAGCGATGACGAAGGCTGGCATGCGAAGCTCTGATTGAATGTCTACGGCGTCGCCGGCTGTCGTAATGCTTGGCGTCTGTTCGGGTTTTCGTAGGTGCGATCTCAGGAAGTTGATACTGAACTTCTTTAGGCTGGTGGGGTTGTTGAGGTAGTGCATCTCGGAGACGAACTGCCCGTCGTAGTCGTAATATTTAACAAGCAGGTAGTCGGTGCCACGCTTGTCGGTGCGTTCAAGCATCTCGATCGAATCAGGGGTGAGGACGTGGGCGTCTTTCGAGAGTCTGGCTTGCTTGAGCTTTGTGTCTGGGTCGATGAGCATGCAGTCGCAGCTCCGGCACTCGCGGGCGCTGATGTCATTTTCGGCACCGCACTGGTCACAGATTTTGAAGCGGAAGCGGTAGCCGCAGGGCGTCAGCTCGTAGGTCGTTGAATTGACATTGCCGCCACGGCATTTTCGGCCGAAGTGTTCGATGATGTTGCCATCCTCGTCGACGATGCCCCAGAAGTTGTTGATGAAGCCGCATTGAGGGCAGGGAACTTCGACGGCGACGGATTCGGACTCTGTCTTTTTTTCGCCGATCTCGGGGCTGAAGATGCTATGGCCTATGCCAGTGTAGTCTAAAACCAGACAATCCTTTTTATCGGTATCCAAACGTAAGCCACGGCCAATGATTTGTTGATACAAACTGATCGATTCGGTCGGGCGCATGATGGCGATGACATCGACGTGCGCGGCGTCGAATCCTGTCGTGAGGACGGAGACGTTCACGAGATACTTGAATGCCTTCTGCTTGAAATCATTCACGATCTGGTCGCGTTCGCTGTCTTCGGTCGTGCCAACCACGAGTCGTGCCTGTCCGGCTGGCAGCGTGTCCATGATCTCCTGTGCGTGTTTCACGGTTGAGCTGAAAATCATCACACCCTGCCGGTTGTCGCTCTCGGTGATGTCGATGATGTTTTTAATGATGAGCGGTGTGAGTCGTCTTTGCTGGTGGAGCAGTTCTTCGAGCTGAGCCATCGTGTAGGACTGGCTGCCTTCGATCAGCTCGGAAAAGTCATAGGAGGTGACCGGCAGGTCTACTTTGACGGGGCGCGTCAGGTAGCGGTTTCGGATCATGTATTCAAGCGGGAGTTCGTAGATGCAGTGCTTGAAGAAGCGCAGTTCCTGAGTCTTTACCTCTCCTTGGAGCGCGTAATTATAGATCCAACCGAGGCCCAGGCGGTAGGGGGTCGCGGTCAGCCCGAGGATGCAGATGCGCGGGTTGTTGAGCTTGAGCTGCTTGATAACCTTCGCGTATTGGCTGTCCGGCTCTAGGCCGACGCGGTGGCACTCATCGATCACGACAAGTGTGAAATCCTTGAAGAAGCTATCATTCGCCTTCGCGACTGACTGGATGCTGCCGAAGATGACTTTCTGATCGCTATCCTTCTGGTTCAAACCCGCGGAATAGATCCCTGCCTTCAAGCCGTAGCTTTCATACTTTAGATGGTTTTGCTCGACGAGTTCTTTGACATGGGCGAGCACCAAGACGCGGCCGATGGCTATCTTCGCCAACTCAGCGATGACCAAACTCTTACCTGCACCCGTGGGCAAAACGATGACCGCAGGGTTGCGTCGCTTCCTGAAGTATTTGAGAGTGCTATCAACCGCTTCTTGCTGGTATGATCGGAGTGTATACATGGATGTCTGGAAGCAAGTTATGGAGATGTTGCTCCCGAAGTATAGGAAAATGATGGGCTTAGTGAGGAGTCAGAACAATTCTGTCCTGCTGACTAGGGAGTGTTTTAAATTAGAACCTAATCCAGACAAGGATGGAAGCGATGGCAACCATGGCCGCGAAGGTGAGTTGTAGTTTTTCGAACCGCATGGCAACGCGCCTGTATCTTTTAATTTTCTGGAACAGATTCTCAACTTTGTGTCTTTCCTTGTAAATGTCCTTGTCGAACTCGGGGATAAGGACACGGTTTTTCCTGTAGGCTATGACGGCGGTGGCACCCTGTTGCATGACACAACCGCGTATCTCATTGCTGTCATAGCCTGCATCCATCAGGCACATCTGTTCAGGTTGTATGTATTTGCCGATCAAGGCCCTGGCTTGAGTGCAGTCGTGGCGCTCCGCTCCAGTAATGATGAAGCCCAGAGGGTATCCCAGAGCATCACAGGCCATATGGATCTTTGTCGACAAACCACCTTTGCTCCGACCCATCGCCTGTTGGAAGTTGGCTTCTTTAACGCGGGAAGCATCTTGGTGAACCCTGACTCCGGAACTGTCGACCATGAGGTATTCCTCATCGCTGAGCTCGTTTCGGAAGTAGCCCAGAAGATGAGACCACAAGCCGATCTCTGTCCACCTGCGGAAGCGTGAGTATACCGATTGCCATGGCGGAAAACGCTCGGGCAAATCACGCCATGGTGCTCCGGTTCGGAGTATCCACAGCATCCCTTCCATCATTTCCCGGTCTTTTATAGGCTTGGGGCCCCTCTTGGAGACTCCCAGTTGCGTACCGCGGAAGTCATTAATTTTTTTAAGCCGGACCATTGATCCTCGCTGAGATGGGTTCTATCTTGTTGCATGACAATTTGTTGTGGTTCTTTGTTTCAAGTAAGAACTTTTATGAAATAATCTTAGTAGCGTTGTACAAGATAAATTTAATTAAAAACACTCTCTAGTCTGTCATCAAATAAGTTTTTTTCATGTAGCCGACCTGTCCGCCGTAGCCTTGGCGAAGGAGGAAGCGCTTCCGCTTTGAATAGTAAGTGATCGCGGGTGTAGGGCCTATCCAAACGCGAAGGCGTTCGGCTACAGTTTTCGAAAGTGTTAGGCATGAAAAAACTTATTGGTCGGGCTACTAGTAGCCGAACGCCTTCGCGTTTGGACGGATGCAAGTCGTTTTTACCATAGGGGTTTTGCATTTTGTGAGTAAACAGGCTTTCTATAGTTGCATGACGTCTTTTACATCACGAGCCGCGCTCACCGCGCTCTCAATCTTCCTCAGTTTGTGCGTGACTTGGGCGGATGCTGAGGGGTTGGATGGAGTCGTCGCATTAGAGCCGTATGTCGTGCAAGCGACCCGCCTCGAATCAACTGCCTTTGAGGTGCCCGCCGCATTCTCTGTTATTGATCAGGGTAGCATACAGAGGGCTTCTGCTCAGCTTTCGATTAACGAGGCGCTGCAGACGGTTCCCGGAGTCTTTGTGCTCAACCCTTATAATTACGCGCAGGACAGTCGTATAGCGATCCGTGGTTTTGGGGCGCGGTCGAACTTTGGAATTCGCGGTGTGCGGCTTGTTGTCGATGGCATTCCAGCGACGCTTCCTGACGGGCAAGGCGGAGTCGATGGGATCGACCTCGGGTCGGCGCAAAGTATTGAGATTCTGCGCGGCCCGTCCGCATCGATTTACGGTCCCGCCTCGGGCGGTGTTATTCGTATCGAAACTGAGTCTGCGCCCGAGGGAGTCTTTGCCGAGTCCCGCTTCACGGCCGGCGATTATGGGCTGCAGAAGACGCAGTTTAAATCAGGCTGGGGGAGTGCTGCATGGAATGCCCTGGTCAGTAGTTCCTACCTCGACTATGAAGGCTACCGCGGGAACAGCCGCACCATCAACAGCGCATTCAACACCAAGCTCCGCCACCGGGGTGAGGATGGCGCCGAGCTAACTATGGTTGTCAATGTAATCGACTATCCCGTGCAGGACGATGCGGGTGGACTGACGGCTGCCGAGGTCGAGCAGAACCCGCGGCAGGCGCGTGCGCAAAATCTTCAATTCGATGCGGGCGAAAGTGTGCGCCAGCATAAGCTGGGTTTTGCCTACCGGCGGCCACTTGGTGATGTGCATGAGCTGCGGCTCAACGCCTTTATGCTTGAACGGGACTTCGCCAATAAGTTGCCCTTTCTGCCCGGTGGTCAGGTGCAGTTTGATCGTCAGTTCTACGGTGGAGGTGTCGCTTACGGTTATACGGAGTCTTCCTTTCGGCTGGTAGCCGGTCTCGAGCTAGCGCAGCAAGTGGATGACCGCAGTAGATACGATAACCTGAACGGAGTGCAGGGGCCGCTCGTTCTTGAACAGGAGGAAAAAGTATCGAATTTCGGCGGCTACGTGACTGGTGAATTGGATCTGACTGAGGCATTCAGTCTGAATGCCGCGCTGCGTTATGATACCGTGCAGTTCGACGTCGACGACCGCTTTCTTGCCGATGGTGATGACGCCGGAGACATTACTTTTGAGCAAGTGAGCCCCAGCGGTGGATTTCGCTGGATGCTGAGTCCCGATTTCACCTTCTATGGTCATGTGGCGACGTCTTTTGAGACGCCAACCACAACTGAGTTTGATAACCCGCTTGGGGGTGGTTTTAACAACGCCTTAAAATCTCAGACCGCAGTCAGCTACGAACTCGGCGTGAGGGCCGGGTTGCCGGAACTGCCCTGGCGTCCCTCGTTCGAAGTGGCGCTCTTCACTATCCGGATCGACGATGCGCTGGTGCCCTATGAGCTAGCCGCCTTTCCCGGGCGCGACTTTTATCGCAATGTGGGCGAGTCGCGTAAGGATGGATTGGAGGCGGCATTCAGACTATTTCCGACTGATCATTTGAGTGCCACGTTCAGCTACACCTATTCAGAGTTTAGCTATGAGCGCTTTGTCGCCACGGCGGGCGACTTCAGTGGGAATCAACTGCCCGGGGTGCCTGAGCACTTTGGGAACCTGCGTCTCGATTACCGGCATCCGAGCGGCTTCTCTCTGGTTTGGAACACGCGGGTTGTCGGCAGCCTCTATGCGGACGATGCAAACACGGCAAAGGTCGACCCTTACACCTTCAGTGATGTGCGACTCAGTTGGGAGCGCGATTTCGGGAGCTGGACCGTTGAGGGCTTCGTAGGGCTGAACAACGTCTTTGATGAGAGTTATGCGGCAAATATCCGGATCAATGCCTTCGGCGGACGCTATTACGAGCCCGCACCGCAGCGAAATATGTATGCAGGTTTGCGTATTCGGTATCGGTTTTGATGGGGTATAATTAAATGAGTGTGGTAATGTGCTTTTAATATGAGATTTTGGCAGTGCTATCGAGCGGCTTGTAAGGTCCCAAGGCTTGCTCATGCACGACGGCTTGCGTGGACGCTGCGCCCTACCATGCGACGCGATTCGATCCGCTTCCTGCAGTTAGGGCGCAGTCTCCAGACAAGCCGCCGCACTGTGGCTGGATCCCAAGTTATGACGCAGTCTCTCTTGGCCTGAGCGTGGTCGAAGGCAGACAAGCCGTGACGCACTGGGATACCCCGCAGATAGAGTTGCACCCGTTTTGAGGCAGGCTTGCTGAATACGCTGGTCTTTGTAGCCTTGGTTCGCACTGTTACATCCAAGCCAAGCACTTTACTGGTGGATGTATAGGAACTTATTATGACACAGACTTTTCAACAACTCGGCGTACCTGCCGATCTAATTCGAGGCATTGAGGAACTCGGTATCGAACAGCCCACCGAGATTCAGGAGCTGGCGATCCCTTTTTTGATTAATGACGGTGGGGACCTTATTGCCCAGGCACAGACCGGCACCGGTAAGACCGCAGCCTTCGGTTTGCCGCTGCTGACTCAAGTGGATCCCTCCAAGCCTACGATCCAGGCCCTGATTATCGCACCCGTGCGGGAGCTGGCAAAGCAGATCGGTAAGCAACTCTTCCGCTATACTAAATACAGCGAGCAGAAGATATTCGTGGAGGTCGCCGCCGGTGGTGATAAGATCGACGAGCAGATCAAGAGGCTGCAGCGGCCGACGCAGATTCTGGTGGCCACTCCCGGTCGCCTCATGGATCTACTTAAGGCCGGGCTCGACCTTGGTGCGGTTCGTTATCTCATCCTGGATGAGGCGGATGAGATGATCAGCATGGGCTTTCGTAAAGAGCTGGCTTCGATTTTTAAAGAAACCAAAGGGCGCCGCAGCACATGGCTTTTCTCTGCGACTTTTCAGGACAAGGTTCGCGAAATGGTGGAGGGGCACATGCCTGCGGATGCCAAGCAGATCAAAGTTGAAAAGAAGCAAGTGGTGAATCCGAACATCCGCCACGAATACATGATTTGCGCCCGCGAACATAAGGATGAGACGATCTGCCAATACTTGCAGGATCATCCCGGAGAGCGCGGCTTGATTTTTGTCCGCACGCGTGCCGGTGCCTTGCGCATGGGCGAATCGCTTGAGAAGCGTGGCTTCCCGGTGGGTGTGCTCCAGGGCGACCTGAGCCAGCGCGACCGCGATAAGCTGATGCGCGGCTTCATTAAAGGCCGCATGAACTATCTCATCGCGACTGATGTCGCGGCGCGTGGCATCGACGTCGAAGGTCTCTCTTTTGTGATTCACCATCAATTGCCGGATCAGTTTCAGTATTACACTCACCGGGCAGGCCGCACCGCACGTGCGGGTAAGAAGGGCACCTCGCTCTGCCTGATTGAGCCGGATGAGCGTAAAGACATCACGACCTTGGAAAAAGAACTCCAGGTTCAGTTTCACGCGGTGGAGTCTTAGACTCGCTTTAATTTTCGTCTTTCAACAACTCTCTCATGAAGAAAACTTTCCCACTCACTCATCCAAAGATTAAGCCTGCGCGCTTGGTTGATTCTATTCGCGCTGAACTGAACAAATATCTGAAACGCGAGCGTAATAAGAAGCTGCCCGAAGGAAGTGATTTCTGGGACTTTGACTGTAAGGCCGGCGCAGCACCAGATACGGCTGCCGACGTTCATGTTAGCGCTCTGTCGAAGGCGGTTGGCGATATTCTCGAAGCTGGGGCTGAGTCCTGCTACGTGGAGATTGTGGCCAAGCCGCGGACGCGGATGAAGAAGGAAGAGGGGTAGCCGAAGCGCTTCCGCTTTGGATGGTGCTTGTCGCGGGTATCGGTCGAACCAAGCGCGAAGGCGCTCGGCTACATGGTTAGAGTAGCCGAAGCGCTTCCGCTTTGGATGGTGCTTGTTGCGGCTATCGGTCGAACCAAGCGCGAAGGCGCTCGGCTACATGGTTAGAGTAGCCGAAGCGCTTCCGCTTTGGATGGTGTTTGTCGCGGGTATCGATCAAACCAAGCGCGAAGGCGCTCGGCTACATGGTTAGGGTAGCCGAAGCGCTTCCGCTTTGGATGGTGGTTGTCGCGG
>Ga0307981_1004131_pt1 | contig 10393 bp, 9 predicted proteins | sample OrgLakmetagen987_FD_201849 | JGI IMG/M metagenome (GOLD analysis project Ga0307981, IMG submission 201849) | Saline water microbial communities from Organic Lake, Antarctica - #987 | ecosystem: Environmental > Aquatic > Non-marine Saline and Alkaline > Saline | place: Antarctica: Organic Lake... | reverse complement strand
ATCTATGTTTTACATTGTAAAGTACACTCCGAAGGCGGGAGGCGGAAGGCAGGTAGACTATGGCAAAAGAGCTAGGAGAAAAGCAGAAAGTAGACTACTATGGCAGTCTCAGTCTCAACCTACTGTACCTCAGCACCAACATTTCAACGGAAGAGGTTGTTATATACTTATTGGTTAAAAGTCCCAAACGACTTTCATATCCGTTAAAGAGTTTATTTTTCCCCTCCCCTCCCGCTCCCGACCACCGACCATGGTGACCATTCAATCCACCGCATTACCACAGCTGTTAATCGTGTTGAATGCCTGATGGGCTCAAAGGTGAAGAGATATAGAGCCCAAGTTGATAGCCGTGTAAGCAATGAATCCCTCTGTTGAGAGTAATAGCAGCTTCTTTCGAAGGCGACGCACAACAGTTTCATTCGTTTTGGTGTTGTGCGCTCTGATATCCAACTTTGGACTCTGTTTCTTCAAGTTCCACGACGGCAGATCTGTCGGGTTATTCTACGATAATTCTAAAGCACTTTCCAGTTACCTTCCAACTGGGAACCTAGAAGGGTTGCGTCCGGCCACGGGCGACTTGTCCTTCCTGAATGCGACCGAAAACGTTCGCAACACTTCGCTCTTTTCGCTGCAAGATCCGTCGACTTCGCCACCCTTTGCAGTGTTTTACAACATATACATACCTCGCGACAAAGGTCAAGAAGCTATCGAACGGAGTCTTGCGGTCGTGGACGATCAAATGGCGCAAGTGGGCGAGTCTTATGCGGCGTCGCACCAGAACAAGCCCGTCAATGTCTTTTTCAACACCATTGGCCAGTCGGGAATCCTAAACAACACGTACATGGCGCAAGTCTGCTCGGATAGAAGCAATATGCGTTGCATTCACATGAAACACTACGATGAAGGCTTTGAAGACTTGACGTTACAGCGTCTTTACGAATACTGCCATAGACAAAGCGATCCAGATCATCGAGTTGTGTACATGCACAACAAGGGTTCCTTTCACCCTTCTTCCTTGAATCACTGGTGGCGACGACACATGACAATGGCTGCAACGAACGAACTCTGCTTGAATCCAACGAATCTTACTTGCAGTACTTGTGGATTGATTTTCTTTGGCGTAAGTATATCGACAAATTAATCGATCGAATCCATTGCGTCTTTCGAATTATAACTAACCTTCCTCCTACGGTATCACTCCATCACCATCTACAGGTCTGGGCTCTAATGTACCCGGGGAATGTATTCACTGCTGAATGTAGCTACGTGCGAAAACTGCATCCACCAAATCGTTTCGGCGAAAAGGTAGAGAAAATGTTTGAACTTCGACGTAAAAAAAACGAGGTTAATCCTGCTTATAAACTCATCTCGCCGAATCATACCATCCTGCACGAGTTTGGACAAGGACGATACGGTCACGAATTTTGGATTGCGAGTCACCCTTCCATGGTCCCTTGCGATTTGTCGGGGGAGTTGCTTTTCGAGGGCTGGGCTGTTGGACCTCGAGATCCATCGAACTTTTCTTTGGCACTGTTTCCCAGGCCACCATTAAAGCTCGAAAAGCATTATTTGATTGCCGGCAACCTCTTTAAACACTTTGCCCTCTACAACGAGGCGCCGCCCGATGATTCCTGGACGTGGACGAAATTTCCTGATGGCCCAAGGTGGCACCGCGCAGTGAAAAAGTATGGGAATCAGACGATCGATGTATTGATGAAGGAAAAATGGCTGTCCGATCAAAACGAAACGCGAACGAGTCGCTCTCGGCTTCGATAGCAACGTTCCCTGCGTCCGCTAGTTGATACAGGTTGCGCGACCTGAGCAAAAGAGACGGAGTATAGTAGCTCGCTGTTGTGAAAGTGACACTCAGCGGCTTGTCTATTCTATTCGACGCACAGAAGATTGCGCTGAAACAGTGAGCTAGAAACGTACAACAAGACGGAGTGGCGATAGCGACACTCCGTTCTTAATCGATTACAGCATAACCCAGACTATGCTTCAACTGGTATTCGTTGCTATCCACGTGAGTGCGCCCAGCAAGGCTGGGTGTGCTAGCTAGCACAGTCAAAAGTAACAAAAATAGTTGCAAATTCCAGGTACACAAAGAATTTTACATTAGTTATGAATTAGAAAGAGGCAAGCCTTTCGGCACGTGACGGTTGGCACGCAGCTGGGATAAGAGCTTTCTGAAAGGATGCGGTATCCACGTTAGGAACATAAGATCTGCGCTGTGAAGGCGAAACAGGAGGTTTCTGGTTACTTTCGGGGATTACGCTCAGTCCCATCGTCTTACGTGACTGCTGCGCAACCCATGGATGGTTCATGACTTGTGCGAGAGTCAGTCGCTTTCGCGGGTCGCGCCAGAGCATGTTCTGCAACAAGTCAGCGGCTTCGTCGCTCAGCGGAAGTCCAAGGTCTCGCAAGAGCTCACGAAGCCGGCCGTTGGCAATCTGAGAGTAACGCACGTCGGAATGATGGGCCCAGCGAAAAGGAGCCAAGCCAACAAGAGAAACAAAGAGAATCACACCAGCGGACCATAGATCAACAGCAAAGCCGTCGAATGCGTCCTCCTTTTCGAGAAGTTCCGGTGCAATGTACAAAAGCTCGCCACATTGGCCCTGCGCTTTCATTAGCAAGCGCTGTGATCCTTCTGAAACATCCGAGACGCCTCCTTGGTTGCTCGCGTCCGCGTAGGGCACTCGGAGGGCAAGGCCCAAATCAACGATAACCAATTGACCGTATTCGTCCAACAAGATATTCTCCAGCGAGAGATCTCGGTGACAGATTCCTTTCTTTTGCAAGTGAAAGAGGCCTTGTGAAAGTTGTCGAAACCAAACTCGAGCCTGGTCTTCGTCTGGTCGTTGTATCTTGCCCACGATAGGTTTATCCAATCCTTTCAACACCTGACCCGCCATGATATTGCTGTAAAGGTCACCTCCCTTGCAATAAGGCATGATAGTGTAAAGATTTTCGTCGTCTTGCAAGACTTCGAGGCATCCGAGAACGTTCGGGTGATAGTTGCCCGAGTGCTGAAGAGCAGCAACCTCTTTGATGGGATCCTCCATGTGGCGTCCGCGTTGCTTGCGAATTCTGCTCCACAAGGACGCTTTGAGCGCCACCAGTTCGTCGGTGCTTTCCCATTCGATACCGTCCTCAGTAACATCCTCTTGACAGCGTCTGCGAAGAACAACGCATAGACGAATGCATCCATAAGTCGACTTGGATAGTCTCTTTTTAATCAAGTACGCTCGGTTCACATGAGACTCAAAGGAGTAGGCTTGATGATCCGGAATGCGAACGAGCAACTTGTCACAGACAATCGAGTGCCCCGAGGATGTGGTATGATTTCTGGCAAAGCTCGAAATGATAGCAGCACGATGGACCTCGGGCTTGGGAAAGTCGAGGGGTCGCACTGCTTGTCCAGCATCTTCAATATCATTGTAATGGAGCGAGGAGTGATGCCCTTCCCAGTGAGCGTTGAGCTGCGAATTCTCGTTTACCATTTTGGGGGAGGGTGGGGGTTTATAATGGAGAAAGAGGCCTTAGCAAATCCAACGTGATATGAGTTACGTTCCTCTCTCTCTTTCTCGCTCTCACCGGTTTCCAACCACCACGATTATTTATACTGTTAGATTCGTGGTTAGACGAGTGGCACGAGCGACAAATTTGGCGAGGTGAACGCGGTCCAAGAGTGGGCTTGATAGTTTTGTCCTTCACCAAGTAATCGTGATTCTCGATGGCTTTGGAAGCTCTTTGTAACGTTCCTCGGGAATAATGGAAAGCTCTTTGCGGTCACGACGATCGACATTGAACCAGCGAGTAGTCTCGGTTGGGCATGGTCGGCTTTCAATGGTTGCCCTCCTGGCTTTGTGATCACGAAGAGATGCGAAGCGCAAAAAGTGATCCCTTTGATTCGCAAGCCTGAAAGACTTAATTGTTTAAGCCCTAAAATAGGCCGGCGACGTGGCGAGACTCCCCCCACGACCCAGGAATAAGCCGTGAATGAAATCAATGGCCTCGAGCACGAGCCACGACCGGATGAATGAATCGTCCTTCGTCCGTCAGCCGTCAGCTTGACTAAATGGAGCGCCTGGAATTTGAAATGTTGAAACACTAGAATGATGAAAGATTCACTTCCCCCCCCCCGGAGGTGCTGAAAACGCTTCCGCCCCCCTCTCCGCCGCCCGATCCATCTGTTCGTTGGTACCTGGTACCTTATACCTGGTACCGCCGCTGGTACCGGTCGGTGGGAATAGCGTTCCGACGGCTCTCATACGTAGCCGCGAAGCAAACTAACGGATGATGGCGAAAAAGTGGGCTTCGATTCGACAAGAAATGAAGAATGAATCCGAACACAAATCTTTCGAGTTACCACTCGTCGAGACTTCATCCATACTAGACTACGGTAATACTACCTCAGTGCAGTTAGTAGCGACGAATCCTCGAGTGATAGACACTACACAAGCACAAGCTACTAGCAAGTGTTCAACAAGAACAAGACGAGAAAGATCATGGCTGGAAACGGTGGGGTATCTTACCAAAAGGCGGGCACCTCCGATGAGGCTCCCACCAGCGACAATGGAGCTACCACTTCGTCGCCGTCCAACCGTCTCAAGTGGATCGTTGGTGCTGCCCTCGTGGCCATTCTTGGAATTGGCTACACGGTATTGGCTCCTCACGGTCCTTCCTCTGACGTCGTCGACAAGGCAGTCGCCAAGTCGGGTCTTCAGGTAAAGGCCGACGGAAAGATCAAGCTCTTTGACGAATTCAGTAAGTGACCCACCGCATCCTAGTCGGTAGTCGGTTTTCGGTATTCGAACAGTCTCTGGTGAACCAATCTCACGCCAACGCGTCTTACCCTTCATTACAGATCGATTCGTCATGGAAGATTACGACGCCAGGTCCACCTTTGCTTCCTTTTTGCCCGGTGTGGCTGGCTACTTTGGCAAGCCCGTTTGGTCCTTTTATGTCAATCGCGGTCAGGCACTCGCGACCTTTGGAACAGAGTCCAAGGACTTTCCCATCTTGGAGTTCAACTCAGCCAACAAGGCCTACCAGTCGACTCCTTTCTGGGGATTCCGTACCTTTGTCACTGGAACCAGGGGCGCAAAGACTTTCAAGACGGAACCCTTTACACCGGAAACTTCACGCAACTTGGATGACGAGGCGGATGACCCCACCAAACCTAAGCGTATCCTCTACGTTGGAACCAACGAAGTGGAAATCCAGGAGATTGACGGGGTCAATGGTCTTACGACTAGTGTTTCCTACTATACTCTCCCGGAAGAAGACTTTGCTGCCTTGGTCCGTAGAACTACCCTAACCAACTCGGGTGATACTGACCTTACCTTGTCGGTCCTTGATGGTCTCGCCAAGATTGAACCCTACGGTGGAGCCTTGGATTGGAGTCTCAAGAACATGGGTCGCACTCTCGAGGGATGGATGGGAGTCTACCATGCGGATGATACTCTCAACATGCCCTTTTACAGACTTTCCACCGAACCAACCGATGCGGACTCTGTCAAGATTGAAGAGGCGGGACATTACTGCCTATCTTTTATCGAGGACTCAAAAAAACAGGCCGAACTCTTGCCGGTTATCTTTGATTCTTCCAAGGTCTTTGGAAAGGATACGTCTCTCAGCAAGCCTTTGGGCTTGTTGGCTTCATCGGTCGAAGAGCTGATTGATAATCCCCAGTACGGATTCGCCAAGACATCGTCAGCCTTTCCTGCTGTCGATTCCATTACTCTCAAGCCGGGTGAGAACTTTACCATTGCTTCGGTTTACGGAAAGGCGGAAAATGTTGAGGACATTCCCAAGCGTGCCGCTTATGTGACAGTGCCTGGCTACATTGAAAAGAAGTTTCAGCGTGCTCGTAGCATGATTGACGAGCTGACTGAGGGTGTCGAGACGACGACGGTGAACCCGCTTTTCGATGGAACTGTCAAGCAAATGTTCCTTGATAACAGTCTTCGTGGAGGTATCCCTACCATTTTGGGTCTCGTCGATAGCGATGCGACCTACGACGAAGACTCACGTGTCAAGATCTTTCACAGTTTTTCGCGCATCCATGGTAAGCCCACATGATGCGATGCTTGTATTGCCTCGTTCGCCTATTGCATGATCCCCAACACACCGCTAACCTCGTATTCTATTTTGTGACACCACAGGTGATTTGGAACGTGACTACAATGCGTTCAAGATCGAACCCACCTACTTCTCGCAAGGCCCCGGTAACTTCCGTGATGTTGCGCAGAATCGTCGTAACGACGTTACGTTCTTTCCCCGTATGGCCTCGTTTGATATTCAGATGTTCTTGTCGTACATCCAGGCGGATGGTTACGAGCCGCTCACGGTGGAAGCTGTGGTTTACCGTTTCGAGGATGCCGACCTTGCCGTGGCGGTTGCTAAAAATGTTACCAGCGACGCCAAGAGTGCCGAAAGACTTGGAAACGTTCTCAATGGCGGTGCCTTCCGTCCGGGTCAATTGTTCACTTTGGTCGAGCAGCTTTCTATCGATCTCTCCGTAACCCAATCCGAATTCATCAACGCCATTCTGGCGAGCGCCGAAGACCGCGCCATGGCCGTCTACGGCCAAGGATACTGGGCGGATCACTGGGACTACTACATGGATTTGATCGAGGCCTACCTCGCAATCTTCCCTGATGGCGAAGAGGAGCTCATGTATGATAAAGAATTACGATACTTCTTTTCGACTGCAACGGTCAAGGCCCGCAGTGATAAGTATGTTGAAACGTTGACGTTTGACGGAAAAGGTAAGCACATCCTTCAGCTGGATGCTACCTACTTTGACCAAGTCAAAGCTGCTGAGCAGGAGGCCTTCCGTGACCAGAACACGGGCCTTATTGGAATCGAGGCCAACTGGCAGCGAACGAGAGAAGGCCAGCCCATGATGAGTTCTCCTATTGCCAAGCTCTTTCTTCTCGGCTCCCTCAAGTTCGCTATGCGTGACGCGTGGGGTATGGGCATTGAGTACGAAGGCGGTCGACCAGGTTGGTTGGACAGTATGAATGGACTTCCGGGTATGGTCGGCAGTGGTATGCCAGAGACATACGAGCTCCTCCTCCTTTTGAAGTACGTCAAGAAGGTTGTGGACAAGTACGATCGCCCCATCGAGGTTCCGTGGGAGCTCGGCAAAATGGTCAAGTCTGTGAACGAGGCTCTTGATGATCTTTTGGATGCTGGATTCGAGGAACCCGAGGAACTCCCCCTGCACGTCCCCAAACCTCTTTTTGAGTACTGGGATGTCGTGGCCGCTGCCCGTGAGAACTACCGTAACGATGTCGAGACGTACTTTTACGGCAACACGACGACTCTAGAAGCGACCGAAGTATCGGACATGATCGATCGTTGGTTGACTGAGATCGAAACGGGTATCTCGCGTGCGTTCAAGTTGGGAACTACCGGATACGAAGACGACGGAAAGTCCGGTATTCCCGCTACTTTCTTTTCGTACGACATTACCAAATGGGAAAAGAACAAGGGACACAATAAGGACGGTCTCCCTACTGTCAATGCGCTTTCCATGAAGGTCAAGAAGTTCCCGTTGTTCCTTGAAGGTCCGGTTCGATACATGAAGACCATTGAGGACGATAAGGCCAAGATGAAGGACATGTACGAGAGGGTTCTCAAGTCTGGTCTCCGAGACAAGGAGCTCAACATGTACTACTTGTCCGCCAGTCTCAAGGGACAGGGCTACGACATGGGTCGCCAGGTCGCTTTTGCTCCTGGTTGGTTGGAAAACCAGTCCATCTGGCTGCACATGTCTTACAAGTACTACTTGCAACTTCTCCGTGGAAAGCTCTACGATGAATTCTTTGCCGAAATGAAGGGTGGAGGTATTCTTCCTTTCATGGACCCCGAAATCTACGGCCGCTCGCTCATGGAGTGCTCGTCGTTTATTGCCTCTTCGGCCTTTCCCGATCCTTCTATTGTTGGTGAAGGTTTCCTTGCCCGTCTCAGCGGTTCCACTGCCGAGTTTATGGACATTTGGAAGCTCATGTTCATTGGACCCGAGCTCTTTTACACCAACAAGCACGGAGACGTTGAGATGAAGTTTGAACCGGCGCTTCCGCATTGGTTGTTTGAAGATTCGGAGAGCGATAACGCTCCTACTTTCGATTCCGATGGCGCCCCTGTCGTATCGTTCAAGCTCTTTGCTTCGATCCCCGTCACGTACCACAACCCTGGCGGTAAAACGCTTCTCGGCATGACCCCCAAGGCGTACACTGTGACTTACAAGGGTGGCAAGACTATTGATATCAAGGGCTCATTCATCCCGGAGAAGACTGCGCTCGAGATTCGTCGCATGTCCAAGATTCACTCGATTGACGCTTACTTTTAAAGTCAGTATTGGTTGATGAAAGAGCGAGCTAGTAACGTTGATGCGTAGCATGAGTTGACTTATAATAGTCGGGTGTTTTTATCACTACACGTACAGTATTTACTCTTCCATAGGTTGGGCGTCTCCATCGTGTTGCAGCTCTGCCAGTTTGCTGACAACGTCCTCCTCTTGCGTGGAAACTTCCTGTAGTTGCATTTGCAAGGCCTCCGTCTCTTCCTCCGTTGGCATTTCGAGTAGCTCTTGTTCAATCGAATCCTTGACACTAATTAGCATTTCTAGTGTCCTTTCCCAATAGTGCGCGGCCAGTTCCGAGTTTGGTGGGTTCATGGCGGCAAACGCGTTGCCTGTTAGGTACCAAATCTCTGCAACTTCGTCGTTCTCGGCCAGCAAGCTTCCCAGTACGTCGACAGCAGCCTGTACGCATTGCTCCTCTCGTTCGTCTCGCTCCGCTGCCGTCTCCTCCTTGAGAACACCGGCACACTCCAGGAGCAACTTGGCCGTTTGGCAGCGAAATTCAAAGCCGGGTAACGACTTGACAGCTTCTGTTTCGAGCAGCTCTGTCGCTTGGTCCGGATTAGAGTCTTCTCGTAGACCCACCAACAATGCCAAAGCTTGCACACCGACGCGCATTTTTTCAAATGATCGCAAGATGTAGTCGACCGCCTCCAAACCCTTGTTTTGCGATAGTCGCAAACTCGCAGTCGTCTGCAGAGCATCTGCAATAGGTTCACCGTCCGTGTCCGTGAGCTGCAAGGCTCGGTCTAAAGTCGACTCGCATTCCTGCTCGGCGTTGGGTTCAAAGCACAAGTCGGTGAGATAGACTTCCGCCACACTGCAATACGCCGCAGCCAACTGTCGTCGCGTCTCGGCAGCAACAGTTTTTGGGTTTGCACTGTTTTCTTCACCGTTCTTGTCTTTACCGTTCTTGTCTTTACCGTTATCATCTTGTACCATACCAATACCATCCTTTTCCAAGGCCAGTTGGAGGCAACCAATACCCTGTTGGTAGGCTGCCAGAGCGTCCTCTCCTTCCTGCAATTGTCCAATATATAGATGGAGTGCCGCGCGTTGTCGGCAAAGGTTTGGATCTTGTTGCTCTTTGTCTGTTTGCAACAGCAGCTGCAACGATGCTTGGTAATCCTCAAGGGCGCCGTTCTGATCTTCCAGAGACACGTAAAGCTCAGCCCGTTTCTCCCACGCCTGCAGCAGCAGCGAACGAGCTTGAGGCAGGTCGGTAGTGTCGCTATCCGTCTCGACAATAAGACCTTGTAGCATCTTTTCCGCCGCCGTGTAGAGCTGAACAGCTTGTTGGGGATCTTGGTGGAGCGCCGCGTGATCGGCGGCGGCCACCAATTGTTGCGCTCCCGCGAGTCCTTGCAAGGCCGCCGTTGGCTTTTTCGTCTTGCTGGTTCGTTTCTTCTTCTTGTTGTTGTTGTTGGTGCGGGATGCCATATTGGAAGCAAGGCACAGTACTGGCAGTACGGTACAAGGTCGTTTGCTCTGTATGATGCGTATGGTCCAATACAGTAGTTGGCAGTCGGCAAAGTAGTCTACCATGCATCTACCATTTTGTTCCAGAGGAAATTCCGGAAACTTCCCTTTCCAGCGGAAACTTCGGATGGTCGTCGTGCGAGCACTAAAAATCTAAAAAGCGCGCGAAACTCAAAAATCTAAAAAGCGCGCGAAACTCAAAATTCTAAAACGTCAAACAACAAACAACATCATAGAGCTCGACGGTCGACAATGGTGGCTCTCTTCACTCCCTGACCATCATCATCATCATTATCATCATCACCACCACCATCATCATCATCATTATGAATCAAGATGGAAATCGCATGCCCTTCAAGACGTGGGTTCATAGCTTGAGCTGGGAGCAGCTCTTGCAGTCCATGCAGTTTGTAATAAGCAGTCATCCTTCATCCCAAGAACTCGACCTTTTGCGGGAAATGATACAATTGCAGGCGCCACCGCCGACTCCAATTCATCCTGCTGCTGTCACGTACAAGCCAGCGTCCGCCAAGGGTG
>Ga0307981_1004130_pt1 | contig 10394 bp, 10 predicted proteins | sample OrgLakmetagen987_FD_201849 | JGI IMG/M metagenome (GOLD analysis project Ga0307981, IMG submission 201849) | Saline water microbial communities from Organic Lake, Antarctica - #987 | ecosystem: Environmental > Aquatic > Non-marine Saline and Alkaline > Saline | place: Antarctica: Organic Lake... | reverse complement strand
CTTTTAATGGCAAAATATCTCTATCCGCTATTTACTAATGGATCATTAATTTCAGAACGAAAAGTACTAAAACGGTTACAATAAAAACGTGTCCTAGCCTAAACTATCTGTATTATTGGGAGAAATAATATTATACTTTTTCATTTTTCGATAAAGTGTTGCTCTGCTTATTTCTAGCTGTTTCGCCGTTTCAGTTGCATTCCAATTATTATCTCTAAGGGAGTGTAATATTTCCCCCCCCAGTTCAGAGACAATTTCGGCATGTTGTTTATGTGTGCCTTGGTTTTCGTTGAAAATGAACGGGGTACAGCTAAATACATAATCAGGTAAATGTTCGGGTGTTATGACACCATCATCACACAGAACTATGGCATAGCTAATAACATTTTTGAGTTCACGGATATTGCCTGGCCAAGAATACTCAACAAGAACTTGCATTGCCTCTTCTGAAAAAATAATTTTTGATTCGTTACAAATGCGTGACACTAAATAGTAAAGATCTTGACGATCTCGTAAGGCTGGTAAATTAATTGTTGCACCATTGAGGCGATGATATAAATCGGGTCTGAAATGAGATTGTTCTGACCCAGAGTTTGGCGCTATATCTTGATGAGTAGCGCTAATAAGTCGAAAATCTACTGGAATTGGACGATCTGAACCTATTGGAGTAACTAATTTTTCCGCTAATACTCTTAATAATCGAGTTTGTAGGCTAGCGGGCATATCTCCGATCTCGTCTAAGAATAAGGTTCCTTTATCGGCCGCTAGGATTAGTCCTGACTTACCTTTACTGCTAGCACCAGTAAAGCTTCCCGCTTTATAACCAAACAATTCACTTTCGATCAACGAGTCAGGTAGTGCCGCACAATTAACTGCTATAAAAGGTCCTGTTTTGCGATTGCTAGACAAGTGAATAGCATTCGCCACTAATTCTTTCCCCGTACCTGTTTCACCTTTCAGTAAAATATTGGTAATAGTTGGAGAAAATTTATTAAGAAGTAATTTTACTTTATGCATCGTTGGATCTGAGCCCGCAAGTTTATTGATTTCTGCGGTAATCGGCTTAGTGTTGCATTGCGTGGTTGCTTTGGTGGGGATTTGCCAAGTTTTAATCGGTTTTTTGTAAGATGGAGGTTGGAAATAGGAAAAGAACTGATTGCTCGTATTTTTCGATTTGATAATAAAATATTGATTAGCTGATTTTTTATTGGTTATTACAAATTCAAATAACGCAGTAATATCAAACCCAGTGAGTAATGTTGATGTTATGTCATGTATACCAAGCTCTCTAGCAATTATTTTTCGCGCATTTTGATTCGCACCAATCAATACGTTATTATTATCTAATGCAATTAAATTTGGACAATAAGTATTTAGCAATGCAATCTTAGTATCAAACTTTAAAATTGTTAAGTCATGATAGTAATTTAAAAAATTGTCAGCCTCAATCAGTCCAGCGTGCATCTCTACTAATTTAAGTAATAAATGTTGACTAATTTTTTCACGTGGAGCATGAGGAGCTGATACATCGAGTATGGCCAAGAGTTGACCATTATGATCTAATATAGGTGCTGCAGAACAGGTTAATGACGTGTTTACAATGTCAAAATGATCATTTTGATGGATAGTTAATGGAACAAGCTCATTGATAATTGTACCAACAGCACAGGTTCCCGCATGGCGTTCATTCCAGTCAGTTCCCAAAGATAGTCCTGTGCTTTTTAATTCATTGCTTAGCCGCTTGTTACCGATATAGTCAACGGTAATTCCGTTTTTATCACAAAGTAAAACAACATAATCTAATGCTTCTACTTGTGCATACAGATTTTCCATTCCGTCTCGGGCTCTAGCAATAAATTCTTCAATGGGGGAAGTGTGGCTTTGAAGTTCTGATTGGGTAAGAACACGTGAATAATGCCTCCCCAATGGGTCCAGCTTAAAAACTTGAACACAACGCTTCCAAGAACTAGTAACTAAGTCTGTTTCTGAATTAAACTCACTACTTTCTATTGCCTTGTAAACAGTAGATAGGTGTTCGTCGATGACGGAAGTTATCATGGTTCCCCTTATTGACCTGAGCGTTCTTAACTTTGCCTGTTAGCATATTCAAAATGTGCTGCTCAAGTTGTAAACTTTTTGATACGCTATTTATTTTTAATTTATTTTATTAACTAATTTACTACATATTTACAACACAATAACAACATTAACTAATTCATACAATAGATCTGATCCATTAATCAATTTAACAAGTATTGCCTAGTTCAGCCAAAGCTGCACATTAAATTATCTCTTGGTCAAGAGTTTACTGAGGATCTTGAATGCTCAATCATCGATCACAATACCCCAAGGGAACTCCCCTACCTTAGTGGTCGCGATGACTATATTATTAACTGTATCAATGATTGAAACATCGGAGCTAACGCCATTGGAACTATAAATACGTTTACCGTCTTTAGACATCGCCAGGCCCCATACGCGTTTACCAACAGGAATACCTTTAATCAGCTCTAAGGATTCACTATCAAGCACCATAACTTGATTCAATCGCCCACCAGCAACATATAATTTCTTACCATCTTTACTCAGTAGAATGTCTTTGGGTTTTGCTTTATCGTCTCCAAGAGATATTCGTTTAACAATTTGTCCGGTTTTCATATTAACTTTGATAACCTCACCACCTATTTCCGCTGTAGCATAGGAGAACTTGCCATCATGGTTAAAAGTTGCTGCTCGTGGGCGAGCACCTACAAGAATGTTATGGATGATTTTATGCTCAGGAACCGCAACAATATGCAGCATATTAGTAGATTCACTGGTAATAATAACGCGTTTGCCGTCAGGAGAAATGGCGACTCCTTCAGGTTCTAGCCCAACCGGAATTTCGGCAACAATCACGCCATTTCTGGGATTGATTACAGCGGCCTTGGCGCTAGCTTCATTCGATATGTAAATGTTTCCATTGGGGTGCACCGCGAAAGCTTCAGGATCTTCTCCAACATTGAATTTTCGTAATACTTTAAGAGATTTAGGATCGAAAACTGCTATTTTGTTTTCATTACTTATAGCCACGTATACCTCACTACCATCTGGAGAAATACCAATACCTCGTGGCCGTTCTCCTATATCTATTGTCGCTTCAACTTGATGAGTTGTGCCATTAATAACACTAACCGTATTACTTCTTTCGTTAGTAACAAAAACTCGTCCCGTAGATTGAGCAAATACTGTTTGGGTGAAAAATACTGCCAAAAGGATAGCGGTGTTAGTTAATTTCATATTAGACTCCGTTGATTATAAAGTAAGTGTTATTTCGGACATTGGCGCAGACCTAAACTGTCCAGATCACCGCTATCGACTATGCCTAGAACAGGTGCTTCACCAGCAATATTCTCATTTTCGATTAATAAAAGAGGCTGCCTCAACTGTCCAGTATCACGAAAATTAAGAGAAATACCTTTTTGACCATCAAAAACAAGCTCTGTTTTTATGAATTGCAATAAGGACGTATTATCATTAAATTGATTTCTGGCAATTGAGTCAGATAGTAGTTTTACGGATGCCCATCCTGCCCAAGCAGTGTCAGTCATTTTATTTTTATAGGACTGAGTAAATCGTGTATTAAGTTGACCTGCGGCATATTTTACAAAGGTATGATGCCAAGCTTGCGCTTTGGCTGCACTATTAGGATTCTTCTTCTGCCACTGATTTTCCGCATCTTTTATCATCGCTCGACTGGGAATAATGTGCAGTACATTATCGAAACATTGAAATCGTAAGTCATTATCCTCAGCAACTAAGTTGAAAATTAGTTTATTCGGATATGTTCTGCTCAGTTGAGCGATATGCTTAGCATCCAAGGTTGTAAATATCGCAATGCTTGACTTTGGCGAGGTTATTAAAACGTAGCTCTGGCCCAGAAATTGTCCTTGGATATTGGCTTCATCTATCCCTTGCTTCACACCCAAAAAGGCTTGACTGTCGTAATTGCCGATAAAACTCAACTTTATTTCATTTGTTTGATTTGTTGCACCACTGGCAGAAAAAGTAAAACTAATGAGTAGTGCTAAGATATAAAACTGACGTATCTCCAACATAAAAGCTCCTGTAAGATCAAATTTTGTTAGCGAAGTCATACACAAGCAATTATTATACCGTTCCCTAAATTCAGAATTTCAAATAAGTCACTCAGCGTAAAACTTTATAGTAAATTGATCTAATTCACTGGGCTATAAGCGCCATTTTTATTGCGCTAAGTTGAATCTTTGTATTAAACACTATCTTTACATAAACACTTACGCGATTTGACCGACGTGAGCACCTTTACATAGTTGTAACGACGGCAGTGTTACAACTGTTTCTTTTGACCTTAATTTACTAAGAATAGATATTGAAATGGTTAATTCGAGAAGCAAATACGATTTTATTAAAAGGTATAATCAGGCTTAAGCCCGATAATAAAGAAAGCATGGATAAATATATTAATTAATAAAATAAATTAAACCTGTGTGAAAAAGACCAAATAAAATACCGCGGGATTCTCAACAGTCTTTAACGCCTGACAATGCCTTCTCAACTACATTCTATAATATGGTCTTTCTAAGACTCTTGGTCTTATTTCCAATAAGGCGAAACATCTGTCTCAATCCAAAGCTTAACTAGGTGAAACTAATTTAATATTTACACATAAAACTATGTTTTAAATGGGTTTAATTATATTGGCATAGTGATTGCAAATCTACTCCTATCTATAAACAGAGGGTGAACCTGTGAACGATAACGATAACGATACTAATAACAATAACGAGACTAATAACAATAACTCTATCTCACGTCGAAAATTCTTGAACAACCTTGGGTTTGGTGTTGCCGGAACGATCGCTGGAGGTGTGGCAGCGACTACTGTGATTGGGCTTACAACGACATCAGAAAATAAAACCACCACGATAACTATGCCTGAATCAGGCCATATGAGCCAAACCTTGTTAATAATGGCTAAAGACATCTACCCACATGAAATTATTGAAAATAAATATTATCAAAAAATTGTCGACGATTTAGCGATACAAGAAACAAAGCTAATTGGTGAAGGTGTTGCGATGCTCGATCAATTAAGTATTGAAAAACTCGGAAAACCCTTTATTAAAGTCGGTTATGAACCGGATCGAGTCAGAATTTTACGCTCTATCGAAGAGAATGCATTTTTTATAAAAATCAGAACAGCGCTGATGTTCGGACTTTATGACAATAAAGATCTCTATCATTTATTTGGGTATCAAGGATCGTCTTGGGATAAAGGCGGTTACATTAATCGAGGGTTAAACGATCTTGATTGGCTAGACGAATAACTATAGCGGTATCAAATAAACTTAGGGAATAAATTATGACAAATATAACAAAATTCGACTTAGACGATGAGGATCTGGTGGTTATTATTGGCTCCGGCGCTGGTGGTGGAACTGTCGCAAATGAGCTTGCGCAAAAGGGTGTTCGATCAGTCGTATTAGAAGCAGGTAAGCGCTTTACTCTTGCAGATATAAAAAATAACGAGTGGGAAATGTTCATGAAGTTGTCATGGCTAGACAAGCGTATTTCAGCCGGCGGTTGGCACCATGCTAAAAACCACGCTAATTTACCGGCTTGGATTTGCAAAGGCGTTGGTGGCTCATCAATTCATTGGGCTGGCGTGTCACTGCGTTTCAAACCCCACGAATTTAAAATGAAGTCGACCAATGGTGCAATTGAGGGGGCCAATGTTGCGGACTGGCCAATTACGTATGGTGACCTTTCGCCATACTACGCCAAAGCTGAAGATAAAATGGGGGTTACAGGTGAAGCAACTGGTACGCCAGATTTGCCTGAAAGTAGTCACACAAAATTACACCGAATAGCAGCAGAGCGCACGGGAATGACTTTTGCCAACGCGCCCATGGCGATAAATTCAGTACCTCGAGACGGTCGTCCAGCGTGTCAACAGATTGGCTTTTGTATGGCGGGATGTGTAATTGGTGCTAAATGGTCAACAATGTATACCGAGATACCAAAGGCTGAAGCAACTGGTTTATGTGAGATAAGGCCGAATTCGATGGTGCTAAAAATAGAGCATGATGAAAATGGTAGAGCTACTGGGGTGCGTTATGTTGATGAAAATGGTAATAAGAAACTGCAAAAAGCACGGATTGTTTGTGTCGCGGGTAATTCAATCGAATCGCCTCGTCTTCTGCTCAATTCAGCCTCCAAAAAATTCCCAGATGGCTTGGCAAATTCATCAGGCCAGGTAGGTCGTAATTACATGGGACACGTAACTGGCGGAGTTTACGGCGTATTTCCAAAACCAGTTAATATGCATCGCGGTACGTCTGTACCCAGTATAATAACTAGCGAACAACTTAATAAACCTAATCGTGGTTTTGTCGCAGGCTATACACTAGAAGTATTAACCCTAGGCTTAGGTTTTCTATCGGCCTTTTTAAAACCGGGCACTAGTGGCTGGGGCCGAGAGGTATCTGAAGCATTAGAGAACTACAAAAATATGGCAGGCGTATGGATTTGTGGTGAGGATCTCGCCGTAGAGTCAAATCGTATAACGTTACACCCAACCGAAAAAGATCAGCATGGACTACCCGTCCCAGTTATTACAAAAACTGATCATAACAATGATTTAATAATGCGAAATCACGCCTACGCAAAAATGGCTAAGCTCTATAAATCTGTTCATGCAGTTAAATTGTACAACCTGCCGGCCTATCCAAATAGTCACAATATGGGCACAAACCGCATGAGTGAAAAACCTAGTGACGGAGTAGTAAATAAGTGGGGACAATCGCATGATGTGCCTAATTTATTTATTTCAGACGGCAGTCAGTTTGTATCAAGTAGCTCTGTTAACCCAACTCTTACTATCGTTGCATTAGCAATTCGGCAGGCTGAGCATATAGCTAAATTAGTTAAAACGAACGCTCTCTAGTTCATTAGGTTTCGTGGTTTTTTTAAATCCATCGTCCCATGGATTTAAAAGACAAGAACCACATTTTTTATTTCAGGAGAAAAATATGTTACCCACAAATTCACAACGTATCTCGATGTATCGCAATATGTTGATCAGCCGTTATATGGAAGAACGCATTGAAAGTATTTATATGGAAGGGAAAAAGCCAGTTTTTAACATGGCTAATGGCACTATACCGGGAGAGATGCACCTTTCTAATGGTCAAGAACCTTGTGCCGTCGGCGTATGCGCTCATTTGGAGGCTGAAGACGTCGTCACTGCGACGCATCGACCACATCATATTGCTGTTGCTAAAGGAGTCAATCTTAATAAAATGATGGCCGAAATATTTGGTAAAAAAACAGGGCTCAGTGGCGGTCGGGGCGGTCATATGCACTTGTTTGATAAAGACGTGAATTTTTCATGTTCAGGTATTGTCGGACAAGGCATGGGACCTGCAGCTGGCGCAGCGTTATCCAGGAAACTGCAAAATAAATCCGGTATTGCGGTCGCTTTTATTGGCGAAGGAGCCGCTAATCAAGGCGCTTTCCATGAAGCACTTAATTTAGCTTCTGTATGGAATTTACCCGTTATTATTGTTATCGAAGACAATGACTGGGGCATATCCGTTGCGAAATCTGCATCGACAGCAGTAGCTAAAAATAGTGACCGTGCTGCTGCATATAATATGCCGGGCATTCATATTGAACATAATTGTCCTGACAAAGTGTTTAGTGCTGCTAAAGAGGCGATTGATCGCGCACGAAATGGCGATGGCCCGACTTTGATTGAAATAAAAACATCCCGTTTGGCTGGGCATTTCATGGGTGATGCTGAAGAATATCGTCCGAAAGGCGAGAAAAGTCAGCTGCTACAAGAGGATCCTATTCCCATTTATCGTCAAAAGTTGATAGATGCAAACATTATCACGCTAGATTATGATTTGGCATTAGTTGCAGAAACTCAGCAATTGATCGAGCAAGCCATTACTTTCGCCCGAGACAGCGAATATCCAGCACCAGAAGAAGCAATGCTTCATGTGTTCGCTTAATCATAATTACCTAAAGGAGACTTAATAATGTCTGCAACTAAGAAACTAACTATTGCGCGAGCGATGGCCGAATCAATATCTCTAGAAATGCGTGTAGACCCCAAGGTATTTGTTATGGGCGAAGATATTGCGAAACTTGGAGGAGTATTTGGAAATACTCGTGGCTTGTTGGCTGAATTTGGTGATCAACGGGTTCGCGATACGCCGATTTCAGAAACCGCTTTTATGGGCGCTGGAGTGGGAGCTGCAATGGATGGCATGCGTCCTGTAGTTGAATTAATGTTCGTTGATTTTTTTGGTGTTTGTTTTGATGCCATATATAACATGATGGCAAAAAATATCTATTTTTCAGGCGGAAATATGCACGTCCCAATGGTGATAATGGCGTCAACGGGTGCTGGGTATAGTGACGGTGGGCAACATTCCCAGTGTCTTTATGGGACTTTTGCGCATTTGCCCGGTATGAAGGTTGTTGTACCAAGTAATGCTTATGATGCAAAAGGCTTAATGACTGCCGCGATCCGTGACAATAGTCCAGTGATTTATTTGTTTCACAAAGGCTTACAAGGCATGGGGTGGCTTGGAAACGAGCCAGCTGCTATTAACCAAGTGCCTGAAGAGAGTTATGAGTTAGAAATTGGTAAAGCAAAAACGGTCGTTGAAGGTTCAGATATCAGCATTGTCAGTCTTGGGGTCGGGGTACACCATGCGTTAAAAGCAGCAAAAGAACTAGAGAAACAGAACATCAGTGTGGAAGTTATCGATCTGCGTTCATTGGTTCCCTTAGACCGAGAACACATTATCGCATCGGTTAAAAAGACCGGCCGACTTATAGTCGTTGATGAGGATTATCATAGTTTTGGCGTCAGTGGAGAGATTATTGCGTCAGTCATTGAACGTGACCATAATATGTTTAAAACACCGCCATCTCGGATTACCTTTCCAGACATTCCGATCCCGTTTACTAGACCAATGGAACAGTGGGCTCTACCATCAACCGAAAAAATAATTAATGAATGTTTAGCTATGATGGAGGGTAAATAAATGACTCAACCGATAATAGTGCCTATGGATTTATGGGAAGAAGATGTTGAGGCTGTTATTTCCGCTTGGCTCGTAGATAACGACAGTGGAGTGACAGCAGGCCAGCTAGTAGCTGAGGTAATGGTAGAAAAAATTCAGTATGAAATCCATTCAACCGCTGATGGAATAATATCCATCATTAGTGAAGCTGATGATGTCGTTAATAAAGGAAGCATAATTGCAGAGGTATCCTAAATGGAAAATTCTATCAACGATCCAACATACACTGTACCACTGCGAGGTGTTCGTGGAGCAATAGCAAAAAAAATGCAGGAAAGCTTACTGACTAGCGCGCAGATTACGTTACATGGAGAAGCTAATATTTTGCCTATGCTGCATTTAAAAAGGCAGTTATCGGAACGCGGCGAGAATATCTCAATACAAGATTTGTTGCATTACGTGGTGGTCACTACACTTAAACAGCATATGGATCTAAACGCTAAGGTTGAAGATAAACAAATTGTATACTGCCGAGATATCAATTTGTCTTTTGCATTAAGTTTAGATGAAAACATCTTGGTTACACCAACTATTTTTGCCGCCCAGTATTTAACTGCTAGTGAATTGCAAGATGCTCGACATAACGCCACTAAAAAAGCAAAACAAAATGAACTCAAACCTAATGATTATATTGGAGGAACTATTACAGTCACGAATTTAGGTTTAACTAGGGTCAAACATTTCACACCCATTTTAAACTCTCCTCAAATCGCTATTTTAGGATTGGGAGCAACAAGCGAATGTGTCAGACCTAACGCGAAAGGCGAGTTTGAAGCGGTTAAAATGATAGGACTGTCTTTAACCATAGACCATCGAGCAATAGATGGCTCTCCAGCTGCGAATTTTTTATCGGATATCTGTACTCATATAGAAGAAATTATCTTTGAATAATTCGGTGACATTAATGAAAATGTCGATAACTGAAGCGTTAGAGTGGGAAAAACAGGCTTTACTTAATGTGCTTGTTGATCACACCCCTCGTTTTCTTGTTTGGGAGCCAATAGAAAATGTGATGGTGCTTCCAGCGTCGAGTAAATGGCAAGCAACACCAGAATTAACTGATCATATGGCAAAATTTGGTTGGCAAATAGAACAACGGAAAACTGGGGGCTCGCCAGTTCCTCAAGCCCCTGGTGTTATTAATTTACCTGAGATCTGCTTAAGCAGTAACCATAGCGTTGAGCTCTACGTCAGTCAAATTAAGGCTTGGCTTGTTTTCCTTTAAGCAATAAGCCACCAATCCAGCGAGTAGATTGAGCATAAAGCCGTTCA
>Ga0307981_1004128_pt1 | contig 10398 bp, 13 predicted proteins | sample OrgLakmetagen987_FD_201849 | JGI IMG/M metagenome (GOLD analysis project Ga0307981, IMG submission 201849) | Saline water microbial communities from Organic Lake, Antarctica - #987 | ecosystem: Environmental > Aquatic > Non-marine Saline and Alkaline > Saline | place: Antarctica: Organic Lake... | reverse complement strand
GTCTGAAGTGGCGATCAAATGGGAAGAGGAATTTTTTGGAGTAAAGTTGGATGATTCTGTGCGGAAGATAGCACTGAGAACGACGCTTGTAATGGCCGATGAGAAGGGGACGGTGATGGATATACTGAGCGGTCTTGCGGGTAAGTATTTAGGTGGGACCCTGGGGGATGGCGGGCAGATGGTCAGCTGGATTGATATAGAAGACTATTGCCGTGCTGTGGAGTGGATGATTATGACCGAGTCCGCAAGTGGACCATATAATTTAGCGGCGCCCCACGCGCTGACTAATAAGGAGATGATGAAGCGTGTGCGTGAGAAGGAGGGAGTCTGTTTTGGGTTACCCGCTTTTGAGTGGATGCTCGAGATAGGTGCTTTTTTTATGCAGACAGAGGCTGAGCTAATGCTTAGCAGTAGCTGGGTGTATCCTGAGAAATTACTCGAAGAGGGGTTTGTTTTTAAGAGAGAAGAATTTTAGTTCTTATTTCTGGGTTTTTATGGTGGTGGTAAATCGTTGGGTTACTAATGACTAGAGTGTTTCGTTGGAAGCGGGGGCGGCCTTGAGGGCGACCAAGCTAGGGAGCAAATATTCTATTACCGCTGATTTCGCAGATTTAAAACTGATTTCCAATGCGATGAAACTACTTTTTAGTAATCAGAATACATAAATATGATGAAGATGAGATTTTGAAACACTAAAGAATAGGCTGAGGTAAAAATCAGCGGTAATCTGCGTAATCAGCGGCTAGAAAGATTTTATTTTGAGATGTTTTCCCTAGCTTGATCGTCCTGGGGCGGCCTTAGGCTGGGTGCAAGGAGCGGCGTGCGTTAGACGATAAGATGAATCGAGTCAGAAGTCATTGTGTTATTGCTGCAAGATGCAGCATGAACGGACTGCGGCTGGAAGCCACAGTTACTGGAAAACAAAAAAATCCGGATCTCGAAAGATACGGATTTTTTGTAAATTGGAACCAGAATTTAGAGCTACTAAGTAAATAGTAACTCTGAATAGCGGATTAACGCTTTGAGAACTGGAAGTTCTTACGTGCACCTGGCTGACCAGACTTCTTACGTTCCTTCATGCGAGGGTCACGACGGAGAAGTAGAGCAGCCTTTAATACTGGGCGAAGCTCAGGGTCAATCTGGATGAGTGATCGTGAGATAGCAAGACGGATCGCTCCGACTTGACCTGTCTGACCGCCACCATTGGTGGAGATTCTCACATCATACTTCTTGAGAAGTTCTGTGATGAGGAATGGCTCTAGAATGCCGTTCTGGTGAGATAGCATCGGGAAGTATTCCTCGAAAGGACGCTTGTTGATGGTGATCTCGCCTGTGCCTTCAGTTAGCCATGCGTGTGCTACGGCGTTCTTACGTCTGCCGGTAGCGTGTGGTGATGTTGTTGTAGCTTCGCTCATAATAAAATTTTGATGATGGTTGGATTACTTAATCTCGAAAGCTTCTGGATTCTGAGCTCCGTGTGGATGCTCTGATCCACAGTAAACACTGAGTTTCTTGTAAATAGCGTTTCCAAGCTTGTTGTGAGGAACCATGCCGCGCACTGCCTTCTCAACGAGGAGTTCAGGCTTACGTCTACGAATGGTCTTAGGAGTCTCTACTTTCTGGTTACCTACGTAACCTGTGTAGTGAGTGTAAATCTTTTGTGTCTCTTTGTTTCCAGAGAGGACCACACGTTCTGCATTGATGATGACCACGTGGTCACCGGTGTCAACGTGTGGTGTGAAGATAGGCTTATGCTTTCCACGGAGAAGCACTGCTGCTTCACGTGCTACTTGGCCGAGGATCTTGTCTGCTGCATCGATGACGTACCACTTGCGTTCTACGTCTTGTGCTCTTGCGGAGAATGTTTTCATTATTCTAGGTTTCTGGTTCCTTTGATTGTTCCCGTATTAATCACTATATAGATGGTAGCCAGCTGTGGCAAAACCATGGTGAAGGGGCGCGCAACCTAAGTAGCGAGTACGTGACTGTCAATCGAAATCTGGATTGAATTGTGGATTTTTAATCTTTTTTTACTCGGCGGGGACAAATAACCATTAAAAACCTTCATTTCTAGTAAATTAAGTGTTGCGAATGCGTCAGAAATCATGATGATGCGCACGTTTCCCGAAACAGGGAATACAACCATTAATCAAACAAGGAGTAATTATAGCTGGAAGACCAAAAAAAGGAGCAGGCGCTAGAAAACGTGCCTCAGGAAGAGGAAGACCAACCAGAAGAAAAGGCGGAGGACGTCCTTTCAAGAGGAAAGTCGTTGATGATCGCGAGGACAAGGCGGTTGAGATCGAAGGTGTTGTGAAGGTCGTTTTGGCTGGCACGATGTTTAAGGTCGAGCTTCAGAGTGGGCACGAAGTGCTCGCACACATCTCAGGCAAGATGAGAAAGAGATTCATCCGCCTAGTGGTGGGTGATAGAGTGCGCATGGAAATGTCTCCCTATGATACGACTAAGGCGAGAATCACTTTCCGCATAGGATAGATGACTTACCTTCCCTGACACTCAGCCGGAGGGGATGAGGAGTATTTAATACTGATTTTTTTGTATTCTCATGGTGGTGAAAATTTATGGCTACAGTGGCTGAAGTAACTGCCGCAATGCTAACCGTTGGTTAGCTGAAAATGGGATTGATTTTGAATCCATCCAAGTCCGCGTGCAGCCACCAAGCGTGGAAGAGCTAAAGCAGGCCTGTGCCGCTCTTGGACTGAAGAAATTATTTAATAGTTCAGGGATGGACTATAGGAGTCTGGGTCTGAAGGATATTTTGCCCACACTCAGCGAAGCAGATGCTCTCAGACTGCTCAGCGAAAATGGTAATCTGGTAAAACGGCCATTGGTCATTAGCGCCAATAGTGCGATTAATGGCTTCAAAGAAGAGGGTTGGGCAGAGTTTTTTATCTAGCCAATACGGTTGAGGTATTTCCTCTCTATGGGGCTTACCGGACTCCGTGCTACAGATTAAAATAGATTTTTGCCCCAAAGGGGTTTCAGATAATAGCCTAGGGTGAGCTTTAACGAAGCCCTAGTTTTCGGTTTTTATTTGGTTAGGGCTGAAAGTCTGGTAGATTTAGTTTAAGCTTCTCCATAAGGGAAATAATGATTAACCTTTATTATGGCTCAGTCTTTATCACAGATCATTATACACGTTATCTTTAGTACAAAAAATAGAGCGCCATTTTTGGATCAATCAATAATATCAGAGATGCATGCATATTTAGCGAATACTAGTCGAGGTCTGGGGAGCAGATGTTATCGGGTCGGGGGCGTAAAGGATCACGTTCATTTGGCGATTGATTTACCAAGGACGCTCTCGCTATCTAAGTTCATGGAACAGCTGAAATCCAGCTCATCGAAATGGATCAAATCAAAGTCAATTGACTATAAGAACTTTGCTTGGCAAGGAGGCTATGGTGCGTTTTCGCTCAGTTTTTCACATTTACAACCATTGTGTGATTATATCGACAATCAAGATGAGCATCATCAAAAAGTGAGTTTTCAAGATGAGTATTTAAATTTACTTAATAAATTGAATATCGAATTTGACCCTGAATATATTTGGAAGCCTTAGGTGCATCTGTCTGGCTTTCAGCCCTCTCTATTCCTCCTAAATCGACCCATGGCTGCGCTTCGCTTACCATGGACTATTTATCTTTTACCCTGTTGGGGCGGTTGGGGCTGTGGTGCGTTTTAGTTTTTGAAGCTCCGGTGGTGTTTTTGATAGCTAAGGAAAGATAGCGTACTTTTTACTAGATAGCGCTGGGTTGTTAGGTTAGACCATGTTTATGTCAGAAGAGCAAATTTTCCTAAGTATCCTCATTGTGGTGGTTTTTTTCGCCTTTGTGAAGGAGTGGGTTTCTGCCGAGCTCGTAGCGATGGGTGCACTGCTGGTCTGTGTGCTAGCGGGAGTGCTGAGTATGGAGAATGGTGCGTCTGATAATGCGCTCAGCGTTTTTTCGAATCCCGCACCTATCACAGTTGCTTGTATGTTTATCCTCAGTGCCGCACTCGAGCGGACGGGGGTGATCGATAAGTTGGGTGTTTGGTTTGAGAAATTAGTCGGTGCTAGTCCGCTGAAGATGTTGGCCAGTTTGATTGTGCTCGTCGCGCTGCTATCAGGCTTCGTGAACAATACCCCAGTAGTGGTGGTCTTTATGCCCATCGTCCTCGCGATTTGTCGGAAGCAGGGATTTAAGGCGTCTAAGTATCTTATTCCACTCTCTTACGCCGCCATCGCAGGTGGCACCATGACTATCATCGGCACTTCTACTAATTTGATTGCCTCTGGAATAGCAATAGATAAAGGGATGAAGCCGTTTACGATGTTCGAGATTATGCCTCTTGGTCTGATCTTCGTGGCGGTCACCTTTATCTACTTGATGACCATCGGGCGAAAGCTCCTGCCGGACCGCGTCACGTTGGCCACATTGATTGATAGCGGTGAGAACAGAGAATTTATCACCCATGCATTCGTGAAGAGTGACTCGCCACTGGTCGGCACGGCTTATGTTGATACAGAAATGGGTAAACTCAAAAAGGTTAGAGTGCTAGAGGTATTAAGAAAGGGTAGAAGAGTCAGAGATCCGCTGCCAGAGATAAGGTTTGAGGATGGTGATGAGATCGTTTTTAAAGGGAAACTCTCCGCAGTGATGGGGGTTTCTAATACCGATGGAATGGATGTGCGGGGTAACGAAAGATTAGGACTCGAAGGAATGCGTACCGAGTCCGCGGTTCTCATGGAAGGAATCCTAGGTCCAGATTCTTCCTTAGCGGGTAAGAGTCTTAAGCAGCTGAATTTCCGCCAACGTTTCGGGGTGTTGATCCTAGCCGTCCACCGTCGTGGGCGGAATCTTCAAGAGAGGTTCGAGGACGAGAAGTTAGAATTTGGTGACACGCTCTTAGTGCAGGGACCAGGGCAGAAAATGCGCAGGTTGTTTGAGGAAAAAGACTTTATCAACCTCAGTGAACCGCAGCACGTAGAAACGAGAAATAAGAAATCTCCGATTGCCATTGGAGCTATTGTGCTGTTCATGCTCATCGGTGCGCTTAGTGCTCCATTAGGATTTGAGATCCCTGTGGTGCAGACTGCACTATTTTGTGCGATGTTAGTGATGATTACCGGTTGTATCAACCCGCAGGAAGCTTATAAAGCGATTGAGTGGAAAGTAGTCTTCATGATTTTCGGGATGCTAGGAGTCGGACTAGCCATGAGTGAGTCTGGCCTCGCGCAGCTGATCGGTAGTAGTGTAGAAAGCTTTCAAGAGAATCCACAATTAGTGCTCTGCTTAGTCTACCTGGTAGCAGCCGTCATGACCGAGCTGATCAGTAACAATGCAGTCGCCGCGCTTCTCACCCCCATCGCCATCTCGGTAGCCATCGGGATGGATGTGGACCCGAGACCATTCGTAGTGGCGGTCATGTTCGGATCATCCGCCAGCTTTTCTACGCCAATTGGTTACCAGACGAATACCTTCGTCTATGGTGCCGGCGGCTATAAATTTGGAGATTTCTTCAAGGCAGGCTTTCCTCTTGCTGTTATCATGTGGCTAATTGCGAGTTATATGATCCCGCTAATCTGGCCGTTTTAGATTTATATTCTAGCGGATTAGCATGAAGTGGGCTTAGCTCTATGAGCTCAGGGAGTAGCCTATGCAATAATGCAGACCTACAGGAAAAGATGTTCTGAGAAAATGAGAAAAGGGAAAAGGAAGCCATGATTTTTTTGCTGAGAAGCGTAAAATACTTTAGGATAAAGTTGATTTTCAACGCCTTAAGGTGTCTTTTTAACTAGACTTTTTCCATGTTAATGGTAAGTTTTTTTATGGCTACAATAGCAAAAAAAGTATTCAGCGAAAAAGAAACTAAAGAGATTCTTTTCAATGAAGTTGCGATCATCAAGCATGAAGGTGTTACGGCCCCATCTAGATCTGTAAAACTAGCCCAAAGAATGCTTCAGGGTGAGTTGACTGGAGTTCAAGCAGTCGAAATCTATAGCCGTGGTGAGTAAGCGAGATCTTTATTTTAATGAAGAAGGAGTTCTGATTAACAAACTGGGTATTACGGATAATAAGCTTCTCCAATATGAAGAGGCTGGTTGGTCTTTAATTCGGGCTGTTGAATTAAAAATAGAACCAATAGAAGGCGAGTTTGATTTTGAACACTACAAAGACATTCATAAACACCTTTTTGGAGATGTTTATGAGTGGGCTGGTAAGACTAGACTGGTGGAAATCTCTAAGGGGAATACACAGTTTTGTATGAAGAATCAGCTTGATTCCTTTGCTGAAAGTATTTTCAAGGCTATCCAGAAAGATATTCAATTAATGAAGTTTGATTCAGTCGCTATTAGCCAGACCTTGCCCGAAATACTAGCTGGTCATTTTGGGGAACTAAATGCACTGCACCCTTTCCGTGATGGAAATGGAAGAACCCAAAAGGCGTTTATTTCTCAGATGGCCAGCGCTGTGGGCGTGAAGATAAATTGGGGAGAGATGTCTAAAGATGAGCTCATTGAGGCTTCAATAGAGTCATTTAACTACGAACCTAAACTATTGACCAAACTGATTAAAGGAAGTTGTGAGCTGATTTAGCAAATGAATCCTTTTACTGAGTAGATACGAAAATATTTACAGTCCAGAATTCAATAGAGACCATGTGGGAAGCGGTGATTGGGATCAAACATTCTAAAAACAAAAAATTGACAGCTTAAACTTTGGTCATTAAAACAGTCTTTATAATGTTAGATTTTGATAAAATATTAAATTTGGTCAGTGTATACGCAACCACTTACGGAATAAAATTGGTGGTTGCGATCGTCGTCTTTATTATTGGTCTAAAGATTATCGGCTTCCTTTGTAAGGGGATGAGTAAGTGGTTTGATCGTGCTGACTATGATGAGGCGCTTGAGAGCTTTTTACTTAGTTTAACTTCGATGGCTCTAAGGATTATTCTCGTCGTTACCTGCGTTGGGATTCTCGGGATTCCGACCACCTCATTGGTCGTTATTCTTGGAGCTGCTGGATTAGCATTTGGCTTGGCTCTCTCGGGAACATTACAAAACTTCGCTGGTGGTGTTTTGTTGATCATATTGAAGCCGTTTAAAATCGGTGATTTCATTGAGGCAGAGGGTCATGCTGGTAAAGTGATGACGATCCATATTTTTAACACCATTCTCAATACTCCAGATAATAAGCGCATCATCTTACCAAATGGACCAGTTGCGACAGGAGCCATTATAAACTATTCTGCGGAGGAGAAGCGTCGCGTCGACTTTGTATTTGGTATCGGATACGATGATGATATTGATAAAGCTCGTAGCATCATTCGTGGTTTAATTGATGCTGACAGCCGAATTGACCAGGATCCAGAACCAGTGATTGTTCTCAGTGAACTTGGTGCTAGCTCGGTCAATTTAACAGTAAGAGTATGGTCGAATGCGGCTGACTTATGGGACATTAAATTTAATCTCAATGAGCAGGTGAAACGTTCCTTTGATAAGGAAGGGATTTCATTCCCATTCCCGCAGACTGATGTTCATATTCATAAAGTCCCAACGAACTGATTTTTTAACAAGGTGAAGCAGCAAATGGAATCATAGACTGAAGTAGCTGAGCGATCTCCTCACCGATACTTCACAGGCTAGTGGCTCATAATGTTAAAAATGCTGGGTGATCTGGCTCCTGAAAGGAGTACGTTTCCAGAGCCATGGGATTGATCCCATGGTTAGTATTAGAAAAGATATCCTGTGCTATACGCACAGTGGAAGGTCACAAGCTAAGCTTTTCTTCTGGTTTCCTCCATGCCTTCAGCATGGGCTGTCGGAGGGTATACACTTCCTAGGGATAAATCCCTAGGCTTTGGAAGCTATCTCCCGCTGGGAGAAGGAGAGACAGTAGCATGAATCAAAAATACGACTAACGAAAAATAGATACCTCATTCTAAGGATGATGAGGTACTAGTTTAAATTAATGGAAGATTACTTGAGCTGGGACAGCGATGCTATATATGGCAGCCTGCTATGTTCTGATTCATTTCAAGGGCAGGATTTTCTTCACCAGATTTCCCTACGACGACCGCTGGGACGCCAGCTACTGTGGTGCGGGGAGGGACGTCTTCTAGGACCACACTCCCAGCTCCGATCTTAGCTCCCGTGCCTATTTCTACGCGACCTAAAATTTTAGCCCCCGCGCCAATGAGCACGCCTGAGCGGACAATCGGGTGGCGGTTGCCTTCTTGTTTACCGGTTCCGCCAAGAGTAACCTCGTGAAGGATTGAGACGTTGTCTTCTACGATGGCGGTCTCACCCATAACAATGCTGGTGGCGTGGTCTAACAGAATACCACAGCCGACTCTAGCTGCTGGATGGATATCCACTCCAAATACTTCACTGCTGATGCTCTGGAAGTAGAGGGCGAGGGATCTTCTGTTCTTATGCCAGAGGTAGTGTGAAATACGGTAGGTGGTGATGGCGAGGAAGCCTTTGAAGAAGAGCATCGGCTCTAGCATATTCTGGCAGGCGGGGTCTCTCTCCACGATGGCCTGCATGTCTGCTGCGGCACTTGCGGTGATTTGTTTGTCAGCAGTGAAAATTTCCAATAATAGGGGCATGAGCTCTTCTCTTCCCATGTCTTCTTTGGCTAGCTTGCGTGCGAGGCGGGCTGCAAGGGCTGTATTAAGGCACTGTCTTTCTATGATGACATCGGAAAGGAGTGCTTGGAGCTGGGGTTCAGATTCTGCAAGATGGATGGCTTGTAGCTTAATGGATATCCAACTTTTTTGCAGATCTATGTGTGTTGCATGACAGAGTTTGTAAATATTGGAGTTAGAGTTGTGATCCATGATATGGTTATTTTGTCTTTGTGAAGATTTCCCAGAAATTAGAATATGCCTGTAGAGCGTCGGTGCAGTTAGCGAAAAGCTCTCAGCTATCGAACAGCTCTGATAGCATACTTAGGCTAGAAGAGATAGCACAACGTGAGAATGTGTCATCCAGCTTCCTTGTGCAGATCTTAAATGCATTGCGTTCTGAAGGAATTATCCAGAGCAAGCGCGGTAAGCATGGCGGCTATTTTATGGAGAAAAATCCGGAAGACATCAGCCTTTATGATATAGTAAAAGCGGTGAACTCTGGAGTCGTGGCCGATGTGACGGTGAAAGATGGTGACTCAGCGGAACAGGTAGCAAGTATTTGGAAGTCGATTAGTAATGATATTGACCAGCTACTAAAGGAAACCTCACTCCAAGATATGATGGGGAATGAGGATACTTACATGTATTATATTTAACTGAGATCTAAAGTGATTCAGTCTGACTAGACTAAGCTGAGGAGATGCCGCCGTTCTTGTTTTATGTTGATGCGGGCTTGGGCTTCCCATTTGTCGATGGCGTAAGGAGTTTGGAATAGATACTCGCGGTTGAGGAAGTTTGTGAGAACTTGGGCGCGTGCTTCGGAGTATTCTATTGTTTCTACCCAGCTATATTCATTACGAATTTTTTCTGCGTAGTGGCGGTAATTTTCTGGCTCTTCTCCGAGTATGGAGAGGTCGATGTCACACATGATTTCCTCTGCACGCATGCCTTCGGTTTGCTTATGCCTAGTGGCTAGGATGAGTGCCTGGCAGTCTGTAGCAAGTGGGTGTCCACGCAGGTAGTGATTGGCTAAAGCCGCGCTAGATTCTTCGTTGTCTGATCTATTGGTGTCATAAATAATATCATGAAACCAGATGGCAAGCTCTATGGTATCGCGCATAGTATGGGATGGCTGGGATGGCCAGCTGTCTAACTTAGTGAGGCAGTCCTTAATGTGGGCTAAATCATGGTAGTGCCGGTTTTGCTCTGAGTAGAGTGCTACAAAATTTTTCCACAGGATCTCTCGCTGAGGAATAGTGGCTCGGGTGCTAAATTTAATCCAGCGGGTTTCGAGAGTAAGTGGCATTTTTCAAGCGATCGTAATTTATCCTCCTGCTGCGATATTGATGATCTCGATTTGATCATTTTCTTTAAAACAAATATTAGAATAGTCTCTGGGGAAAATGGCGATTTTATTGTGTTCAATGACTAACGGCTTGCCAGCGAGTCCCAGAGAATCCAGTAATTGCTGGATACTAGTGTCATCACTGGCAGAAATTTCCTTCTCTTTACCATTGAGGCTGATTTTCATAGATCTTTTAGTGTTGTAAAATAGCTTCATCCCAGTCCTTCCAGACCGGCTCGTAGCCCTGAGTCTGGATTAGATGGGCGATGCTGGCAGGAGATCTGGTGTCGTCAATAGTGAACTGCTCGGTGGCTTTTTGGCAGGGTGTTTTGTCTGACTCGGCTATCTCTACGCGCTTACCTTTCACCGTGAGGTGGAGGTCATCATGGCCAGCGCCGGTGTATCCACCTGGC
>Ga0307981_1004127_pt1 | contig 10402 bp, 9 predicted proteins | sample OrgLakmetagen987_FD_201849 | JGI IMG/M metagenome (GOLD analysis project Ga0307981, IMG submission 201849) | Saline water microbial communities from Organic Lake, Antarctica - #987 | ecosystem: Environmental > Aquatic > Non-marine Saline and Alkaline > Saline | place: Antarctica: Organic Lake... | reverse complement strand
AAACCTCAAGAAATTTTCTTTAGTTTTATATGTTTCTTGGGTGTTGGTTGTTTTGTTGTAGGTTGTCGTTGGATGTCGGATGATTGATGTATTAATAGCAGGATGTAGCAGCAGCAGTAGTGCAGTAGTGCGACGCATAAAATTAAAAAACAAAAAAAACAGACACGAAGATAATACCGTTAAATACCGGTTAGTATATTCTCACAAAGATCTTCGAATGTTTTGAATCAAAATAGAAAATAGGTAATAGGTGTTAGTTAGGGTTAGAGTTATTTATAAGATACTTCTAGATGTGTACGTTCTAGCACTTGTGATGGAGTTACTGCGACTGCGCTGCTGCTGGCTATCTTGTTTCGTAACATTATCAGAGCTGAAGAAAAGTCTTAGCACCCAGTCAATTCCGAAACCACTTCCAATTTCATCATCTCCACTATTATCGCGGTCAAAGAATTCAGCTCTTGCGTAAAGCTTAGCTCCCCATCCCAAAACTATTTCATAGATGTCATCCTTCGCTCTAAAGTTCACTACCTTGCCATTACCATAAAGTGTGAATACATCGTCGTTCACAGAAGCTTTTAGAGGTCGTAAAATATCCTTTGGCTGCAAGTAGCAGAGCATACCGCCCATAGATACAGCTACCAAGTGAATACTTGTTCTTGGTTGTACAGAAACCAATGTTCCTGAAAGTCCAAGTGATGTCAGCACAGGATAACCTTCAATGCAGCCATTTGCAATCTGATGACTCAGAGATTCTTTCATAGCGTACATCGTAACATTTCCCATTTTCCGTGTTTGCAATTCCACCACATACATTCCATCTAATTCTCTGAACGAAATGACTACTCCATCTCCGAAAGGTGTTACGACTGCCGCTCCGTTGCTATAGAATCTTTCAAACATCGGGACAATTATCACAGACGGAACTTCTAATGATCTCTTCTTGGATTTTCCAACAATCAAATTTTTGACACTTTGGGACACAATAGAACCAAAAGCAGATAATATTCCTCCAGAACTCTTTAATCTCTGTTCCTCGTCCATTGTCTTCCAGCTGTGTACAGTCTCAATTGTACAGTATAGCACAGGCGATGAGTCATTGGCCAGAACCCACGACGACAAGCTGATAGCTATAGTACCAGGCTCGTATATATGATAATCACTATCATTAAGATTTCTTTTTTGATCTGGTGAAGATGTAGCATCAATAACGCTGCTCTTGAGAGGTCGAATGATTTGACCTTTTCCAAACGGTGTACAGACAAGGCTATCCATAGCATATGGAACAGGGGCCTCTTTTTGCGAGGGCGATTTTTGTTGCGATGTCTTAGATGTCTCTGTCGATATGATACGGAGCATTATATTGAAAAATCCTTCGCTAACTATCTTGACGGATTCTACATTCAAGTATGAAGTTGCAGACCATCCTGACATTGACAACATCACAATGCCACTACTCTCTCTATACTCAATAACAGTTCCACATCCATATGGAGTACTGCACTTATCATCTTTGTTGAATAATGATTTGGTCTTCGTTGACTCACTTCGTGATCCCCAGAAAGAAAAAGAAGACTTTGAGCCATCCTCTATTGGGAAAGAAGGTAGGACAGGGGGTGTATACTTGCTAATATGACGGCACTGAATTTTAGCAACAACCTTGTCCATCCCTTGACAGAGGGTTTCACGATGTTCTTCATTAATAAGAGATGGAATGGTCATAGAGGGATCACTTATTGATTCATCAACTGATCCAGATATTTGGTCGACACTGGTGTCATCATTGAAGTGTGCAGCACTGTGAGATAAAAAGGCGTCATCCTTTATTTCGGGTAATTCCTCTTCAGCTTCGAACACTGTTTCAAGCACTTTTGGCTGCCCATCATTATCTTTACCTAACGATAAACCAGGCGAGGATGGCTTTAGTGTATTTTCAGATTCGATGTCCATGAATTCTTTGCGTTGGATATCAATTGGTCTCCAGTCTAGTTCTACCTCATATGTATTCGGAATCGGATCAAACGATGATATTACACCTCGTCCATATTGAGTATTAACTTTCTCTCCGCTCTTCCACAACCTCTCAGCCTCTAGCAAAGGTGCAGTACTTTCACCGCTAGCTTCTAAAAACTCATTACAGTGGCACAACGACTGATTGATTTCGTCATGTCTGTCCCATTTGTGATTTTGAGAAGGCCATTGCTTAGTTTGGATCATATAGAAGTCACTAATCGTGTTCTCGCATACTCTTCTTAATCCACTTAATCGCATCAGTGGGGGCTTCCTTGTTGCAGCATGAAGAGCAGCTTCTGTATAGGATTTGTAGAAATATGGCTTTACTGGCTTTGTTATCCAAGCCTCTTGGTCGTACTTATAGGTTTTTGATACTTCCTGCACTTCTTGTACATATATGGCTTCAACGAGCTTTGGAAAGGCGTCCACCATCATCTGTGCTGCTCGCACATCTCCTTGGCCGTTATCGCAGACAAAGACATGCTTAAATTCTGGATAAATTGCAACGTATTGCTGAAAATTCTCGAATTTCTTTCTAGCTACAGTGCAAGTTGTTTACACAAACGAAGTTTAGAAGAAGTTCAATATAATACATGCAAACCGACACAGCATTAAACTCCCACTTCGGCGAAACTTACCCAAGGGTTCAAAATCATTTTTTGCAATGGTTTCTACACCTGAAAGAAGGTCTCCAGGAAGAAGAGACGGAGTTGTATGCATTCCTCTCATGGCCAGTTTCGCAAATTTTGCATGGTTGATCTTCTCCGTCATGTCCTTATATACATGAGGTCTAGCTGACAGGAATACAAGGTTACCCACGGTATGCTCAGGCCATTCGTCAGGTCCTTCTGTCCCGAGATCCAATTCTCGATAAAAGCCTAGAACGCCAGGATACATTACTTTCTTTCCATATCGTTTGTCAATTCCTGAAGGGTAAGACCCACCACTGCAAGTCAAAGTATCGTCTACATCGGAAAGAACTTTTCTCCAGAACTTCATCTTCCGATTTTTCGATCGTCTTGTATTAAATGCCATGTGGCTGAGTTGAACTCTTGCCTGCCGTTGAATGTGTGATAAAATTTCGTTTCGCACAATGTCAGATTTTATATCGTCAAAGACCAGTTTATTCATGCACCAATAATCTCCTTTCGAATCCATCAACGTCTTCAATTCAGACAAATCATCCTGTTTTGTATTTACAATAATATTCTTGACGCAATACTCTGCCTTGACATTAGCTGGTAGCTTCATAGTCTGCAGGGAATGCAGCACAATCACTTTCGCGTGCACGTTTAATTGCGAAATCCTTTCAATTGCGAGCAATTCAATCAACTGCGTCCTGTGCTTGTGCATGAAACTTTTATGATCCTTGACTTTGTAAAAGATCAGCCCAAGTTTTGAATTGCAAATTAGATAATTTAGAACACTTGGCTCTGCTTCTTCAAAAATGGTTGTGATTTCCTTTTCTTTTCGAATGACATGGGCTTTGTAGAACCAATTATTGATCGTAGAGGGGATGTAGGTTTGATCAAGGTCTGATAAACATTCGTTCAACTGCGACAGCATATCGTCAATTGGTATGCCTGCAGCTTGTAATCTATTCAATGATGATGTAGCGGTCCCTCTTTTGAGCCTTACGAGTTTACTCATTTCAAGCCTATGCATACTTCTATCCCAGACGTGCATAGCATATCCGCATAGTAGCACTGATAGGAAACCTAATGATGGACTCCACGCCCCAAGTGCCAATGGGGAGTCCTTCGCAAAGAATAAAGCAGTTGAAAATAAGACTGCAAATATTGTCCAAAACCTATTCTCGAATTCCTGAGCATTATGCACAAGGTGTCTTTCGTTAAAGAGGAATACAGTCAATGTGTAAAGAAGCGATGCCATGCAAGACCAAAATACGGGAGCCACAGCAAATAGAGCTAGAAATAGCAACGTCAATAGCTGTTGGAACATTGATGAAAAGTGAGCAACGGTCAAGTGCAAATGCACAGAGATGCAAAAATGAGGCATCAAAAGGAAAGTATTTTCATCTCTTACCACAAGAACTCCTAGCAGCAGGAGCATGGCCAGCGACCGATCCATATTTTCTGTATTATGACCACGCAGGCAATTGACTTGGAAGCGTAACGAAGTGAGCCTGGAATCAGTTTTCTTCTTCTATCGGAATGATGTCTAAAAGCAAAAGTTATAGAGATTACGTGAGATTCTATTATTCTGCAAGAACAACAACGAAAAGAAACTGGAACGGATTGCTTCTTGCGGCTCCAATTCAATGTCAAACCTAAGATCGTGATGAGCCACACCTTAAGACAGCATACACATGAAAACTCCTATCTGTTCCTGATACTCACAGTCAGTTCAGTTTGGTCTTCACAATAGTTTTGCACCAGTCTGCTGCACGTAGTTACCTACCTGGCTGGGTGGAAAGAATCTTTCCGCAACAAAAATCGAGGCGTTGGAATCTCGTGTAGTTTTTAGGTTTTTGCTTGTTATTGGATGATGAGACGGTCGTGTGAGAACGGGAACTCTTTGAGACACGTCTGTTTCCTGTTTCCCGCCATTTTTGTGATAGCCAAAGAAAAATGAGCATCATTCATCTCATCTAAATCTCCCATCTCTTCTCATAAATAACTCATAACGACCAACGACCAACCAAGCAAGAAACCATCACACGTCCTTGAGTGCGCTGAACCCATTCTACTCCACCCGCAGTTGTGATTAAAATGACATCCCGATTTCATGCGCTTGTTAATCACGCGCGATTGGGATCATTCCGACGTGCTCGACTGAGCTCATCTTGTTCCATCAAATTCAGGAAATCTGATGAAATGAATAAAATGAAACTTACTTCCAATCTATCACAACTTTCTGCCACCGTCTTCCAACCAAGAGAGCCAGGACTTACCTTCCAGGCTCTAACATCTAAGTTCGATCATTCACTACATCTGACTAGGCACTTCAGTACATCAGGTCTACAATCACCTGAAGACGAGGAAGCAACCACATATGATAGCGTAACGGCTAGAGCCAATGTCAAAACGACCGTCCTTAACGATGCCAAACGTGTCGCTGATCAGGCAAAAGCTATCTATCAGTCTTCGAAGAGGTCTACCACGGAACTTAGCCCAGAATCGTTGGAAAATATTCGTAACAACTGGATTGAAAAAGAAGTAGAGTTAGCAGATGCCTACTCCAAAGCCATCAAGTATATAGCGAGATTAAGAACCAAAGATGTAGCAAGAAAAGCGCAGCTGCTCCTGGATGATATGATTTCAAGGCATGAATCTGTTCAAGAAGAATCCACCTTCTTACCAGGACACGACGGTCCACAATTCAGCGAAAGGACTGTGTTCGATTTACTGAACGCCATCGAAGAGGATAATCCTCATTCCTCTGGGAAAGATATTGTCGCGGTATCACTCAGAAATGGAATTCCAGTGCCCGATATGAAGGATTTTTCAAATGTGTTGCATTCATGGGCATCGTCTAAAGTTAAACGGAAGGGAGTATATAGTGAGAGCTTATTGTATAGAATGATGGAGCTGGGCTATTTCTACCCAGAAAACTTTCCCATGCCTGATTCAAAAACTTTTGGGCTTGTCATCAAGTGTTATGCCGGATCGACATGTAAGTACAACAATGTTTGATCCTTTCATATCGTTACAATCCTTATATTATACTGTATATGTTTGCTCATTTTCTCAATCTTGTCATCGTTACAATGTAATCTGCAGTCAAGGATGCACTGCGCAGCATTCTTAGATTACACAAAGTTCATGAGAAACTTGGTGATATGAATAAATCTGGTATAACAAAGGACGATCCCTTTCTTCTCATGCACTCTATTAAAAGTATTTCTAATTATACCAGTTCAGATGAAACTGCTTTAGTCGATGATTGGTTCACCCGCCTGCATACACATGTGATGGATCATTCGCATTCGCATTCGCCGTCACCTGAGGCATCTGATGGACACCATCCCGAATCTGAAAGCGATACAAGAGAAGCACTGGATTTGACAGGAACTTATACTAACATTATTCGGAATTACTCAAAATTAAGAGGGCAGCCAGGTGCAGCAGAGAAAGCATTTCACGCACTGCAGCGGATGAAAGATCTCAGCGATGGAAATTCAGACGTTGCTACCATCGAACTAAAGGTGAATGCCTTCAATATGGTTCTCCGTACGGAAGACTCATCCAATGATAAATTGTTTGCCAAAAAATTGGAGCTTTTGAATATTATGATTGACAGCGGAAGAAAATCTGATGGCACTGTCGGTTCTACTCCAATGCCAACTGATCAGTCATTTGCTAGTTGCATCAAGTCAGTGTCAGTCATCAAAGATCCCGCCGCAGCCATGAGTGAGACTGAGAAACTAATCAACTCCTTCGAAGCTCTGACAAAGGAAGGATCGATTGCACCATCACCAAAGCCATACAATGCAGCTATTGAATTGTATCTCAATATGTTTGGCAGTGACAAAGCTTCGGCTGAAAGCCTATTATCCATTTGCGATGGTATTAGTGAGCGCATGCATAACCTCATGCCTCGCATACACCCAGACAATTTTACCTCATTGGCACTACTAAAAGCATGCGCTTGTGATGATGGTATCGTGTCTAATCGACTAAAGAGAATGGAGCGAGCAGAACAAATATTCCTAGATATGTCAAACAAAGGTGACAATCAAGAATCAGAGTTGAATGATAAGTTCTACTACTACATGATGAAGTGTGTAGTGAACAATGTGACAAGTCCAGAAGAGAAAAAGGAACGGATTAATGCATTGTTTTCAAAAGCCTCCGATGGTGGATTTGTGAGTGCCAATGTATTGAAAATGCTGCGAGCGCATACGACCACTGAAGAATATAGTGCAATAGTGGGAAGTGGACGATTAGCAGATAATTGGATTGCAAATGTGACATCAGGTGTCGCTGTATATACAGACGGAACAGCAGGCGGCGAAGGGAAAAATGCCCGACGTAAGGGGAAAAGTACCTCGAATTGGGCCAAGAAACACCGCGAGCGGGAAGATGCTATGCTAAGTAGAAAACAAGCAAAGGTTGAAAAGAAAAGGCTGAAGATAAAGCGTGAAGAAAAAGGCAAGAGAAGGCGTCCGTGAAGTGATGCAATTAAAACATCTTCTTAAATATGTCTTGCTAGATTGGTGTCCTCCACTTGCGTGTCGCTCATCAATCCTTTCTCAGTGACTGGTTTGATCTGAGATTTTCCCCCTCTGTCTACTTTAGTATTTTTGTTAGATACATCCCTCATTTCTTGGCCAAGATTTTTATCGCGTCTGATATTTTTATCTTTAGTGTTCCCTCGTTTATTTGTTTTGCTTTACCATTTTTCTCTGTTTCCAGTAAATCGTTCACAACATCCTGCCTGCTTGGTATTACAAGAAGGTCAGACGTTCGCAGCTAATCCGGAGTGCCTTGAATCATTGATGTGTCAATACGTGAGTCTTGATGTTTCTTATGTTTGGGTTATCGAAAAATTGAATCCATTCCAGTGCAGTTTGCAAATTGATTGTCTACCTCACTCTGGCGTTGTTGCCTATCTCATTCTCTCATTTTCAAGTGATGAGAAGTCATTCGCAAGAAAGCATTGAGTTTCTTGATTCTTCATTCATCTTGTTTCCTTCGCCGTATCTTCCTCTATCTCTATACCTTTCGTCGTAAAATTATCGCCACAAAACTGAGAACTAAGTTATTTTGTTATTTTGTGAGGCGAGATCTGCAAACAAGAAATGCTAAAATAGAGGCTATTTGTCAACTCAAAAATAATGTTTGTTCTCATTTTATGCAGACTTTGGCGATGAAATGGAGATACAATTAGGAGAGCTACAAATCAAACCAACATCACCCCCAAGATATGTGACAACAGCGACAAATCTTCTTGGCTACCAGGTCTAATAGCAGATATTTCGACGCGAAATGACAATATCGCAAACACTGAGAACAAGTGGTTACCACACATTCTTATTGTTGATCATAGCCAACACAAATAGTGTGTGGATGATTATATTATATGCAATTATAGCAACTTGGTTGAGGTCTCTATTTTGGGAAACCCCTTCAAGTTTAGTAGAAGCGGGCAACTGACCTGGATCAGGAAGTTGATAATCTTGAAGGTCGGGTAGATAGGCTAGCATCAGAAGTAAATAAGACTTCTCACGAGACCGACCGGGCTTGAAGGTGTGTTAGCGATAAATCATGGATGACAAAAAATAGAAAGGAAGCAATCGGCGCTAACGATTACCCATGTGTTGTTCAATTTGTCAATGTGAATATTTTGCAAAAGGTTTGGCAGGAAATAGCGACTTCGAGAGCTTTCTAGTAGCAGCCAATTACATTAGCTGACAAGGGCAGAACCCTCCTACGCAAATCTCATGCAATACGTTGAAGTCTGATAATGAAAAATACTCAACGAGATTGATTGCATTCTATTTACCATCAGAAAACGATCCTGGGTTGACGATCACTGATTGAGCAAAGACAATCTACGAGTGCAAGAATATTCCGAGCGAGATTCGATATATGTATGGTATCAAGATTGAGTGATACTAACCAGGAAATACACACGGCAAACATCTCATATATTACAATAAATTTACAACAAGGTATTAACAGCTGTTACAAGAGGGCTACAAGTGGCGGTACAATAATAATTGCAGTGGCCCCAACAACAAGACCCCCTACAATGACTCCATGCTTTGCATTCTGTATCATCTTGTACCTCTTCACCTGTATCGCCTTCTTCTTGAAGGACAAGGCCATTCCTTTCAATTCCTCTGCCTGATTTTGCAGGTTTTCGATCGTTTCTTCCCGCTCTAACGCCATCTCTATGTTATCGGCCATGATTTGTTTAGTAGTATTAACCTTCTGATTCACCATTGCTAGCTTTCCTTGCGAAGTCACCTGTTCCATCTTTTGCAAGAGTATAGGCGCAAACGAACTCTGGGCCGAAAGAACATCACCAGTATGCCATTCCTCACTTTCCCTCATGGGTTCCGTGATATAAACTAATTTTTCTAGGAAGCTCTTGACTTGAGAATCATCAAGGGACGATTCTGCCACTGTACAGAAAGACCAGACGACCATCCCTCTTGAACTATTATCAAAAACATGAAATTTTATTCCCTTGAATCCCTTCTTTTTAACAAATTCCCAACCATGAGTGGCCTTCTTATTCAAGAGCTTCTGCGCTAGCTTGATGACTTCACCATTGTGATTATCTTCTCTAGAAATACAGTGGAGGATGTGGGAATGAGTACTCTTTTAATTGCACGAAGTTGGGAGAAGAGTCAGGTGTCAGAGTTTGGACTTACCCTGCTTCAGCTAGTACAGATTCATTTCTTGCAATTGCGGACCAAAGGATTCCTTCTAGCATGTTGCGTCTTCAAGAGTTTAAATTAAATACGGAAGAAGAAGGCTTGACTGTTGTGGTATTTAGAAACAGAGGACGCGCAGGAACGACAATGAATTCTTGAAGCGTCTAGAATATGCATTGATGATTGATGATTGATGATTGATACTTCTTGATGCTTGGTGCAGTCAGTCAGTGCTGTTCATTTCAACGGACTTTTTTTGGGCAGAAACAAGAAACAGTAGTCGTGCAAGCGAGAGTCGTGCGTATTTTGTCTCGCTAACAAAATAATAGCCTTTTAAAAGCTCATTATTCTTCCCCTCGCCGCTCACTCATACCTCATCATCCTCCTTCATTCAAACACGATTGTGCATTGTGCCCTACTCTAACCACTAACCACCGATCATCTATCTTTCATCAATCATCAATCATCATTTATCTTTCATCACACACTCCCAAGCCGAATTGCTGAAGAAAAATATCAACAAAAGAAACACAGAACTTATAATGAATAATTTTTCATCAAGTAGCAATCTTCCAAATCCGAAACTATTATTCTGGGCACACTCAACCTGCTCCAAAGATGAATTGAGCGCAGCCCTAACGAATCTAAATATCACAGCCATAGAAGCAGATATCGTAATGGGCTACGAACAAAACGACATTAACGAAGTGTCCCCAATTGTTCAACCCGTTATGGCTCATCCTCCCCAATATCTAAGTGATTTGACCTTTGGTACTTTTATTGAAATGGCCACCACCACTGGACCACATTCTAAAGACTTCCAGCAAAAACATCTTAAACTAGACTTTAAAGAAATTGCTACTGTACGTCCCGTTCTAGAGTCTTTGCACCAAGTATTCTGCAAAAGTGATGATTCCTTTGATCAAATGGTATTTCTAAATGCTGATATATTAGCAGGTCCAGGGAAACGATATGGGAAACTCGAGATGGAAGCTGATATATTCATAAAAGAATGCCTTGGGTTTGCACAGAAGAGTGAGAAAC
>Ga0307981_1004126_pt1 | contig 10403 bp, 10 predicted proteins | sample OrgLakmetagen987_FD_201849 | JGI IMG/M metagenome (GOLD analysis project Ga0307981, IMG submission 201849) | Saline water microbial communities from Organic Lake, Antarctica - #987 | ecosystem: Environmental > Aquatic > Non-marine Saline and Alkaline > Saline | place: Antarctica: Organic Lake... | reverse complement strand
ATGGAGGTCGCATCTGCTCCACGTACGCGTCAATTCTCAAAAAGGGCCTCAAGTGGGCACCAGTGACTGTTCATTCTTTTTGATTAATCCCATCGTAAGAACAGTTTAATTGACTTTTCTTATAGATGGACTACCGAGAGTCCTGACACACTACAGCTGAGAATTGAAGGTTTGAGGCGTGATCAGATTCTCCTAGAATCAACAGCAGGAGGTTCACAGAGAACGTTGCTTCAACGCCGTCCGCACCAATTCCTTTCATTTTGGTAGACATGGTCCGTAGATGGGGTAGATGAAGAATGAGACAAATGATAGTGAGAAGTACAATATAGTACAATACCATAGACTTGGCTTGCACCTCACCCTCGATAGTGGATCGGTGGTGAAAGAATGAGCGCAGCAGCAGCAAGCGCTTCAGTCGTACCAAAAAAAACAAAAGCAATGCCCTCGACGATCTATGCGACTCGACTCTGGAAAAATCTAGGACTTTTTTTCTTTGGATTGAACGGACTCCTGCCGTACGGGTACGATACGAATCGTGTCAACGGATAGGGTCCTGCCTACTAGAGACACTGGAACGACAATGATAGAATTCCGCACCAGTCATAGAGGAGGTCCAACAGGTAGTGTCGTTCTACTAGCTACCAGGTACCTGCTAGAGCGAGCCATACAAAGTAACCGCATCAAATATATCTCCTCTTAAAATTGGTCTCATCTACTTTCGTCGCCTCGCAGCAAACAACTTGATGGCCAGGGCCGTAAGGATGTTACCAGCAAGCACGCCGTGAATCATGCCCCAGTTAAAGGCGGTCCGTTTCATGGCCTTTTCCTTGTCGGCCTTTATACGTTTCTCGGGCGACTCGAGCAAGGCGGTCCGGGCCAAGCAAATGGCTCCATTCAAGCCGGCATCTTCCGCCCAGTGACTTTCCGCAATCAGCTCGGACATGTCCTCTGGCAACTCTAGGTATCCATTGAGAAGCTGCACCGTTCGCGCGCGCACCTTTTGCATGAGTCCCCCGCGTTGCAAAATGCCCCCGCCCAGGACAATTTTTTCCACCGAAACGGTCAAAAGCAACGTGACACACAAATTTGCCAAGGCATTGGCGGCGTGATCCCAAATAACATGATCATCGTCCAAGCCAGCCAATACGGTTCTTGACAAGTCGGTGCGACCTTGCAAGAGCTCCAATCGTTCCGTCAAGGCCACCGACGAGGCCAATCCTTCTACCGTGTTGTAGCCCGTAAAGGGACTGGTCGAGTCGCTGCGCCGACCCCACGAGTAGCCACCAAACGTGTCGCCCTCCAAGGGTTGCACGGGAACGTGACCTCCTTCAGGGTGCATGCGACCGTGGACTGCTCGACCGTGGATCACCAGCCCAACCCCTACGCCGGTTCCAACAGTGACGTAGGCTAAAGACGACAGCATACTCTTGTTATTGGCCACGCGCCAGGCGTTTTCGGCGTGAAACTCGGCCAAGGCTGGCGCATTAACGTCTGTTTCAATGGCAACGGCCAATGGCACGACGGGGCCGCGGCACGCTGCGGTGAGGGGCGTTAGAACGTCGATATTGCGCCAGGCCACCTTTGGCGTAGTGGGCAGAATGCGTCCGTATTGATGCTGGCAGTGTTGCGCATCATCCAGTCCCACGGGTCCAAAGGTGGCGATTCCAATGGCGTGGTAGCCTGCGGCAGGCTTGTATTGTTCCAAAAAGGCGACGCACTTTTGGAGCGTGCCAGACGGATTGCCGTGCGACGAGTCGATTTGCGTGCGATGGAGAATTTCTGTTGTGCTGTTCTCGTTGTTGTTGTTGTTGTTGTTGTTGTTGTTGTTCTTGTGAACTTGACAGACCACGACGCGAAAGGATGTTCCGCCGCCTTCGACAGCTGCAATGATGCAGGGTGCCTCCTCTACAGGCGGCGCGTTGGTAGTGGCATTGACTGTCATCATGGTAGTGCCACGGAGCAACAGCAACAGCAAAATGGAACAGCGCGAACGAATTATTGTTCGTTTGGATCTTTTCCATTTCATTCACGATTTACGATCTACTGGTATTTATTTACGGGACTCGTTGAGCCTCACTTTTTTGGAAACGACACAATTTGAGAATGCAAGACCAACACGCAGGAAACGGAGGGTTGTACTGTAAGATCCATGAGATCCATGGTGAACAAGGCACGGCACCAGCATCTAACCACTAGTGCTATGAGAGCTGTCATGTTGGTTCTTCTGGCAAGTTTTGTTGTTGCCAGCGACGGCGGAAAGGGCGGCGGCGGAAAGAAAATGATGAAGAAGGGAATGAAGAGTATGAAGGGAATGAAGGGCATGAGTAAAGCCGGAATGAAAGGGATCTTGGGCGGTGATATAAAGAAGAAGAAGAAGAAAAAGAGCTACCCAATCGCCCCTACTACCAAGACTCCACCACCTTCTCCCATGTTGACTCTGCAGCCGACACTCGACCCACCTACTGTCGTTCCTTCTGTTGCTCCTGCAGGCACTAGTACAACAAGTGTAACTTCCACCATGACAAGTAGTTCCTCCAGCCTGCGAGAACCAACAACGCCTTTTGACTTGCTGGACCCCGACACGTGCTTCTTTCAGGGTCTCACGTTTCCAGATGTGGTCAACCAGTGTGTTTTCTTCAACAATGTTACCATTGTCCCCGCAGACGTGGAGATGCTGTTCAATACACTTGCAGAGATTGTTGAAGAAGCATCCCCCCCCCCCTCCACTTGTAACATGACGGAATCGGGATCACAGTCTGTGGCAGAAGCTATAAAAAGCCATCAAGGCTCAACTTGGCTTCTTAACTGCGACATAAATTGTAGTCTACTCGTGCAAGCTTTGACGGGAAACACGAGCCTGACGCATTTTGAATCACAGCTGGGACGCGACATCTTGTCGCGAATGGCAGCTGTTCGCTTGTGCCCTTTCGCAAGCTCGCAACCTGTTGATTGTGAGTTTCGAAGGATTGTTTGTCTGTGACAACAATTTGGAATTCTTGTGCCAACATCTCGCCAAGCATCAAACGATCGAGTGTCTCAATCTCGTCACCACTACACGAGACGAGGGCGATCGTCGGTTTATGTCGACCCACCGCAAGGTCAGGAGAGCCACCGCAGTCTTGGAAATGCTTCGCTTTTAACACGGTACTTCGAAGCATTGACCTTAGTCCGTACGAATTTGATTCTGGCATTGTGGACCATGAAATTCAGCCACGCTTGGAAATAAACAAGTTTCGTCCGCATGTTCGTTCCTTGACGGGGATCCAAGACGATGCCGACGGCTACGACTCATTGCTGGGATCCACCTTGGACGAAGTCAACGGAAAACCAACTCTCATGCTCATTTTACTCAGGAGCAATCCCAATCTCATTGACCGGCTGAGGCGTTGACAGCACGTCTAGGCGAAAGTGGGGGCTCGCTACTGCATTTTGTTTCTATATGGCAAATTGCCAATACTCGTACACTGCTGCCTCGCTCGTATCTGAAATATTCGTTCGTTGGCCTGCGTTAACGGCTCTTTCATATCCTAGAGGAGGCGACGTATCATACGGTAGCTCACATTACGTTGGGTACCGATGCTTTGGTTCGTCGTCATATTCCTCTCACACAATCACACAAAGAACTATAGCTGGGAATAAGACCACAATAGCGAAATATTCTCCACCTACTATATGACGGGCCTCTTTGTGCCGACAAGGCGTTTCCGTCATCGCGGTAATGTTTCATTGCTTGTGTGGGAGGAGCTGCTGGAACGAATAGGGGGAGTTGAAATCGTCGTCGCAAGTACCAAGCCTATTGCTGACCGAAGCGCCGCGCTACGATCGCATATCCTTGTACAAAAAGACATCATTCGGTTTCTGGGGCAAGACGGTAGCTGCACGATCTTTGAATTCCCAGTGATTTATACAGTTATATGGTGGAGGGACACTCTGTCTCTGTGCGACTGGGCTCATCAGTCTCTCGTCCGCTTGGCCGTTCGTTAAAATGTCGACGCAGTTTGAAGCCAATGAATCTATATGCTATTACAGAACGAAATGGTATTTTAGCAACTATTTTGATTATCCAGGGCGTATTTACTATTGTTCTTGGCCACTTCGTCGCGACAAGGAGTATCCGAAATAGTAACACTTTGCGGTGCTTCATGCTGCCGACGCTCCATCGATCTCTTCAACTTTTAGGTGGACGGCGAAGAAGGAAAGAAGGCGAGACATCGGCAGCGACGTCTTCTTCTTCATCATCGTCAAAGTCTTCTGAGCTCTCGCCTAAGATCTTGAGGGCCGCATCAATAGCCTGGGTAATCTTCATCATCTTGTCGAGCGGTGACAACTTGATTGCATACAGTAGTGGTACGGCTGTGCATCCGGGGAGGTAGTACATTCCTGCTTGGGAGGAGAGTCCCTGCTGGGGTTGTGCATGGCTGGTAAGGGCATCAGAGTTGAGATGGGCACGGTTGTTAATGGTGGAGTCCTTCATGATGTTGCTGTGATCGTTGTCTTGGAGTGCGCTAGCGCTTGCGGTCTCCTGCTAAAATTATGAGATGGGACGGGACGAGACTAGAGCGAGAGGAGGTTTTGGTGTTCACCATCAGTCATCCCGGTAATTGAGCAATTTAGTAGTCAAAATATAAAGTAGTGACGACCAGGTTTTGCCGGATGTCCCAGATACGACGTACCGGTACGTTTGGAAACCCATATGCATAAAGCTATGTCCGTACAGCAAGCGAAGCGTGCCGTACTACTGTAAGCATCGATACCCAAGCGATGCCTGCCTCGCGCGCCTGCAGAGAGACTTCGAAAGTCGAAGTTTTTCATTTATTGGAGCAATTTTGTAATGGAAGCCCAAGTTCATCGGTCTTTGCTGTACAGGCAAGCAGTCATTCAAGTTTTTCATTTATTGAAGCAATTTTGTATATTTTGAAGCCCAAGTTCATTGGTCCTTGCTGTAAGCAGTCATCTGAAGTTTTATACATATCTATAAAATATCTACAGTCATTTGCTTTACTGGCATACGATTCTGACATCTGACACTAAACCACACTTGCTGAAACGCACGTCGAATCGCGAAGGTGTTCGCTGTTAGTCGGCGTTTACGGGAGCACAAGCGGGAAAAAAACGGTTGTACTGTAGAAGATTGACGCGGAGTAGATACGCTACGCGGGAATTGCTCCTGGACTCCTGGAGCTTCCTCGCAGTCATCCTCTAGTTCAACTTGAGCTTATGGAGCGTTTTGGCGATACAACATGATGTACTCTACTATGACCGATACCGGGTCCTCTGCCTTTTCTGCACAAGGCGTCGTTCGCTCTACATCACCATGTTGGCGTTGTCATGGCATAACCTTGCAGGATACCGTAAACTGCACAGTTTGAATCTGCAATGGTTCTGTACTGGCTACCTGTGGGTAAAGTAGTTACTATAAGTTAGACTACTCTACGACAGCGCATCCTGATTGACCGTAGTATGCCCGCTAGCAAACCTGCTCGCCCAGCCCCCACAGTCCCAACGAGCAAGACCGTTAGTTGGAACAACGCATTCCGGAGCGTTATTGGTGTCTTTTGGTCTTTTGTTTTTCTCAAGAATTTGCTTTAGGTAGCCCCCTTCCCTACGCTTCTTTATGACGTTTCGGGTCTCATCACCGTTGCAGCTCAAGATATATTTGGCTTTTGGCCAGTAGATACTACTAGTTACTCGTCACCTCACTAGCATTCGCCTTAAACATTTTTACTGCTAAACTATGATACTGATCAACGATTCGGGCCGTCTTTTTTCCTGTGTGCACAGCGTCACAATCAGCACGATGCGATCGGAGTGACAAGCAACAACAGTTTTAACGTTTGATCTGAACCGCACACGTGCTATCAATCCAATGGATCACGAATGATAATATCTGCAAAATAAGGACAAGCTATGGAGAGACTTTCTGCGATTTGCTTCTTCTTCTTCTTGTATCTTCATCATTATCGCAATATATCACTACCGGTACTCTAAGGCTCTTTTGGTCGCATTTTTAAATTCACACGAGATAGCCATGTCGCTATTTGATAGCGCTGCTTGAAATGTAATTCCTTTTTCCCTCTGCCATGGTATGAAGGAGGAAAAGAATCGGTCGTTTGCTATCCGGAAGCGACGTCTGGCCGTAGGTCACCAATGTCTGGGTTCGTTTTTGAACCGCACATTATTAGTCTTTCAGGCTGTTCACGATCTCCTGTAATTGCGGGACTGCCTTCGTAGTCACGGCGAAAGAATATCAGTAATCACATCGACAATATGAACGGCGCTTGTTGGTTGACTACCACACAATACTCTACTCCAGCATTACTACTGTTACAGTAGTACTGATCGTATCCCATACACCTTGACGCGTTCCCAAGACCCCCCATCTCCTGACAAAGAAGTCTCCGCAAAAGTAGCACAGCCAAAGCAAAGCAAAGCATTAAAGTCAGCAGTCAGTTTCCTCGCTTGCCAACTTTGTATATATACATTTCCATGAGCGGTAGTAGTCGCAACACGAATACAGGCCTGACCAAGTTTCTCCCCCGCGGCTCCACGGCCGTGACACTGGCCGCAGTGACGCTCGCGGCCTGTACCGCCGTCTTTTACAGTCACGACCAGCAAGTCCAAGAAAAACAAGTAATGCGGGCCGGTGTCGAGCGCGACAAGGAACGCTTGCGGCGGATTCGGCGGGAGCGATTGAAACAAGAAAAGAATCAACAGCAGCAGCAGCAGGCGGGAGAATAGGGGGGAGCATTCTCCGACGCAGACAATGCTTAAAACGGAATGCCCACGATACGATACGCACCACGCTGGTTGGGAGTTTTCCGCGCGCAGCGTGGAACCACGCGATAAAAAAAAGAGAAAGAAACGCGCGGCCGTGGGTAGTTGGTGCTGTCTTTACCGGAAAGTCCCCAATTCCCCGCAACGGTTCCCAATCCTATTGCAGCTGACTTTTTGGTGCACTCTGTACAATCCATTCTATTGCTACGCTGCTGCTGCTGCTCCAATATTGCTTGCTTGCTTCTAGTTGCAAACACACACATACACACACACACTCATGTCGAATACCCCAGAGGATCTCAAGCAATGGGCGCACGACTCCTTTCGCGTCCTTGACGACCCGAATAGTCACGACGAGGCGTGGGTGCTCGAAAACATGAGCATTCTTGCCTCGACCATTGTCTACGGCTTTGACAACCAAGGCATTGGCGTATTGGGGCCTTTCTTTAGCAGCGACGACGACAACGACGACGGCTTTTGAGAGGAAATCTTTTCCACACTAGTGGTCGACTTGGTCATTCAAGCAGTAAACAAGATTATGGCGAAAGAAGAAGACTATCCTGTTAAGTTTTACTCCCATGTGCTGGATGCCTTGCAGACACGACAAGGAAAGATCCTTTTTTGCTCTTCGGGACGGCGTAGTGGACGCTGTCTTGCATATCACAAGGGCCTTTCCTAGGAATCAGAGCCTTATGCAAAAGTGCTTTGCCTTGAGTGACTTTTTGCTTGCGCACGTTGACGTGCACTGTCCGGAGGAGCAAATGCACGACAAGGCAGTGCTCGCTCCTGGGCAGTTTCTGGGCGGATTCTTGGCTATCATGGACGCCAACAACGACGCGTCTAACGATCTATTGGGATCGTTCTGCTTGTATGTGCAAACTTGCATTTTTGCTGGCGCTCTCGTGTCGATGGATCACTTTGAGCAACTGAGCGGTCACTTTGTTAATATCATGTCAAATCACCAAGACAGCGCTGTCGCTCTTGATGCCCAGTCCAAGCTTTTCATGCTGCTCTTTGCCCAGCATTCAGCCTTTGTAATCTCAAGTTTGATAATAAGTTATAAAAGATGGTGGCTCCATATCTAATGTTATCGACTAGCTATCTCTTTGTCTTTTTTGCGTTCGTCTTTGGGCGGTCTAGCTGGACAAAACTCAACCATGAATTCGTGCACTGGGCACGAGTCATCTTGACCCGACAACGGCACTGCCCCCGCTGGCCTACGCTCCTCCGTCAATATTCTTGTCCCCGCAAAGCTCGCCGACCTGGCCGGCGGATTCAACAGGTACCACCCCCGCGGCTGTTGCGTCACGGTATCGGCCGGGCGCATGGCCGCATACAAGTCCTCTACCGACACCCAGTACGGCTGATACTTGAACCGAGCTACATCTAGCACCAAACACTGATCCGTTGCCTCGTGATAGGCCGCAACGGGCGAGAAGTGCCCATCCCCAGTCTGCCCCAATGTGGATCGACTAAACGAAACCACCAAAATGCCATTGTCGTCTTGCTGCTCGTTTTCATTTGGAGATTCGGTCAAGAGGGATCGTACATCTTCTCGAAAGGTATTCACTTCCGCAGCATCCTCCCCAATGTAATCTTCGGTAATAGGTCGTTTCATGGTCACTCGAAGTCCTTGACATGCTGCCAATCGGGAAAACTCCTCCATGGTAATGCCGATTCGTGCGATGCGTTCTTCCGACAGGCAACACTTGTTGAGCAGCACACTTTCGTCACCAAAGTACCGCCAGCCTCCACGCCATCGAACACCGGGATCAATAGCAAGAGAATTCAGAACCATGAGCAGCGTCGTGACACCGCAAAAAGCAGGGTCCGTCTGGTTGACAAACTGTTCCGTCAAGCAAATATACGACGCTGCCGTGTGATCCGTCAGGGACTGCAGTAACATTTTACGACCTTGAGTAGAATTCAAGGCTATCAGCGAGTCTGGAAGTATTCGTCGTCGAACGGAGTAGCTGGGCTCGGGCAAGGGAGGCGGAAGGGGGTCATGCGACACGGGTATTCCACAAGGAGGCAAGAGGACCTCGTTTGCAGTTTCAGTCGATTGTTGCTCTACTTGTTGTTGCTGCTCATTCTGCTCAGGAGCGGATCCACGTTTCTCACATGTACACGTCTTACAATGTCCATGATTGGTTTCGCCCCAAGGGTCGTCCGTTGCTGCTGCTGCCATGGTCGACAAGGTGTGGTTCTTTGACTGGCAGCTAATGTCGGCACGTAGTTTTGGCTGTTTCTGGTGAAAGGACCGAGTTTCCACTCGTTCGTGGCCCTTTCGAATGCTTTTTGCGCCGTTTGTCGACAAAGTTGTACGTTGGGATACGGATGGGGTCTTAGATACCCAAAGACTGCCAAAACGAAAAAGTAGAGCGGCCATGGTGGTGCACGCTGTCGACCCGTGCAATATAATATGTCCTCTGTTTTCTGTGAAAGGAGAACCCCGGTTGGTGACGAAGAAAGGCGCGAACTGAAACGGACGGGTTATTATATGTTATTATATTATGCATGCCCAGCGTAGCGTGATTTGTCTATGTAGTTTACAGGTACGGTACGGTATGGTCGGTGATTCTGACCACACCGCAGCCATCACCATCACACCTCGCATCTCGCATCACCCGACCAACTTTACCCTCTCCCGCGGCTCATTATTTCCGTTCTCGTCGTTGCTTGACAGTTCTAGCTGTAGCTACTTAATCCGGATTTGCATACTGCAGCAGTAGCCGGACAGTGTCAACCGCACCGTGCTGGTGATTGTGGTGCTGTACAATCGTCTGGCGTTCTCCTACATGGACATGGCGAAGAGCTTCAGAATGCTGGACAGTACGAGCACCATGATATAATCTATAGCTTATTAGCCATTAGCGGCTACAAATAATTCGCGAGGATGATAGGAAAGATTAGGACAACCAGCTCAAACGCCCGTCACCGGTAGCTAGAGAGACATCGGTTACCTTTCGCTCCTTTAGGCTTCGATGTGGTCGCTACTAAGTATGTACCTCCTTGTAACTATATGTAACACTTACACGTAGTTGCATAGCTCACAGCATAATCCAAACCCCATCAATCTTTGTTTGGTTACCGCATTCTGGAAAAAAGCTTCATAAGGCTATCCACCTCTTTCCGGTGCTTCCATCCCTCCCTGGCCAGCTCGACAAATCGATTGCTTGTTGAAGGAGGAAATACATCTTTGTGGCAATACTTGGCTAAAATAGACACGCATACACGCGCTTCCTTGTCCATGAGGCCATGAACTCGTTCAAGGTCAAACTCCTATTTGTCACCAGCTTCATTCGCGGCGCGAAGCTCCAAGTGATTCTTGGTGGGGATTTTCTCTCGTTTCGGCTTCTTGCGCTTAACGGACTTGGACAAACTGGAGGTGCCGCTGGAACTCGAGTCTGATGAAGACGCCAACTCCATAGTGCGCTTCAAGCTCTCCTGCGATGGCGTTGCTTTCGACACCGGCTTGAAAGAACGTTTTGCCGGCGCATCTCCAACACGAGTAATGTTGTCTCGTCCAGCCTCTTTGGAGCAGTCATCTTTTGAGGAAGTTTTAGACGTTCGAGCTGTCATGGCCGTTGCCTTCGATGAAGCCGGTACTGAGGTCGTACTGGAGGACG
>Ga0307981_1004124_pt1 | contig 10404 bp, 7 predicted proteins | sample OrgLakmetagen987_FD_201849 | JGI IMG/M metagenome (GOLD analysis project Ga0307981, IMG submission 201849) | Saline water microbial communities from Organic Lake, Antarctica - #987 | ecosystem: Environmental > Aquatic > Non-marine Saline and Alkaline > Saline | place: Antarctica: Organic Lake... | reverse complement strand
CTACGAATGGATTTATTTAGCCCAAGCTAATCTGCTCAGGATTTAGCTCATTGACACTTTAAATTTGCTTATTTGGTTTCATTTAGGCTAATTGAAAGACCATTCTTATTGAATCAATATGGAGCACCCATTAGCCATCAGCGATCAGCCATCAGACAACAGTACCATAGTAGACAACAGTAGACATCAATCATAACTCATAACTAAGCATCATGTATCTATCATTCTATCTTCATCCATTTTACACAAATTGACAAGACAAGGCTGACCACATATTCAGCAGAGGTAGACGGTCAAAGGTCTCAAAGGTCAAAGGTCAAAGGTCAAAAAAACAATAATGTCTACTGCTGCTACTGCTGATGGCATGATCGTCGTTGAAGATGTTTCCACAACTGCCGACAGAAGACGTCAGAATGAGGAGACCTGTCCAATTTACCAGCTCACAAATGATGCCCTCCAGCATTGCTTCGGATTTGTTGGTGATGACCAGTATAGAAACGTTGCGGGCGTATCCCAAAGATTTCAAGATGACTACCTACGAAGTCTGGAAATAAGAAGACCACCAGTTTTCGCAGCGCTACAACGCCTCCATCCTGCTGTCGTGGTGCCATTCCCAGCAGCAGCCGTTATGGTTTGGCAGAACTCTATCTGACAGAAAATGGCGACCCTTCGAGACTCTTCCATTTCGCAGCTATCCATGGAAAGGTGGATGTGCTCGAATGGGCAGAGGGGTCGGGTTATAAGATGATTGACTACTTATCACAAAACAGTGTATCTGATGCTGCACATAACCAACATGGCGATGTAATTAAGTATCTGTGCAAAGTTGGATTTCCATCATCCATGTACCCAAGATATATGAGATATTATTCAAGAGACACTATAATCGACGAATAACTTCTCAGAGCATGATCAAAGATAATTGACAAGTCCATTATCAGCAAACTTTTGAAGAAACGAAATGCGCAAAAGGGGGAAAGTGAGGATGATGCACAGCTGACTTTGCTACAAGAAAGACTTCCAAAATGGAAGCAATTATTATTATATTAGATTATAAGAAGCAATTTAAAAAACAGAAATGAAAATGGGATTTAGAATATCACTTCAAATCCTTATTTCTTGGTAATTTTAATTGCTCACGATTTCGTCAATGAAGATGGAGAAGGTGAAAGCTTCCAAACTGCTTCAATGTTCATCGAAACCAATCATCTGATCCACCAGAGTAGTTGACTAACTTAGTGTACCCGCTCATTCCAGCGAGTTGTGCAGCATGCATTGAACGTATTCCAGCCTTGCAACTAAATACAATCGTTTCGTCTAAAGCTGGCTTTGCAAAACCAAAATTCTCTTTAAAGTCCGAGCTGTTTGTGCAATAATAGGCAATGGGAGAGGTTCAACACACTCTACCAGTTTGCTAGTATAGGCAATCTCGTCTGGGTTGCGGACATCAATGACAACGTATCCGCTTTCTTCACGTGAGGAATTTTCAATATCATTCAAAATTTCGTGTAGGACTTGTTTGTTCGCCTGGGTTACAGTAATACGTTCACCGGAGGACATGTATCTTCTAGTCGAGCCAGGAGCAAAAGGAGAAACAGTGGCCAAAGAACCAGATGATAGCTTGCCGATGGTAGACATTAAAATTGGAGCAAATGCTCTTACATTCTTTGCAAGTGCTATCGCGAGAACGGTGCGTGTTGCTGAGGACCTCATAATTTTGGTTTGAATGTTCTAATTGGGGATCGGGGGGATATATCCTATCTTACTATGATTTCTTTGTATCCCAACAAAATAGAACATAACAGCGGATCCAAATAATGGCTCACACGTCTACGAGTATGTCTATCTATGGGTAAAGCAGCCCCATAGGGTTCAATTCGCCTGTCACAATCAGGTCCTGGTAACATGTACTCGCGTGTGCTTACAATAAAGAAAAATAAGAAAATTATGATTTAATGATGGTCTATCCCCCAGCATGCTGCAATTTCACTTCACTAAAATTCTCTACATAGCTCCGCCACTTGTTTCTTGTTATTGATCATAGCAGCAAGGGCTTTGCAGTCTTTTTTATGTTTGGTCCAGTCCTTCACCTGGCAATCGCGTGAACAGTACTTGACGACTTTGCTGTTGTTGGAAAGTATACAAAAGAGAGGTAAGTGCATATGAGTAGCACGGATATCGTCAATACCAATGCAGTGATGTACGGGTAAGTTTGACATGCGCTTAATATGAAATCATGATAGCACAACTGCATAGTGCATACTGCTCATACTGCTCATACAAGTATGGAACTTACCATCTAGCGCATTTTGATAATTTCCCCCCGGAAAAACACATGTTAGCATTGCACATATCATACATGGAATAGAATTGGTCTTCTGCTTGATACAGTCTTGGATGACACAATTCCGAGTGACCAGCATTCATGTAGAGATTTTTGAGTCCATCTGGATCAAAATTTTCAAGGGAACGATGTATGCCTAGCCTTGCTTGATAATTTCCTGCTTCCAAGAAGTCCACTTTTTCCTCACTGCACCGCTTGAGAAATTCGTTGATCCAGAGACGTTGCGATCTGTCCCCAAACACTTCTATCGAGCACACTGCAAATATACACCTCTGATCCAATGCTTGTCTGCTCGAATCCCACGACTCGTCATACTCTCCACGCCAGTCTTTGATAATGTTGGTGACATTCATAATACGTTGATGATGTTTGGGGTTGGCGTATTGAGCATCATCAATCTCTCCAAAGTGCAAAGGGAGTATATCTTTTGCGAAGGCATGATAGTTTATGAAATTACTTTCAATCATGAGTATATACAGAGCTCGATGCCACTTTTCATAATTTTCAGAATATTTCCAATTGAAGTTCAGATAACAGAGTGGTAAGGGGCATAAAATTGATGGATCTGTGTGTTCCTGGAATGCATCGTCACATAAGATCCTCCAATTAAATTCCCAGTAAGAACTGCTATCGTTGTCATCGTCATTGCCATTGTTATTGTATGGTTTCATGTTGGGCCTGAGGTAAGTGCGCGATTCTTGAGGAGGAGGACCACCTTCAAAGATGAACTTGCTGCGCTCAATGAAATATTTGGAGTATATGTCGAGCGGATTAAGATTCTCCATGATCTTTTCATGTGGACTCCCTTTGGACATAGAATCTTCTTCGTCCATCATACCATTGCTGTTCTTAGCATCAACGCCCACGCTTGGTTGCCCTTCCATCTTCTTTGACAACTTTTTCTTGGTTTTCGCAGCAATTTTAGCGCGTACGGCATTCTTACGAAGTCTTTCATTCCTTTCTTCCTCGGAAAGCTTGACCACGTTCGTTGCTTCTGGATCCGGTGGGCAGCTTTCAAGAATTGCATCAACCATTTCGGAACCGGTACCACCTTCACTGTCCATTTCCATTTCCAATTCCATGTTGATTGTTTTCCAGATTCCCATGTATGCAACGAAATGCTGCGCAGTTTGAGGAATCGGTTCCTCATCGCACAATAGGCCAATCATTATTTCTTTGACAAGGTGTATTCTTTGATAAGGACTGAGACCACACCATACAGGTAAAGCAGAATCTGTGTCGTTGCACTCATTAGTTGCGGCTTCAATGTATGCAACGCATGCAGCTGCAAATAATCGAGCATGTGCACCTTTCAATTTACGCGGAAAGAAGATGCCATCGTCTTGCTCGGGTGGCTTCATTGATCCTTTCTTGAACTTGGGCATGAATGACATTATTTGTCAATGCTACCTTTTATCGTATTCTACTAGATTTTCTACTAGAGCACTAGAATAGTATGGTATTGTAAAAATTGTACTGTAATGATGTATGTATTGTATTGTATTGTATTGTATTGTATTGTATCGTATCGTTAGGTATCGTTGCATTTAATTTGCTGATCGCTTCTTGAGTTCTTTTTAACTTTTTAGATCCGTCATCTGATGACGAATACTAAAAGGCCTCAATATAAATGGGCTAAGAGCCTTAAGTTGAACCAGAAGACATGTTGTGACCTGCCTACTACTGTAGACATGCTAGTCAATCCGGGAATAACTAACTACTCACAATAAAGTAAACAAGCAAGCACTTCAATCACAAGAATTAAAACACACCAGCAGTTCTGTTTATCAATCAGGATAAAGCACTTCTTGTTTAAATCTCAAAGTTTGAAATCAATAGAAACAGAAACTTATATAAGTTAGTCCGACCGAATTTAAAAACATGATGACGTCATCATTGTAGGTTGCATCCCCTTTCAGGAGTAGCATGATGATCAATCTTGGATCAATGGTCAGCTGACGTATGCAAACATTATTGAAAGAGCATACTTTCGGGTTCTCGTTACTTTACATCTTCCTCGTAATCCAAAAAAAAGAAGCATGATGTCAGCAGTACATAACCCCTTGTGACGTGGGCAAATCTTCCCTCACTTTCCCAGCACTTTCCTCCACGTAAGCCTTTCAAAAGACTTCAGATAGGATTTGTTTACAGATTCCAGTTATACCTTCTGTGGAACAGATCCTTATATTATTCTAAACAGTTGTTTATTTTCAAAAACCGACCATAACTATAGATCCTTCCTCAGAATGTGAGTAGGACTAGGTAGGCGGACTGCCTTACTCATCGCACAGAATCCTCTTAAAGATGCTCACAATTCTTGATTCAAATTTTAATTTTATTATCCATCGTCATGACCCCAGGTTTTTCAACCTTTCCATTATCTGTGCGCTCCTCATTCTCTCCTTATTTTCCATATCCTGGCAAATTGTAGGAATTACAGGATGTGATCATGTGAGAATTCATTTCAAGGCACTGAACGATAACGGAATTTACTTCAAGGATGACCCTTACGTAGGGCTTGGACTCTACAATCACCAGGTCTTCACCGAAAAGGACACAAGAGACTGGGTATTCGATTCTACTTGCAAGAAGTACGACAGCCTTGAATCAGACATGTTTTTGGAAGGAAATCTAAAGACAACTGCAGCCCTTTCTTTCGGCAGCATTGTGATCAATGGCATGCTTGTCCTTTTTCTTGTCTTTAGAGCAGTTACCAGTATTTTAAGAGGCCGCGTGGTGCTTTTGGAGAGCAAAAGAACATCAGCTATCTGCAGCATTGCAGTATCAGTCCTTTCTGCAACATCTCTTGCCCTGCAGGCCGTCGCAATTGATAAAATTCACGACGAAGGAGGAATCTGTGATCGCGATAGCTACTTTCCTGATGAGTGGAATGCAAAGTTTCCGTTCCAGCTCTATCCGTCCTATGCTTATTTCAAGTACTTCCACGAGTGCAAAGTTGGACCTGATGGCAATCGCGTGAAGATGTCAATCATGTTTAGCGCTTTGGTATGTGCTATTGCAACAGCACATGCCTTAGTAATGTTGCTTCAGATTCCTCGCGACCAATCTGGTGGTCGTAGGATAATGGCCAGCTTCCCAGTCAAGACACTGAGGAAGAAAGAAGAGAATAGGAGCGAGGTGTTCTATGCCGGTGACGAGAGTAATTTGCAGAATGGGGAATTCACAAGCACTGACGATGCCACAGTTTCCATCGAATATGACGAGGAGTCTGTTGATATGCTTTGAGTATAAGTTTCACTGTGTTCATTTTGTACATAAGTAGTTGTAAAGTTAAGGTATTGCCACCTGTTTAGTAAGCATTTCTTTTGTATGCTGTTAAATGAGGTTGAGTAAGCCTTTATTTTGTGTGTTCGTTCGTAATAAAGTAAACAAGTCATTGAAGTTGCTCTTGGGTTAATTGCTCACCTGTAGTACATCTACTGAACAAAGATGCAGCATCCATGTCTTACTTTCGTTTTCTTAAACGAACATATTTCATTTTGTATTTTAGATCGAATTTAAATTAATGGTTTGTACTGACAGACCTACCTTCAAAAAATGGCGATTGACATCTAAAGCCAGTCCACAGATTTGGTTGCTGAAAGTTTGGACTGTGTGCTGAGCCAGAAGTCAGTTCCTTCCTTTACATTCATATTTTCTCCATCAACAACAAATGCAAGAACGGCTCCTTCCTCTACAATAGATGATGGGGGTACTGTACTGAGGAATGTCATCTTTTCAGCGGAAAGGCCTTCCTTTGCTGCGACTGCTGGACGGCAGATGGTTACTTCGACTTTGGAGCCTGCAATCTCTACGGTTTCACAACCAATGACAACACTCCAATCGGGGGCGAATCTCTTTGGCACCGGAACTGCGCCCTTGAACTTATTTCTGAAGACATCTACATTGCTTGACACAGCTGCCTCGATCAAAGGATCAGTCTTGTTCTCAGAAAAGAATGCTTCCACTTTGTCTGAAAGGTCAAGTCCAGCATTCTTTCTCAATTGCTGAATAGCATTAATGAGCTCACGTGCTCTGCCAGCAGCCAAAATTGCTTCATCCTGGGTACAATCAACGGCAACAACACAATCGCCCTCGTTAGTAGATGCAGACTCCCATTGCTCTCCTTCCCTTGAAAACGAAAGCTTCGATACCATTTCTGTCAATGCGTCTACGGAACTGCCTTCAATCTCAAGATTTCCTTCCGCAAGAATAGCAACAGCTTCTGTATGCGACATGGCCTTGATGGCTGCTGCAACAATCTTCATCTTCTTTCCGAATTTCTTTCCAAGCTTCTTGAAGTCAGGAGTCAAAGAAAGAGTTACCCATTCATGTTCTTGCTCCTTAGGAATAATGGTGAGATCCCATGCATTCAACTCAGACAAAATGTATCCCTTTAGGGATCCAGTGATGGCATTGATAACATTCTTTGAGGGGTTCCTAAGAACAACAACAATATGCTTCACAGGAGTCTTCAAGTTAATCAACCGCTTCTCACGGACGTCACGACCAAGCTTTACAATTGTCTGCAAGGTTTCCATAGCCTCTACAGCATCCGTATTAAGACGTGATGGATCGTAAGTAGGAATTCCAAGAAAGTGAACAGAATCACTCTTTCCTGCCTTGACTGGATTTGAAGCCCCCCCTCCATTTGCTGCCTCAGTAAACGATGGCTGCATCTTGCGAAGATGCTGGTAAAAGAATTCTGTAATGAAAGGAGTGAAGGGCGCCATGACAATTGTCATATTGAGCAATACATCGTAAAGCACCTGCAATCCAATTTCTGCGTCGGTGTCATTTCCTTCTGAACCCTTTAGACGATCACGATTCAAACGCAAATACCAGTTGGTAAGTTGAGTAATGAATCTAACCAAGTCGGGCATAACCGTGTACAATCTGTACGCTTGCATTTCTTCATTTACATATTTGATCAACTGCTGAGTAGCAGCAGAAATCCAGATATCGGTGGGATTTGTGGTTCCGCGGACCTTATCTAAAGACGGAATGAATTTTTGTCCAGTCGATTCAAATCTCTCAATGTTTTGCATCATGAAACGGAAGGCGTTGTACCAAGGAAGGAATACCTCCTTCACGACACCAAGAACTCCATCTTCCTTGAACTTCAAAGATTCAGCGCGCACAACTGGAGAATTAATAAGATACATTCTGAGAGCATCTGCTCCATATTTATTGATCACAATAACAGGATCGGGGTAATTCTTGAGTCTCTTTGACATTTTCTTTCCATCGGCGGCCTGTACAAGTCCGTTAACAATCAAGTTTTGGAACGCGGGCTTGTCGAACAGGGCAGTTGCTAGCACCATCAGGGTATAGAACCATCCACGAGTCTGATCTAGACCTTCTGCAATAAAATTTGCAGGGAAACCTTTCTCGAATTTTTCCTTATTTTCAAAAGGATAATGCTCTTTGGCATATGGCATAGATCCAGATTCGAACCAGCAATCGAATACCTCATCAATGCGCTTCAAGAAAACACCTGGAGTCTTTTTCGAGGGAATCTCAACCTTATCCACAACCTCTCTGTGCAAGTCATCTACGGTAACACCAGAAAGTTCCGCCAACTCTGCAATGCTTCCAATACAAATAACTTCAGACATATCATCCGTGGCCCAGATGGGAATGGGAGTCCCCCAGAATCTGTTACGGGAAACCGCCCAATCTCTCGCATCGACAAGCCAGTTATGGAACCTGCCCTCCTTGACAGCATTAGGAACCCAATAAGTTTTCTTATTATTTTCAACAACACGATCTCTGATTTCTTCCACTTTGATGAACCATGAAGGAACCGCCTTGTAAATGAGAGGTGTATCTGATCTCCAGCAGAAGGGATAGGAGTGATACAAGTTATCTTTCTGCACGAGACGACCGCTGTCCTTGATGATTTTAATGAGTGCCTCGTCTGCTACTTTAACATGAACTCCCTTAACGGGGGGAACTTCGTCTGTGAACAGTCCATTTGAATCGACAGGACAGGGTAGTTCTGCTCCTTTTATGATGACTCCATGTTTGAGACATACCCTGTAATCATCTTCTCCGAAAGCAGGCGATTGGTGCACAACCCCGGTACCTGCGTCATCGGTAACGTAGTTATCAGAAAGAATTTGGAAGTATTGATCAGCATTCTCATCCTTGGTGAAGTAATCGAACATGGGGACATACTTCTTTCCAACAAGATCCTTTCCAATAAATGTTTCAAGGATTTCAAAAAGTTCTGCTCCCATGGCAGGCTTCCACTTTTTCTTGGACATGGCAGGGTATATCTGACACATTCTAGTCTTTGCCATGATATATTTCTTTCCAGACTCCTTGTCTAGAACTTTGACATATTCCAGTTTATCATGTACGCAAAGTGCAATGTTGGAGGGCAGAGTCCACGGGGTAGTAGTCCACGCAATGAAACTCGTATCCGGGTCGTCCTTGAGAGGGAAGGTGACGACCAAGGCAGGATCGTGTACGTCCTTGTAATTCAATCCAGCTTCAAAGTTGGAAAGAGGCGTTCCGCAAGCAGTACTGAACGGCATGACCTTGTATCCCTGATATACAAGATTTTTTTCAAAGAGTTGTTTGAATACCCACCATACACTCTCCATGAAAGTCGGGTCCATGGTCTTATAATCATTTTCAAAATCGATCCATCTTCCCAATCTGGTGACGGTGCTTTCCCATTCTTTGGTGTACCTCGTGACAATGGATCTACATGTAGCGTTATACTTGTCAATCCCCATTTCTAGCACTTGATCGCGGTGGGTGATGTTGAGCATTTGATCAATTTCATACTCTACGGGTAGACCGTGACAATCCCATCCTGCACGACGTTCGACGTGTTTTCCAGTCATGGCGGCGTAACGAGTGACAACATCCTTGATGGTTCCTGCGAGGATATGCCCGTAATGCGGGAGACCAGTGGCGAACGGAGGTCCATCGTAAAACGTGAATTCCTATAATGAAAGGAAGAGAAAGGCGACGATTCTTAGTTTCTGACGATCCGATTGAAGACGTGCATATGAATTTATATTATAATTTCAATTTCAATTAATATAGGCTTCCAATTGAAATTGAATTTCCTATTAATTTTGCAAAGGGGACGAATCAATCATTCAATCCATCCACGGATCGCTACTAAGGGTTATTCCAAATAATTCCATTCCATTCCATTCCAGTAAAGGCTTACTTACCTCATCTCCTCTCTCTTCGCTTAGACGATCTTGTGTCTTGAAGGTGGATTCCTTTGCCCACTTATCGCACACTTCCTCTTCTGCCTTGGCAAAATCTAATGCTGGTGGCAAAGATGACATTCTATTGACTTTACTAGCTTTTAGTCGACTCAATTATTGAATATTGTTTATGAATTACTGAATCGCACGGCGAATGAAATGAATGAAGCTAGTAGACTTCTTCTTGCTTCTTGCTTTAGGTTTCATGTTGTCGTTCGTTGCTCGTTGCCCGCCTGCTTTTCAACCACATATCTTTCTACTATTGGGTTGGGAGAGTAAGTTTCGGAATTCCCTCCAAAATAATAACAGCCGACAACTGGCCCCCCTTCCCCCTTCTTGTCCAAAGTGCATTCGCATGAGCATGCTACATGCAGAGGCTCTCTAGAGAGAGAGAAAATAATGGCAATTAATAGTTGCACATAGTACATTCTACTACCCAACTACTACTGTTGTTGTCTAGCTGGCAATTGATGGAGATAGATGACAATTGACAATGAGGTAATCGACTGCTGTTGTTAACAATGGGAAATTTATGACACCACGTAGACTTGTGATAATTGTCGCCATTACCTTTACATGCATTGATCTCCCACAGCAAACTGACACAAAATTGTTGCTAGACGATGCACCTTCCTTCAAAAGTATGCTTTATCAGCTCGGCACAGATGCCATGTTGCCATTACCTTTACATGCAATGGTCTTTGACTTAATGACAGCTGCTGGGACTTTCCATACCATGTCTCAGATGAAGCTTCAAGAAGGAATGTCCAAGAATATTGTTTTGTTCAAGATGGAGGTTGCCGTCGTTGGAGAAGGTCTTCACGA
>Ga0307981_1004120_pt1 | contig 10411 bp, 9 predicted proteins | sample OrgLakmetagen987_FD_201849 | JGI IMG/M metagenome (GOLD analysis project Ga0307981, IMG submission 201849) | Saline water microbial communities from Organic Lake, Antarctica - #987 | ecosystem: Environmental > Aquatic > Non-marine Saline and Alkaline > Saline | place: Antarctica: Organic Lake... | reverse complement strand
GAAAATCCAAATGAAGATATGTATGTATCGAATTGTTTTGACGAATATCTGATGGATTCAAAGAATTGGATTGATACTAGAGATTACGATGGAGCCCATCGATATCATCAGTTATCAGTTGATCGTACGTCAACTTTTGGAGAGAAAGGCAAGCACGACTTCATGGAAAAGGTTATTATTGAATCAATGAAGGGATACGCAATCCGGAACGGTCCACCTGGCGCTGTATTCAGGCAGGCTGCCATTTCAAATTCAAGCATTGCATTTCACAAGCATTTAGATCCAAATTATCTTCGTCGCTACGAACTTCTGCTTTATGGCTCATCGGAATTAATGGAATGCAATTAGTGAATCATTCAATTATGCAGTGAAGATGCCAAGTCCTCTGTCGTCGTTTGCACATCCATGATTGTAAAACACCGCCGAACCTTTCACCAGAGGATTTCGACGTGTCAGGAAAGTAAAGGTTCTGCAATTTCTTTGTTTTAGTTATAGTGGCCGACATTGCTGTATTCATAAAGGATCAATTCTTCTAGACATTATTGAGCATGTAGATATTGGTATGAAATAACAATATAAAGACAAAGATCGCACCAGCATCTCTTTCTGTTCCATCTACACTACTTCATTACTTGCCTCCAAGTACTTGATATCAATTTTGACAGACATTCAAAATGGATTGTATTGTCCGCGAAGGGTATGGTACGGTGGTAGTACCCGTTACCAACCATGAACCATGAGTAAAGGTACCTTTTGGTTTTGACAATGGAAGGAGTTCCATGTGCCCGTCCAGACAAACCTCAAACTTTTGTATGCCTCTTTGACAATCTTCTCCTCGAATTATGCTCCTTGTGACAATATCCGCATACTCTTGGGTCTCTCCTCTTTTCTCATTACTTCATCGCTGCACCACTATGTCTTATTCATTTTGAAAACGTTCCTCTTATCAGAACGAGTGCAAGGACGAGTTTTGTGATCCACAGATCAACCTCCGTGAGGGCAGCCAGCAGTTCCATCAGCTCCGCGAGGGCAGCCAGCAGTTCCGTCAGGCTGCTGATATACTACCACGCCAGCATAATGCAGCGCAGCCAAGCGAGATTGTGGTGTCCAACGCATTCGTCGATGTACATACACAGGGAATGATGTATTTGCCCAATGATGTATTTGCCCAAGTTAAGGCTGGGTACCCTAGAAAACAGTGCTTTCAGATCCTTTGGTGTTGCCAAGTTCATAAAAAGTAAATCCTTCTAAATCGCAAGAAGCCTACTCTGGACGAGATTGTGGAAACTATCAAATGCCCCGAAAGAAATAATCTGGGTTTCTACAATTGATAATGAGAAATATTGCATATCACACGCTCACAATAAAATCCTTTTTAAGATGCTGTTCACGGGTAGATACAATAGGATACAATGTGACTTATTGTCATTATAATGTTGGTGCTTGCTTTATTTATTTACGCATTGCAAATATGACAAGATCACTATGGTATGGCCACATACAATTAGATTCAGTGTCCCACCATGATCCTTGCCCCTCATAAGCAACATTGAATCCAGCAGATTCCAAATTGTGTATTGCTTTGTGAAACATTTGCACTCTTCGTTCTTTCGAGAAGGACCACTCAAAGACAAGATTTTTTGTATCCATCCAGTTAGAACTATGTGAAGACTCAGGTGATAAAAGTATATCAACTTCAGCTCCTTCGCAATCCATCTTGACAAATGTAATTCCTGGAACTAGAGCGCCGCCTTTTCCAAAGAAAGGAACAGTCTGAACTTTGGATCGAGCCAAAAGTGATTCTTGACCCATCGATGGCAGTCGTGTTCCTTTCTTATCAACATATTGTGAATGTTTTTCAAGAGAGTGCCTCCATGTATTTAATGATCCATCGGTTCTGTTTCTAGCATTAACAAAATTCTTCAACCCAGGTTCGCCATGAGCAACAGCACATTGGTGTATCGTTACTCCACCTTCATTTATGAGGTCAGCAGTGTTTGAACGTAATAGATTTTTTTCAAGAAGTTTCAAATTTTCTGACTCTGGCTCATAGGCAATTATTCCTTTGCATCCAACACTCAGGGCGTATCTACAAAACACACCAATGTGGGCTCCAACGTCTAGCATAGCTTCGTGGCCTTTCAAGGAAAACCCAATTTGGGCATCTTCTGTTTTGTTGTTCTGCTTGGTCATACTGCGCCATGCCAATGGAGACAATTCATAGGTACAACCTTGATCTATGCCGAGAATCTCATTGATTACCAAAGCATCTGTTGAAGTCTGTCTAAAATGTAATATAGGATGCGATGGCAGTGCAAGTGCATGAGCCTCTACCAATTCCATTGCCTTTGCATCTTCAAAGCTCACATCTCCTTTGGATGTACCAGTTTCTCTCCTATCTGGCGTGAAAAATACTAGCGAAAATCTTTCCCCTCGGAAATGCTTTGTTGAATGAATCTGTTTCCATCCATCGAATTTAAGAGCTTCATATCGAATATCGTAAGACTTATCGTCCACGACGAACTCTCCTCCTACGTAATCACCAAGGCCAATAATAGTAGAAAAGCTATGCTCTTGTCCTTTCCCATTGGCAAAGTGTGGACTAAACTCTATATTACTATTCACTGCGCAATGTGTGGGCGCAAGGGTTGTTGATTCACTTCTCAAAGAGTTATTTTGTAAACAACTCTGAGAAGTTTTTGATGAAACGTGTTTCTCGAGTTCAAAGATTGCATCGACGAGTTCTGGAAATTGATTATTCACCGCTGGAAGTTTGCCCACAAATGAATACGGATTGACAATAGTAAATGATCCGCACTGGGCCAAATGTCCTTGGAATTGGGACGACGCGGCCCGACGTTTGTGTTGCTGTACATCGGGTTCTTGGCTGAGTAATCCAGAAGGCGATCGGATCACTCGTGATCTAGTATCCGCAGTCCTTGGCCACTTTCCACAAGAACGGATATCCCGTAATAGAGAAAGTGTCTTCCGATAGGCCCCAGGTACAGCCGAAAATATACTATCTTCTTCGACCGGACGTTCCATCGATTTTTCGTCATTTTTACCCAAAATTTGCTCTTTTTTGAAAAGTGTATCATTGAGTAAAATTTGCTCAAGTTCTAACCGGATGCGTGGACTTGAGATACCCTTCACCTCTTTGAGCCATTTGTTTTCCTCCTCTGCAGTTTCTTCCCGCGCACGTAACAAACGAGTTTGTAATGATGCTAACCAATCGTCGACATGTTTATTTCCATCCTTCATTTCGAATAACGCCGAACCTTTCACTAGGTCTACAAAATGGTATCGCGCAGAACTTAAGTACAGCAGTCCAGATGGAGCAATAGATGTTTCGATGGTAATATCTGACCTCGTTGCCACATCAAAGTACTCGAGAGGTAGCCAGCCATTTGCTATGGCAACCGCGGATGCAACCATACGACGGATTTGCTGCGCAACAAACCCATCCCCTCTAAATTCAATCACAATGAGAGCTTCATCATCATTCTCATCATCAATGACAAAACCACACAATCGAGCTTTATCAACGCTGCGCCATACATGTTCATTGCTAGGACTGGCCATGCCTCCCGATCCTAGAGAAGGGTCACAAAAGTTATGAAATGGTCTTCTTTCCTTTTGCCAAAGTTTACCAAAACGCCCAGCTGACGAGACAACTGATGACGAAGCCTTGGTCACATCACGACTCTCTACAAGTTTCAATGCTTTCTTGAATTTGACGATGGATAATGGTGTTCCACATTTTTGAATTTGGTGTCCGCTTTCAGCGTCTAATTTTTGGCGAACCCAGTCTTTAGTCTCTTGGCTATCATCCAACCATTTCATTGGTATCATATATTGATAACTTCGTTGCGAACAACTCTTTTCAGCGTGAAATTTGGTTGATACCATCAAACTTTCTATATTGAGCACTTTGACACACAATAATTCGCCATTATCCTTTTGAACAATATGTTGCATCTGCTGCACAAGGCTACTAATATCTATATCCGTTGGACCACCCTTGTAATTGATACCTACAACATCAGACCACGCACTGCAAGTGGTCTCTTGCATGAGAGAAGGGTGTCGTAACCGTGCTGCCGAGGCCAACGTAAAAGTGCTCTCTCCTTCTGCCTCTTCTACGGGAGATGAGGGGTATAAGGCTCTCAAAGCTTGAAAAAAAGATGTACGGACAACCGCTGCAGCTACCTCATTTCCGCCCGTGGTATTGTCTTTATCCAAAACATGATATCCAAACTGGACTGCCACTTTACGCTTTTCCAATTTAAGAATACTTGAATTATTGCCGACGGTGTTGTCTATGCTTGATTCCGTTGCAAGGCCGAAGCATTTTTTATTTGATCGAAGATGACGAAATACGGCATTTCTCGAATCAAATTCTTCATCACAATATTTACAAACATTGGTCATTTTAATTTCTTGTGTTTCTTCAATTGGTTTTGCCCGAAGACGAGACTCCAGAGTTCTCGATTGGAAAGATGATAAATGACTCCTCGGAAACAGATTAAATGAATTGGCTGTTGGGACTAGAAGCAAACACGCCAAATAGAAAGGGGCTATTACTGATAACGTCATTGCACACCGATCATTAGTATAGGCTTCAAGAAAGAAGTTAAAGTCAATGCTGCTGCCCGCCACACGTTGGAATGTTGCTGCTACTTACTAATATCTAATATCATAGGTACTATGTAAGTAGGCAGGTACTCTACACTCTAGTACGTAGAGACATACTTACGATACTGCAGTCCAATTGTGCGGCCAAGCTTCAAATTAAAAACTGGCGCGAAAACATCAACACATCTTTGAAGTTTAAAAATCTTTTTCGGGTCACTTTTTGAATTTTAGAGGTTTATTTGTTTTGCTGGCAAGATGACCATTAACCAGCTAAAAACAACCTTCTCTCACTATTAGAGAGGTAGCTCTCTAGCTCTCTCCTTGTGAGAGAGATAGAAGAGTACATTAGTCGCATTACCTTCGAAATTTTTTAAGTACACTCTGTATCTTCTTTCGTTACATCTTTCTGTGATTGCTAAATTGATCGTGTATCCTGCAACTCGCAAGAATATTTCCTTCCCTCCTGGACTGACGCGTACAAAAAAGGAAATAGCGGTTATCCACGCTAACCCCTACGAGCTGGTTTCAACTTCAGAATGGGACTCGTAGAAATCTCGTACATCCACGAGCACATAATAGCGCAAATAGTTTTTAAAGGCCTTCCAATTTATTCAAAACAACTAGGAAACTTTCATGTAGGTACCCGGTAAAGTGATGATATGAACTCTCTATTGCAAACCATCTCTGTACCTCCGAAATTGAGACTCTTGAAAGGGCGAAGATGATAAATGTCGGAGGTGCAGAGATGGTTTGCACTAGAGAGTTATATCACTTTACCTATACGAGCTGGTTCAGATCTCAAAACCAGCTCGTAGTCTGAGCAGCGGGATAACGATTATGACCGTTACTCCCGGCTCCGACATTATTTGACCTGCTGACCAGCACTCTCCAGCACTGTCATTCATCTAAGCTCACCTTATTACTCGATTATTATCGTCTCCTTTCTCCACTACGATACTGACACTCAACACTCCCTGCATAATTATTACTTTCTCAACTTTAAAAATACCCGATAGGTTTACAAACCCCATAGCAGCCGCCATGACCGTGGAACTGAATTGTCCCTCTGCGAGGAAGGGTCGATGCGTCATTCTGCTGGTGCTTGTTCTCCTTTCAGCAAGTTAGTTTTGCCTCCATGCTCGTTTGGCGGATTTAAGTGCTGGGGAAGAAGCCGAGAAGGAAAAGCGTCTAAACGAAGCAGCGACCAAGGAACCTCCTATCGCCAACCAATCATTACCCTTCACAGCATCATCCCGGAACAAAGCACACCCACCAAGTCTCCTGCCTCCCATAGAAAAAACTTTGGTGGTGGCATTAAAAGACCATATGATGGCCAATACACTGGAAAGTGGCAGCAATGCTTTGAAGATGCACAATGAAGACAGTGAAGCATTGGAAGAGCGCCTTTTCACAGCAACGTTTGTCACTCGCTGCGGTGGGTTGTATTTTATTGTTGACTGCTGGCACCACCGAATATTGTACTCGAATCGATGGAGTTTCAACCTCTCCGATTTTGCATCCATTGATAGACTCGGAGGGCCACACTCTGTAGCGTGTAACAACAGGATTGTAATGATGGAGGATACTGGTTACAATAAAGTTCGAGCTTATTCTCTGGACAATCTAAAGTCGGATCTTCAAAACCGCAAAGAAACAATTGAGTACACCGAATTCAACACCACATCTCGCCCACATCGCACTGCTTATGACGAAAAGACAGCTGCATTCTATGTGATGACCGCGAACAATGATTTTTACAAGTTTACGGACAGCGGAAATAATATCACGCAGGTCATCAAGAAGGAGCTAAGAAAAATGGGACCAGAGTGTGGTTACTCCCGGAGCTTCACGATTACCAATGAGGAGCTGTTAGTCTGTTGCAGTACTGGGAAAATCAAGCGGTATACCTTTGAACAAGGTGACTACCAATATATTGGAGCCTACCCAGCCCCTAAGAATTTAAATGACGTGTATCATTCATCGTCTGGGTGGTGGTATGTGACATCTACCTTTGATGGCTTCTGGCGTGTTCGATCACTGGATGATTTGGCCGTAAACGGGACGGTGATAGGCTCACAAGCTAGAAAGCTGGGATTTCGCGGCGTCCCGTATTATGTTTCCGAGGTTGATGGTGTCCTCATTGTGCCTCAAATTGCTTCCCCGCGTGCAAAGGACGAGAGCGCAATTGTAACGTTCCGCGAGAGCTCGGACCCAACGGAGGCGCTGCAAGACAAGTTAGTAATACTTGACGCCGGACGACCAAAGGAAGTGGACGTAAAAAGAAAAAAAGGCTTCAGTACATAGGATATATCTAACACGTAATGGCATGGATACTGCATGTAAACGTTTTTTATTCTGCCATGCTTCTTTTGAATCTAGAAACGTTGCACACTGCAAGATTATGCTACTGTGGTACACTATTAATATTTTAAGTGTGTATCTATACAGAAGACTGTCTTGGCTTCCTCGTCCTTTCTCCAAATGGATCAGGAGTCCACGACGCCCGCGATGAGTATTTGATTGGGAAGATGTTCGTGAGCGTTCCGAACTCGATTCATCAGTTGTTCGGAGTGATACATTTACTGGTGATCCTGTTGCGTCTTTGAACGATGCAGGAATTCCTTGTGGCTGTGATCCCTTGTTCCCTGCCGCGTAATCTTCCGACCTCAGTTCTTCAAAAGATTTCTCGTTGTACTCGTGCATGGCTGTGATTGATTGAAATGCAACGAAATTTGATCTTTCTATCTATCTTGTCTATTGAAAGGGGATGAAAGCCGTTTCCACTCTGAAATGTGTTGCTCCGAATAAGGATGTGGGAGAACTTGAAGCTGTACCCCCCTCTGGTACTGACGGCACTTGGTGCTGGTGTTACAGTGCGTGGTACTCTCCTACTTCTCCAAGTTTTTTTTCATTTGCTTTTTCTTACGAATCTGCCATCGACCTTGATGATCAACGTGGCTTCTACGGTTGATTTCAGATCTCATGAGGATCTTCTTACAAGAATACTCATACCAAACCGACGTCTATTTCTATGTCTCTGCACCTTTACTCGACGCTTCTTGTTCCGAATCTTTTGCTGGGCCTTTATACGATCTTGACGAATACATATGCTCAGAGCATATAATGATCGTGGCAGCACTGATACTATAACCCATGACCTTCCAGTCTTCGGAAGACGACACTTTCGTGTTGGAATCCACAATATAAAATGGGAAATCACGTATTTTACGTCATGTGTCATGTCAGAAAACATACAAACATACCGTTTCCCCCCTAGGATTCAAACCTTTCTCCAGTGATTTGTTTTTCCCGATAGCGGATACCATTCCCTATTGAAGTGATACAATATTTGGCTGGTCTCGTTGCGAGCATGTGCAAATTTCAACGATCCAGCACACAAACGAAATACACACATTCTTGGAAAATTAACTTGTATGTGCCAAGTGTAGTTCGCACATACACATTGGTATAAACTCTCAATACAAAGTTGTCATTTGCATTGTTTTTGTTCCTCTTTCGTTACTTGCAATTTACTTTACTTGACCATTTCGCATGTCATTTATCAAATCTGAATAGAAACGGATTCAACATCTTTCCTGATATCAGAGCTCTGAGAAATTTGAGACGCAAAGTAGCTTTCAAACCTGTTCTGCTTCTCTGCCTCATCCACATGAATAATTCCATCCTTGATGAAATAATGTATATCCATGACACTTCCACGTACTTCTCCATCAGCACTGCATTCCACTTGACGTGTCTTCTGTTTGTATGAAAGAAGCAGAGCCTCGAAATCTTGTTCCTTGACCAATCTTCCCAGCTTCTCAACACTAATGGATGTGTATAGCTTCATGTACGACCTGAGCTTCATGACTGTCTGTTGGTTAGACATTTCATTCATGAAGTGATTGACCTGAAGCTTGTACGCAGCATCATGGGCACAGGTGCTTCCCTTTGTTAATGCCTCTTCATATGCTGGGACAGCAGGGTTGATGAATTTGGGGCAGGCATAGATGAAGATATCTTCATATCCTTCTTCTCCAGCTTCAATCTTGGACAACTGACTTCCATGTCTCTCCCTGACAGCATTTGAAACACTTTCATCAACAAGGCCGTAAGCTGGACATGCATGAGTGATGATTGCCAAGAGTGCAACCATGCGATCATACAATTTGGAAAATTGTTCTGCCCCAACAATTTTCTTGTAAGTTCCAGACTTGAATCCTCTCTTCATGGTAGCACAAATATCTCCCAAAACCTTGGCAGCATCCTTGTACCTCCTGAGCATGAGGTATGACACTCCAGCATGGTATGTCATACTGACCTTTGCAGAAAAAACGGAATCAACAATTTCCTCCGCGTTCATGGCCTTGACATCTGATTCTGATCCACGGGGTGGTTCCACAACGAAGTTTTCAGTGATGGGAGCAAGAGCAGTAAGGGAAGATGTGTGGTCTCCTAGCAAACATTCAAGCCTTGACAGGGTGAGGGAAGCAAATATAGCAAGGTATTGGTATGCCGTAGCAGCCTTGGTATGGGTTCCAATGGCAACAAGACGCGACAAGTAAAACATGACTTTATCTACTGCCCATGCGTCCTTGTTGTTGGATAGCACTTCAAGGTTTTCGGTGGTATGATTGGGTGGTGTCTTCCCATCTGAAATTCCTCCGGGACCATATTTGGAAGCATTTGCAAAGACTCCAGTCCTAAATTGACAGAATCCTTGGAACTGGTAGAGGAATTCGTGAAGCATATCAAAGGCCCAGTCGGGAAGGAGAAAGAGAGGTGCGAATCCTGCGCTATTATCATTATCACCTTCAGCGATGAGAAGATCGAAAAGGTTTTGGTATACTTTCCATCCGTGGACGCGATCATGGACGCTGGGTCGGGTGATTGAGTGGAGGTGCCTCAATGTGAGTTCCTTGTAGATAGCGAGGAACACTTCGTCTCCACCACATTCAGCAGATACTGCTTCAGGCGAAGGCCATGCACTCTTTTCAAAATACTGCAATGGGATGAATGGAAGGAATTGAGATTGAAGTGGAAAATCAGAAAATGGGAATCAGACGATTTTTTTGAGTGTCGGATTGAATCATCAATGAATGAGTGAATGAATACATGTATGATCAGCTTAGCTTAGCTAAACTGAAATCAAATTAAATGAAACCGACTTGGCTTGACTTGGGTCACTTACCTTGGAGGTCAACTCACGAAAACTTCCAGTATATAAAGCAAGCTGCTCGGCTGGAATTTGAGATGTACGGACAGAGTCATGAAGGTCAAAGATGAAATCTTTCAAAGGACCGGGGAGACAATCGTCAGATGACATTTTATTCTTTACTTTGCTTTATGGGTGGGGGATAGAGAGTGATGAAGACGTAAAGAGGAGTTAGTTGACTGTGAGTGAACAGATTGAAGCTACGGATAGTGGAATTTATGGGGGGTTGATAGATGACTACTACTGTACCTATTACAGATTACAGATTCTAGATTACTCACCACTGCTTGCTATGGTACTACTATGGTACTATGTACTACTATTCTAGGTCGTACTACTGCTACTACTGTTGTTGTTATTGTTGTTGTAAGTACTTACGTACAACGTACAGCAGTCGCAGGTACGACGAGTAGCTGTAAACTCACAAACAACAAACAACAAACAGCACAAACACAACATGCGGTGGTGGGTGGTGGGGTGGGTGAGACCCCCCTCACATTTTGGAAACTAAAAAGAAAGGGAGAAAAACAGGAAGGGAGAAATAAGTGAAAGTACTCTTGT
>Ga0307981_1004119_pt1 | contig 10412 bp, 7 predicted proteins | sample OrgLakmetagen987_FD_201849 | JGI IMG/M metagenome (GOLD analysis project Ga0307981, IMG submission 201849) | Saline water microbial communities from Organic Lake, Antarctica - #987 | ecosystem: Environmental > Aquatic > Non-marine Saline and Alkaline > Saline | place: Antarctica: Organic Lake... | reverse complement strand
TATCCACCATGGTTTGCGTGAATTGAATGGTGGTGGCCACTCTTTCATATCTTCTCTCTCACACTCACACAACGCTTTATATACAGTCGGTTTGCATCACGCCGCCATTGGAGCCACGCGAGACACTCGCGTTCTCATTCTTTCCATTTACGCCGACGGTTTTGACCATTGCTTGGAGCTAGAACAGCCTTCGGCCGTCCTCATTCACCGTTACAGACCCTGGTATTGTCGGCGCGACAAGCAGCATGGTGGCCAAGACGTGACACCCGTCAAGTCCAACCTTTCAACACAAGCAGCCGGCGGTGTTACTAACAATGTGGACAATACTGAAGCAGTCAGTCGACGTAGGATCAATGAGCTTATGGATCAACCGGGAAACTGCCTCCGAGACAAGCGGGACGTCTTGGACTTTATTGCTTTGGAAGGAGACGACCTGTCCGACATTGATCCGCCTAGTGGCAGCAATAATACCGATAACAACGCGACGTGGATGCTGGTGGACTCGGCCGCCAAGATGATGCAGTGCATTAAGGAACTCCAAGAGGCGAGTCCGTCGGAGATTGCCTTTGACTTGGAGTCCTACAACAAGTCCAAATACACGCAGTTGACGTGCTTGTTGCAATTGACTTCGGACGTGGGCAAGGAGTACGTGATTGATACCTTGGCGGAAGGAGTATGGGATCAAGTTGGTGGATTGAGAGCACTGTTTGCCGATCCTGCTATTGTCAAGATTGGTCATTCCATTGGTGGATTGGACGTGCGGTCGTTGCACCGAGACTTTGGAATTTTTGTCATGAATGCGTTTGACACCTACGAAGCATCGCAAGTCTTGAAGCTCAAGCATCATGGGCTGGCAGCTGTATGCAAACACTATGGGCTAAAGAACGGTGAAGTCTACGAGAAACTCAAGGCGACCTATCAGTCTGGGGATTGGCATATTCGGCCGCTTGAAGAGGGCCAGATCCGATACGGACGGTACGATGTTCATTACTTGATCAAGCTTCGTAAACTCATGATGCGAGATTTGACGCGAGCGGAACTGTGGGATAAGGGGGCGGCAGAGCAGCAAATCGAGTCTCGGCTCATTTCGGATGCACTCGAGGCGACTCTGCAACGTATTCAGCAGGAAGAAGGGGATGTCGTGGTTGGGGGGGATGATGAAGATGATTTCCAATCGACTCGCTTATCCAGAGTAGACAGCAACATTTCCGCGTACTACACCCCAGAAGACAGTCGCAGTTTGGATTATTCCGAGACAGAGGGGCATTCGGAGGGCGCTGAAGTTATTCGTGTGTCTATAGTGAACGCCAAGGACTTGAGACTACAGCCGCGGCTCATGAGCGTCATTTCCAAGAGTCAGAATCGCTGCAAAGACCTTTGGTCGAAACGGGTCGAGCCTCATCTTAAGAACACTGTCTTTCAATCCATGGTCGGTCGAGGAAAAAGAAAAGAGATTGATTGGGATGCTTCCAACATTCGTTTGTATGACGACTTGGTGCAATGGCGAGACAAGGTGGCGGCAGAACTCGAGTGCCTCGCTGGCTTTGTGGCTCCCATGGATTTGCTGGTCCAGATTGCGCACAAGCGACCCGTCACAGAGGCAGGTCTACGAAAGATTACCCACTTTCTGCCCGACGTTTTGGCGAATTCGGAGACTGCGTATCGAGACGAATTGTTGGCAATTGTATGCAAGTCATTATTGGGGAATGTTTGCTTGTCGTTGAAAGATGGAGAGGTCGATTCGGATGACAAAGCAGTTCTCCTTTACGCTGATCGAAAGCAAGAGGCTGTGTCAGAGTCCGAGCTAGTGCCAGCACCAGCGTGGGGAGACAATCCCAACGAGGGTTCACCAGTTGCTTGGAAAGTGGCAGTCGCGGTGGCCATTGGTGCGAGTGTGGCAGCTGCCATTGTGGTCGCCAAAAAGAGGCGAACCAGATGATTTCCTTGTTCTCCTGCTACAGTGTGGTATACATTATTTAACTAGTGCAGCAGTAATAACAGACCATATGTTGTGTACATTTATCCTAGTTCCTTTCGCCAGAGGATAATCTCTTGTTGCTTAAAGTAACGTCGATCGTCTTCGTCCACCAAGACGAGGTTCAAAAAGTACCGGACCGAGAATCGGTTGTTGACGGCTGTATAGGTGGGCGTCAAATCGGCGGGAATGCCTTTCAAGCACAATTTGACTGGAATGACTTCTCCCTTGACGGGCGCTCCGTCCATAATCTCGTACTTGACCAATGTCTGTGTCTCTGTAAATATATTGGAAGCATCGACCGTCGTGGCCGAGGTGGGTCCTTCCGACGCGGCAGCCGCAATGGCCACGCCTTCGCCACTCGTCTCGCGGCGAATCACTGCCAATTCCATGTGCTTAATTTTGATGCGCACCAGCAGAAAGTGAATCTTTCCCACAATGGTATCTTGCAAGTGATGGACGCGACGATCGTATTCAAATTCAATGTGCAAGCAATCTTCAATCCCCACTTCCATCTTGATGCCCTCTTGCGTGGGTGGTTCCTCACTCAAGCATTGGACCCAAACGTCTTGTTCCTTAGTGACGGGTGGCAAGAATTTGCGTTCCATGACCACTTTGATGATGTATCGCACGCTCACGTTGCGGCCCTTGTAGGATTCAAATTCCTTGTCCATGTTTTTGAATCGAAATTGCAGCACCGTTTCGGGCTGGTACAAGACTCCGGGCGGCGCCAGTTCCTTGGAGAGCGAAATAAAATCGTAATGGGGGCGTCCTTCGTGAATTCCCACGGACATGTCAATGCGTCCAATGAACTGGACTTTAATACCAAAGTGTTCCACTTTCTTGCCGGGTGGCACCCGTAACACGACACTGCCCGCCACGTCTTGCGAGGCTTCGTAGGCAAAGACTGGGCCTGCTGCGTGATGCTTACTACTACTGCTGTGACTTTCGGCTTGCTGCTGTTGTTGTTGCACGGCGCGTAGCTCGTGGCCGCCGGCGGGGTGCTGGACGCGCCAAAAGGGATTCTTGTGCAACCGCCACGAGGGCGTGTGGTCCATGGGCACGACAGTGCCAGCCGCCACGGCAGTGGGATCAGCCGCCAAGCAAATTTCCACGTGGACGCCACCACTTCCCGTCAAGGCACCAAAGAGCGAGCTCTGAATCAAGCAAAAGTGTAAGCGTAGTGTATGCAACGAGTGTAGTGTAGGTGTGAGAATAAATAATGTGTGATTTGTCGCATAAAAGCCGTATCGCTCGTACGGTACGCTGAATTTTTCACGTACCACGTCCATGTTTGCAGCGTTCTAAGCAATGGTGCGAGTCAAGTAAGATGGATGACACCGTACTATACCAACAGCAGTAGCAACAACAACATGCAACTACTGTAAGATCGTTGCGTGTTGTGGGTTTGGTGTTCTCTTGTTGCTTGGATCGTGTCTCACGTAGTCTCGGCGTGTCGTCCGTCCGTTTCAACTTTTGAAAAAGCCCGCGAAACGGATATAATACAATAAGACGTGGTTTTATGTGTTATGACGTGGTAAAACGAAACAATTATTTTTGATTAAACTCTAACTCTAATATATCGCGAGATGCAGCCGACAGCCGATCTGGATGGGGACATGAGGAGCGACGCCGACCATGGCACAGTAACAGCAGCAGCACACTTCGTTTAGTTCTGCATTTCTTGCGCTACCGTACCTTCCTTACGGATATATATGTATATAGATCTGGAACGAGTGGTGTTACGTTTCCATTTGCCTTACGTTTCCATTCGCCATCGCCTTCGCCATCATGTCGTCGTCTCCCACCTCTTTCAAAGTGGCATCGTCTCCCATGACAGCAGCAACAGCGACAGCGGACGCCATCAAGGAAGCGGCTGTCAAGTACGATCCCACGGACCAAGCCGTCTTGGATTACTTGAAACTCAAAGGCATGGGCACGGCTGTACTCGAGTTGACCGATATGCTGGCTACGACTACACCAACTCTTGCTACCGCAACGGGCGGCGGCGATACAGCAGCTGCTGCCAAGCTCACGCCCCGCGAGCGACTGGACCAGCAAGAAGCCTCCACTCGTAACCAGCACACGCTGCTTACAAAATCGACAGGCGGGGGGTACGGCTACGATCGGGACGCCACTTGGCAAGTGGTGCAGTGGGGCATTCCCGACACTGCTACCGGTACGGCTGGCCCGGACGGCAGCGCAAACGAAGCGCTGGGGGCGGCGGAAGCGCGCTCGTATCTCGAAGCCTTTTGTACTCTGCAACTGTGGGTCTTGTCCTTGCCCGATACGGCCCATTCGGATACCGTCGGTCCAGTTGTGGTGGACACGGCCAGTCATGCCGTCGTGCGTGCGCAACAACTCTTGCACCAATCTAACGGTAGCGACGACGACAATGACAAGCCGTCCTTGCCAGACGTCGTGGCGGAACTGGTCAGGAACATCCAAACTACTGGCAATGAACGCGCAACAACCGCCAATTCAGCCACAGTGTATGCCTTGCCTCCGTCAGCCAAACCCGAGCTACTGTCGGTAACGTTTGCCCTGTTGGTACACACGTATTGCGAATTGCTCGAAGTGGGCATGGAAGGGACAGCGCACACGATCCGTGACGCCTTTCGCCCCGTCTATCAAGCGCTCTATCCGACGGAGTTTCGCGATCTCGAGGCGTGCGCCACGACTGAGGATGTCATGCGCCTCAATACGAACAATAGTCAGCACATGGACGCCCTCAATGTCCTCAAGCAGTATCTCGTGCAAATGGCGTCGTTTCAAATGCGCCGCGAAGAATTGAGTGCGTCCAGCAGTAACATGTCCTCGTCGCAACAACAAGATCCACAACAACAACAGCAACAAGCCAAGGATTTGAAATTGACCGAGTACGATCGCAGTATTTCCATTTTGAGAGCAAAGTACAATGACTTGTCCAAGCGCGTCACGGTCATGTTTCACAAGTTGAATCATTTGCCCTTTTTGCGCCGGGCCCGGGCTGTGCGGTGGCAACTCAACATGTCCACCACCACGTATGGTTTGTTGACAGGCTTTTTAAATTCCACCGACGATGCCGTATTGGCCATGAGTACCTTGTTGCAAACCAAGTGTGAATTGCACGTGGAACGGAGGGATCCATTGCCATTTACACCCGCGTGTGTCTTGGCGGAAGACCAAGTGGCCGTGGTGGTGGGCGGCCGAACAGGAAAGGCGAAGGCGCCGCTGGTAAAGTTGGACCTGAACGACGTGATGGTGAACTGGGCCGCACCGGCGATTCGTCCCGAACATACATCCACAGACGAAACGCAATTACCTTATCCCAAGTATCATTTGCAGGAGGAGTACGAAGATGAACCGTCGGCTCGCAAAGATAAACGAGCGGTCGAGTTTAACCGTGCGCTCCTCGTAAATGGCTTTCGCCGCTTGGAGGCTTTGGAGAGAAAGCGCGAGTACGAGAGCTTGCCGGCCGGAGCCAAAAAGTTGGCCAAGGAAGGTTATCATCAGTCAGCGTCTTCGGTCAAGACGGCACTGGACCCGTTCAAGCCAACCATTATGCTCTCGACACTTTGTGCAGGTACGGCGGGGCCGATTCTCCGACCTATGCCGCCGTCGACAAACACATCGCGATCACCCTTTACGTTTACCGATCCGGCGGCCATTTGGGATGAAGCGGGTATTGGTCTCTGCTGTGCCAAGGTGAGTCCGCCCGATGGACGTCGAGTGGCGGTTGGCTGTGATGATTCGGCTGTCCGTATTTGGAACGTGAAGGATCAGAGCGGTGAGCCCACGCAGGTTCTTTTGGGCCACAAGAACGGGTTTCCCGTCTTTGATGTGGATTGGAATCGTGACGGCCGAACATTATTGAGTGCAGGAGGTGACGGTTCTATCCGCCTTTGGGACACCATGGCAGTTGGACCCTTTGGTGAAGTGACGACTCCCAAACCCAAGACGGCTTTGCCTACATCTGTCGGATCGTCGTTGAGCGCACCAGATATAACTGTGCCCGGTTTACGGCCCGAGAATGCCCCCTACTCGAGTGGTGCGGCCCTTGCCGTCTACCGAGGACACGCACCATCTTCACCAGTCTGGGCAGTGTCCTTTGCCCCTTCTGGTTACTATTTCGCTTCGGCGGGTGGTGACGCTACAGCGCGATTGTGGACTACCGACCGTCCCGTGCCAGTCCGATTATTTACTGGCCATTCATCTTCGAATGTGAATTGCGTCGAATGGCACCCCAATTGCAACTACATTGTGACGGGAAGTGACGACAAGACCGTCCGTTTGTGGGATATCCAGACAGGTCAAACGGTACGATTGTTGAATGGCTGTGCAGCTGGGATCAATGCCGTCAAGGTGTCTCCGGGAGGCCGATATGTAGCTGGGGCAGACTATTCGGGTGTCGTACATCTTTGGGACCTGGGTAGTGGAAAGAAGGTGACAGAGTTTCGTACGCAGCAGCCGCATCAGGAACATAGCCATGCGGGTATGGGGATGATTCATGCGCTCGATTTCAGTAATTGCGGCACCGCTTTGGCTACGGGTGGAGATGATGGCACTGTTCGAATCTGGGATGTCCGAGCTGACAGCCTGCTCAACAAGTCTCCTGTCAGAGTTCCGACCAGAAGTTTTGGAACGCGACAGACTCTCATTATGGATCTGAGCTACACAAAACGGAATCTGTTGCTGTCTGTGGGCAAAGTTGTAACGCCCGTACCTTTGGCTGCGCCTGTTTCTGATTGAACGCCCGAACATCATGTGGGATAATTATTTCATTTACTAGCACAGAATAGTGTTAAAACTACTACGAAAGCTACTAATAGTGCAAGGCCGCCGGTGGCACAGATCCAGAACATAGCTCGTGATAGGCGTTCTCTAGACACCTCGCAATGTCTGCGTAACTCACTACCATCAAACTCTTTCCATCTCGAGACGACAACACAATCTTTTCATCGTCTGCTGCATCCAGCTTGTTCAACGCTGTAGTGACATGCCCAAGATCCATCACAGGATTGCCTGCTCCATCAGCTTGATGAAAGACTAACGAATAAAAATGGAAAGCGGTTCAAGTGAGCAAATGTAGATCCGTATAAAGAGACGCGCCGCAAGCCAAGAAGAAAGAACCTACCGTAATCGCGAAAGAGAGTCAGAACGTAGCAGTCTCCCGACTGTGACCAACGGCGATTGGGGCCAAGCTCGGGTCGTTCGTTGATAAATCCAAGCTTGAGCAGCAGTCGCATAGCTCTACCAGACTCGTATTCCGCCGACAGAGCTCGTTCGGTCCGGTCTAATGATCTGTACGCAGCATCTTGCTCGTCGAACGCCCGTTGAGCAATCGCTCGGCTCACATCGAGAATCGATGGAGGTCGGGGATTACTACGAATGAGCGTCATGGCCAAATTGTGAATATCTCGCGAATAATTCTGCGCTAAAAAGGCTTCACACCGTTCCAGCGCACCATCGTCCGTGGCCGCGGTTACTTCCGTGCCCGTGGCTAGAGAGAGAATGAGTCTTCCCAAATCCCGAATATCACGCTCTTGCAAATCAGCAACGTATCTGCGCGCTTCAAACTCGAGGGCGTCAGTGACGCCCAAACAATTCAAGCGCAGGCGCAGTCGAGTTCCCGTTGAATCCGAGTTGGAAAGGATATGCTGTAACTTGAGGGTTCGAACCGCCAACTTGCTCGCGTGCACCGTCCGAATGGCCGATACCAGCTGAGCAATACAGCTCCAAAGCATTGGTTCCGACAAGGGTCCCCCCAATCGCTCCTGGAGCGACCGAGCGCCGGGAATGTACTGATGCACAAAAAAGACGGCCCGCTGCGCAACAAAACACTGGTAAAATGGAACGACACCGGGATGTTCTTGTGGGGCCGCGCTCGCTGTCCATCGCTCCATGACGGTGGCCGTGATTTTTGGCGACACGCTGCGCACATTGTCAAACCGACGGAGGCAGTACAAATGACCATCTTCTCGGCTAGTTACCAAAAAGGTTGCGGATGGATACCCGAACGAGGATCGACCGCGTTGCGAGGCATCCAAGCAGTAGCCGTTGCAATAGGGTAAAGGAATGGCCTTGTGTCGCGGATCGGAAGGGTCCATTTGTCGCATGCTCTCCAACTGAATGTCCCGTTGGTGGCGCCATAAGTCGTCAGAAGCCCCCAGCGAGTGCAAGGCTCGAAACGAGGGTAGAGGAGGTGGTACTGGTCCAGCCGGCACTGTCGTTTCGTAGTCGTCTTCCAACGAGGATGTTTGCTCTTGCTCATTTTCTGCCGTGTGACCATACGATGCCTGCTGCTGTGTGATGGATGAGCGACTCGTAGATGAGCGACTCGTAGATGAAGCTATAATAAAAATACATAGCGAGAAGAGGAAAAAGTGAGACAAGAACGCGTCGCTTTGAAGAGCAGTAGACTCCTCGCAACCATTCCATTCTATTCTATTCATGGCATTCAGGCGTACACGCATTCATTCCTCGACCAACGAAAGAATGCGCAACTCACCAGCCCTATCAGTGGCTGCAGCCGGTGGTGCACTCCAGCCGCGCCCTGGAACAAATTCTTTCACTGCCGCTGCAGTGAGATCGGACTCTGGCAAGGAGCTTGCTGACGCTGTCGTTGTCGTTGGCTTCCATTCACTAGCCTGTGTCGAGAGGCGACCAAAGTTTCTATCGAGCTCGTCCATCCTTCCGGTTCCGGTAATGTTATCCTCCAGCACACGCAGACGCGACGCCCGAAACGGCAGATTGTCTCCTCATATCTCCCATCGTCCTTATCGCACTCACATGCACGTTGAGACGCCAGATGCTCCTGAGTCATCTTTGAGTCATTCATATATATAATGGATGTAAGTATATAAGTATAGGATTTAGGTATATAAATTGTTGTACTCGATTGTCACAATATCTGTCCATGGTCCGGTTTTCCGTTTCTTCGCCCCAAAATTGTTACATTTGTTATTTGTTACAACCTTCCCCTGCAGAGACCATGGTGCGGCACAAGACGCGCTGGTTACTGGTCCGTATCGAATTCGAGGACTGCATCCATCGACCGGAAGTAAAGAGCTCCCATGAAAACGATTCTATAGATTTTCCTTCCCGAAAGGAACTCGCCAAGGAGATCCGAAACAGCGTGTCCGCCTGTGGTGGAGTGGCCGCGAGCGGCGCCGCCTTTGACACGCAAGGTAAGCGCCGAGTACCTACTGTAGGCGTACAGATAAACCGAATTGAACCTACAGTAACCTGTCTTGTGCAATGCACGCTGTTCAGATACTAACGTTTATTTTTTGTGTCGCGCGTGCAGTTCGATTTTGCAATGCCACGACGCAATTGGCCATGGTGCGGGTGCCTCGCGCGTTTTACGGCATGGTGCGAGGGGCCGTTTGTTTCGTGACGCGACTAGGTCTACAGAATCGCCGCCGCGTAGTCTTGTCGGTTCTTTCCGTTAGCGGCAGTGCGCGAACCGCCAAACTGCGGGCCATGCAGCAAGTTCGAAACAGTTTCCGAGAACGCATCCTGCAGTCTCGGCGACTGGAGCGTAGTGCTGCTGTGACGGCAGCAGCTGCAACGGCGAATCAACAACAACCGAGTATCAAGGAGGCGCACCGGATCTGCAGAGAGTTTCAAGAGACGCTGACTACGATTCAGAGCATTGACTATTGAGATACTGTATTATAGTCGACCACTTGAGCTTGTTGGTGATAATATGTATAATATTGTGCTGTCGGGTTTCTTTCAGATACAAAATGTGTAGTTGACCTCTTGACTACGGCCATTTTAGGTACTGACACGAGCGTTGATGCGTTCGTTAAAGGCGCGGCCGGGAGGGTTGCAACTGAGCTCCTTTTCGTATTTCTTGAACAACTTCTTGTCGTTGTCTGTCAAGCCGGAGATCTTGTAAATGTCCGAAACCTTCGCATAGGGGCCGTTGCTGGCAATCTTTCCGGCAGCATGCTGTTCAGCGGTGCAATCGATATCAAATAATGCGTTAGATAGGAGTTTCTGCAGGCCAAAACATCCACGGGCTTTCATGAGCACGTACCGGAAACATTCCTGGAAGGTCCTTGTAGTCGCCCTGGTGGAAAAGAGAGAAAGAGAGGGTGAAATGAGAATACGACTGCTTCGCCTGAATTTCGGGTTTCTTCCCGAGGAGGGTCAATGGGCTCTATCTCATGTCATACCATGCTACGTACCACAAAGGCTCCGTTGACATATAACTTTCCTTTGGAAGGCATCTGACTTTCCTCGAATGTCTCCTCGTCCTTGTAGAAAAAAGTCGACGCAGGATCCGCGTTCGCAATCATGGGGGCAGCGGCCAAGCCTCCGTCATGGGGGCAGCGGCCAAGCCTCCGAGAGCAGTCAATACGTCGCGACGTTTCATAGCCAGTTCTGTCGGCGACATCTTCCATGCCACGTGGGTAAAGGGGCGAAAGGCCATGGCCGAAGTGCTAAA
>Ga0307981_1004116_pt1 | contig 10415 bp, 15 predicted proteins | sample OrgLakmetagen987_FD_201849 | JGI IMG/M metagenome (GOLD analysis project Ga0307981, IMG submission 201849) | Saline water microbial communities from Organic Lake, Antarctica - #987 | ecosystem: Environmental > Aquatic > Non-marine Saline and Alkaline > Saline | place: Antarctica: Organic Lake... | reverse complement strand
TGACAGGCGACAAACGTCAGATTTCCCATCTCCAGAGACATGGTAGAAATCCGGTCAGCCACAGGGCTTTTGCCCTTGATCAGCATGTTCAGTCCGGGGCCGTATGTAACCACTTCAACCACGACCGTATCCCCCTGCTCCTCATAGTAGCTGGCCACGTTCGCGACATTGTTCAGCGCCATGTTCATAAGCTGCGGGTCGTTTTCATCAACGTGGAACGCAACCTTGTGGTTCACACCTTCGGCGTAGGCACCGGTGGACAGCGCGGCACCGATCAAGGCGGCTGAGAGGGCATGTTTCATTTCTGTCACTCCATTCCGGGTGCCATGGGACCAATCCCCACGACTTGCACACTGTTATTGGGGTCGAGCCTGACGGTGCCTTGCTTGCGAATATGGCTTTCGACGACATCCCAGATCGGCGGCCCTTCGGTGCCTTCATTGACTGACGCCCAGCCTGCGACCTGATATGTCTTGGCGGGGTCAATCATATCGCCGGTCTTGAGCAAGGTCATTTCGGTGATGCGGCTGCCCTGAGGCTTGGTTATATCGATCCGGTAGCCAAGCCCGCCGGTGCGGACCATGTCCCCCCCCTGCTGGTAATAGGGGTCGGGATTGAACAGGTTGTCGGCCACGTCTTCGAGCACCACATGCAGAAAGTCTCCGGTCATTTCAGTCCGGTAGGCTTCGGGATAGGTCATGGATGTGACATTCCATATATCTTCGCGCGTGATGTCCTGACCGGGCAGCAACGACGGGCCCCAGCGCACGCCGGGGCTGAGGGCGATCTCAGCCTCGCGTTCCGAAATCAGTGCGTCGCAGATGACGTCGTCCCATGTGCCGTTGAAATTGCCCCGCCGGTACAGAAGTTCGCCGGTCTGGCCGATAACCTCTGACATCTCGGTCTCGAACGGGGCGCGTTGTTCGTCGATCACGGCGGCAACTTCGGGATCAGGCGCGATCACGTCGGAAAAGATCGGGATCAGCTTGTGGCGAAAGCCCATCATGCGGCCGTTCTGCACATCCAGATCGACCCGGCTGACGAATTTCCCGTTGGAGCCGGAGGCCACGATGATGGTGTCGCCCACCAGCACCGGTTCGGGCAGCGCGTCATGGGTATGCCCTGACAGGATCACGTCGATGCCGGTCACGATGCCTGCCATCTTCTTGTCCACGTCAAAGCCGTTGTGGCTGAGCAGCACGACGAGTTCCGCACCTTCAGCGCGCACCTCGTCCACCATCTCCTGCATGTGCTCGTCGCGGATGCCGAAAGAGTATTCGGGAAACATCCAGCCGGGGTTTGCGATGGGCATGTAGGGGAATGCCTGACCGATCACCGCGATCCTGACGCCCCCCCGTTCAAAGAACTTGTAGGGCGGGAAGAGCTCGGCAGGTTCGTCCCATTCGGCGTCGAAGATGTTCTGCCCCAATGCGGCGAAGGGCAGGTTTTCGACCAGCTCTTTCACCCGCTCCGATCCCAGCGTGAACTCCCAGTGGAACGTCATCGCATCTGGCTTGAGCGTGTTCATCACGTTCACCATGTCCTGACCTTGGGTCTGGTAGCAGGTGTAGCTGCCTTGCCAGGTATCGCCGCCGTCCAGTAGCAGTGCATCAGGGCGTTCGGAGCGGATGTGGCTGATGACTGTCGCAACACGGTCCAACCCGCCGACCTTGCCGTACCCCTCCGCAAGGGCCGCGAAATCCCCTGAACTCATCGCGTAGTGTGACGGCGATCCGTCCTCGATGCCGTAGAGTCTGCGGAAATCCGCGCCGGTGACATGCGGCACGACACCCTTGTTGTCACCCACCCCGATGTTGACCGACGGCTCACGGAAATAGATCGGCTTCAGCTGCGCATGAATATCCGTCACATGGATCAAGGAGACGTTTCCGAAAGGCGCGAACTGCACAAGCTGGTCCTGTGTAAGCGTCTGTTGTGCAGCCAGCCGCGCCCAGTTGCCAAAACCGGAAGCGCCGAGGATGGCACTGGCGGCCATGCCTGTCTGGAGAAAATCGCGGCGAGAGATCATGTCTGGTGCATCCTTGTGCGCAAATACATGCGATTTCTTGAATGTTTTGCAGTAAAGAAAACCCCGCGCTGCGGTATGCAGGCGGGGCATTCAGGCTCTAGTTTCTGATGGCCGGCCCTTCGACAGAAAGCCCGTTGCCACGCGACGCGACATAAAGCTCCAGCGCCACGAACTCGGGGCTGCCCGGCGCGAACGTCTCTGCGCGCGTGTCGCGGATGCAACCCTTGAAGCGATCCTGCACCGCGTTGAGCTTGGTGTTCTTCAATCGATAGACCGGAAACCCGTTCGTCTGCCCCTGGCTCAGGTGGTCGGCGCGGATCATGTTGCCGTAGTTGTCTTCATGACAATTGGCACAGGACAATTCGAGCTGACCATAGCGCGTATAATACATCTCCTTGCCATCTTCCCACGTCGATTGTGCGGGACCGTCGATTGCTACATTCACTGGATGGCCACGCGCGACCGACGCCAGCAAAGCGGTCATGTTGACCATCTCGCTGCCGGTGTATTTCCACGCCTTGGCCCCCATGCGGGTTTCACGGCAATCGTTGATCTGCATCTCAAGCGTGCGAACCTCGCCAGCGGCTTCGACGAACTTCGGGTACACCGGGCGCACGTCGGACATCTCGGACGCGGCACCATGGCAATCCGCGCAGGATTTGCCCTCGGACCCATCCGCCTCATTCCAACTGTCCCTGGCCAGTTCGACGAAGATCATGCCGGGATTGTCGAAATCGTCCATCTGCATCGCGCGGGTTTCCGTCTCTCGGAACAGCCAGCCTGACATGACCTCGTCCAGCACATCCGACACATGATCAGGTGCCGCAGTCCGCGTCACGATCTCGATGTCGTCGTTGATGATAAGCGTGTCGTCCACCGGTTCGGCCAAGGCGCTGGTCGCGGCAATGACCGCAGCAGCACAAACGCACATCCGTTGTCTGATATTAAACATGTTAGTCCCTCCCGTGACCGACGACATTTAGCCGATGGCTATTTCCTTGCTTTCTTCGTAAACGTCACCGTCATCGTCGTACCAGGTGAACTTGAACTCACCAGCCTCTGGCACCAGTGCTTCGAATTCCAGGTACGGATTGGTCGAAATTGCAGGCTCGAGCGTGATGTCCACCACGTTCTGGCCGTTGAAATCGCAGGTGAAGCGGTTGATGATCGACCGCGGAATCAGAAGCCCGTCATCATCCTTTCGCTGACCGGATTCCATCTTGTGGCTGATCAGCGTCTTGATGACAATTGCCTCACCGGCAGCTGCCGTCTTGGGTACTTTGACGCGGGGTTTTACACCTGATGCCATTTTAACAAACTCCTCTTGAGGCTTTAGCCGCCGCAGCCGCCAATTGTGACCTTGATCGTGCTCGTCGCCTTGACAAATGAACCGTCAGCGAGTTTGGCGATTGCAACCACGTCCTGAGTGCCCGCAAGCCGGATGCGCGTGGATGCGTACTGAGACGCGGCCAACGGACCAAACTTGAACATCGCCACACCGGGCGTCGGATTGCCAAGCGCCAGCACAAGAATTTCCGAAGCACCGGGGGCGCTGACTTCTATAGGCACCGTGTTGCCATTTTCCGCAATTTCGGGCGCAGTCAGCTTCACGCCCTCTGTTCCTATTTCTGCACCACCCGTAAAGGCGGCGATCGCATCCTCGCCTGCCGCAGATACCCGGATCGGCAGCGCCAGCGCGGCAAAAGCTCCGGCACCAAGCATAAGGGACTTGCGTCGCGTCAGTTCCATCTGTTTTTCTCCTGAATCAGGTCCCGAGCGGGACAGATCATTCCTTGAGGGTGACCAGATAGGCCACCACATCTTCAACCTGCTGCGCGGTCAGCAGTGGACCGAACGAGTCGTCGGCCGCGTCGCCGGTATAGGCGTTGCCGGGACGGACGAAGCCTTCGGTCTTGTAGAACGCCGGCATCATCGAACCCTCGAACATCATCTTGGCATTGGAAACAATCCCGCGCAGTTCCGTCTCGGTCCAGCGATCACCGGCACCGTCGAGCATGGGACCGATTTCGCCTTGGAAAAATACATCCGACAGATCGCTGACCTGGTGACAGGCAACGCAATTGCCTTGCCCCTTGTCCCCGACGATCTCACGGCCGCTGGCGGCGTCACCCGCCGTGCCGGTCAAGGATTCTGCCACCGCTCCATCAGAGTAGCTCACGGCGGTGGGCGCAACTTCGGCCCCTGCTGCGAAAGCAGTTCCAACAGAAGCGATTGCTGCAATTATGGAAACTCTCATGCGTCCTCCCCTACACATTCAACTTATAGTATATCTTAGGATACTGTGGGATGGACAAGCAAGGGAAAATTCTGATCTTCGAACTTTGTGTCAAAAAAAATCCTTCTCGAGGCACTGTGAGGCCTCTTCTCGCTACTGTCCCCGTTCCCGAATTCGACGCGCGTGGTAGCGTTGAAAGTCCTCATCAGACTCCAACGCATAGCGCTTTTCATTCACCCAGGTCAGCATGTCCAAGGTCGTGCCCGCACTGAACGCGCCCGGCATCAAGGCGACCGCAGCAGCCTGGGCGCTTTGATCTTCTTCCACCTCTTCGGGCAGAAACAGAATGGATGGTGTGAACAGCAGCCCCCACTTTCGCGCCGCCTTCTTTTCCGTCAGAACTTCGCCGTCGAGATCGGTCATCTCGGTATCGCCATGCAGGTTCATCTGCACGACGAAGAAATTTTCGCGGATATACGAAGATATGTCCTCGCGCGGAAAAACCTCCTTGTGCATCTTGGCGCAATAGATGCAGCCGCGCTGTTCCACGATGACCATCAGACGCTTGCCCTCGGCATTGGCATCGGCGAGGTCCTCGTTCAGATCCTTGAATGTCTCACGCATCCAGTCCGCCTTGTGCAGACCGTCGTCGCCCATCGTTTCGGCATGCAGCGGGACGCTGATACAAAGCGCCAGAAGTGCCATCAGGATAGGTTTCATGGACGGTTTCCTCCTCAGATGTTCTGGAACGCCGGAAAGGTTTCCAGCATCCATTGAGCGATGAAATTGACGCTGTCGGTGGCAATCAGCGCGGCGAAGACGATCATCATTACGCCCATGGCTTTTTCAACCATGGGAAGGTGCCTGCGAAACTTGGACGCGAATTTCAAAAAAGGCCCAATGAAGAGCGATGCCAGAACGAAAGGTGCTGTCATGGCGACACCGAATACCAGCAGCAGTATCAGCCCCTCTAGGGCAGTGGACTCCGTGCTGGCCGTGAACACGACCGCGGTCAGGACGCCGCCCACGCAAGGCGTCCAGCCGGCAGCAAAGGCAAAGCCCACGACATAGGCACCCAGAACGGACATGTTGTTGGTGTCCCCGGCCTGCATCTGAAATGTCCGGTTCAGAAATCCGATGCGCAGGATCCCTAAAAAATGCAGCCCCATGATAAAGACCACGGCAGCGGCGAACAGCCGGAACTCCGTCTGCGCACCCCGGAACGTCTGGCTCAACCCATAGGCTGCGGCCCCGAGCAGAACAAAGACCGTAATGATGCCCAGAGAAAACATCACCGACGCCAGAAACGCGCGTTTGCGAGCCCCAGGTGCCAGCGTGCCTTCAGCGCCTATTTCGGACATCGACGCGCCCGCCATGTAGCTCAGGTAAAACGGTACGATGGGCAGCACACACGGCGAAAAGAATACGATCAGCCCGCCGATGAAGGCGCTGAATATGGTCACATCAAACATGTGTTGCGCCCCGGTAGTTGATTGAATTACATATTCACATTATTGTATGCTTTAGGCCACCATAAATTGGAACGCAGATGCTTTTTCTCCGAATCCTCTGCACAGCGCTCCTGCTGACTGCCGTCATCGGCCGTTGGGCGTTTGCCGCCGACCTCGTCATGGTCGAACAGGAGGGCTGCCACTGGTGCGCCAAATGGAACATGGAAATCTCGGAGATTTATCCAAAGACAGACGAAGGTCGACGCGCGCCCCTGCGCCGCGTCGATCTGCGCAGCCTGCCCAATGACATCGCCTTCACCTCACCGCCCGTCTTTACCCCCACTTTCGTCCTCGTGGAAGACGGCAAGGAACTGGCGCGCATCGAAGGCTACGCGGGGGATGAGTTTTTCTGGTTCCTTCTGAACAAGATGCTGGATGCGCATCCGAATGTCGCTCAGCCGCAAAATTAAGCAGTTCAAGCCGATTTTCAGTGCCCTGCGGCAATGCTGCAATTGCAAACCAACCCCTCTCTGACCTAAAGCAGACATCGCTATGACCCTATCAGCGGCTTTTTCATGACACTTCCGGCAATAACAAAAGACATGTCTGATGCCGAAATGGAGCGGATGATGGTCAACGCCTGCGCGGCATCGAACTTTCTCAAGGCGATCAGTCATGAAGGTCGACTAATGATCCTATGCCATCTGGCAACCGGGGAGAAATCGGTTACGGAACTTGAAGATCTTCTCTCGGCCCGTCAGGCAGCGGTATCGCAGCAACTGTCGCGGCTGCGGACGGAAGGTCTCGTAACGCCCCGCCGTGTTGGCAAGGCCATATATTATCGTTTGACAGACACCCGGGCCATTCAGATAATCAATATCCTCTACGATCTTTTCTGCAAGGAAAAGTAGCGCGCGTGTTTCACCACCTCACCCAATGCTGACTGCGGGAAGTCAGCTGCTCTATGCAATTGAGCTAATGGACCGTTTGCGCGGAGTTATGGGCAAGCTAACGGTTGCTTCAAGTGGAACCACGACCGCACTGGCTGGTTTTCCCCTTTCAAAGTCGAGGAGACACAAATTGACCCTTTTCAGTAAATGCGCAGCCTGTTGATTTCCATCCAGAAGTGACCCGGGTAGCGGCATAATTTCCATTGAGAATTGACCCATGTGACCCTTCCCCCAGCGCGATGCGCAACGGGGGGCAATGGAGTGATACACATGGGACTTTTGAACATCATCCGACGTATGGCCTTGCGACAGAAGTTGCCGCTCCGAGAGACCGCCCGGCGGACCGGAATGTCGCGCAACACCATCAAGAAGTATCTGAACGCGGGCACGATCGAGCCGCAGTTCACGACGCCGGAGCGTCAAAGTAAGCTTGATCTGTTCGCCGAGAAGCTGACCGGTTAGCTAAAGATGGAGGCGGGCAAGTCGCATCAAGCAGCGGCGTACGTGCAAGCAATTGCATGCCGATCTGGTGGTGCTCGGCTTTACCGGGTCCTGCGGCCGTGTCGCAGCTTTTGCGCGTGACTGGCGGGCCGATCGGCAGCGGGATCAGCAGACGACGCGGCGCGGCGGATCGTCAGCAAGAACAGCAGGACAGCGAATACTATTGCGCCGTACCGCCGCGCGATGCGCACCTGGGGACCGGCGGCAATCCCGCCGAGAATACCGGCGATCATCTCTGTCCCCGTTTCCAGTCATCAAGGCGGGCGTAGACCGTGACCGCAATCCCCACGAGCGCCACGGCGATGAACACCCAGCGGAGTGTGTCGAGGTATGGCACCAGGGGCAGGACGGCAGACTGAGTTTCCGAAAGAACGCTCTGCGCGACTTCGACCCCGGCTGCGCCCAGCGTCGCCACTCCGGCCGCTCCGCCACCTTTCATGGTGCGGCTCTCTGCCAGAACCTCCCGCGCTGGCGGCGTCTCAGCAGCAAAGGCCGTCGCCCGGAACGGGAATCGCTCGCCCCACTGCCACGCCGGGCCGAGATCGACATGGATGAAGCCCGAGCGCGGGTAGAAACCGAAGCCGAGGAATCCGACCGCGCGCGCCGCTGCCTCGAATACCGCCAGGTCATGATTGGCCATGGCGATGTCGAAAGCTGCGCCATCCATGTGCTTTGACCGCGTCGCGCCGCCAACGGCGCGGCTATGCTCAGGACTGCGATAGGCCGAACGAACGATCAGCGGTTTGCCGAGCCGGTCGCGCAGCGCTTGCAGCATGTCGAGCGCGGGCTCGTTGATCAGCAGCTTGTCGGTGCCTCGGCAGGCGATTTCAGCGGGCGAGAAGTTGGACCAGCGCCAGGTGCCCTCGGGAACATCGCGCCAGTGGTCGTAAAAGGTCGTGGTCATGGTGTCCTGCAGAAACGAAAAAACCCGCCATATGGGCGGGTTCGGGTGAGCGGGTGATTTGTTCAGGCGTACGGCTACGGATCGCCTCCAAAGATTTTCAACTTGATCGCGATGCCCGCCAGCAATGCCAGCATCACGCCGGTGGTGATCATGCGCACAGCCGTCTGCATGGCGGTGCGGCGCACCAGTCGGATACCGTCGAGCACTGATCGTAGATCTCGGATATCGAGCGCGGCATCCTTGCCATCGATCCCGGCATCAGCAGGCGTGCGTTTGGCGCCCACTTCGGCGGCGCGGGTCAGGATCGCCTCGAACTCGGCGTCGGGCATGCGCACGTAGCCCGAGGGTGTCTTCAGCAGCAGCGGTGCCTCCCGCAGCCGCTCCTCGGCCTCCACCCAGCGACCATAAGCCTGACAATAGGCCGCAAGCGCCACCCGGTCAGCCATCGTCACAACGCCCATCGCATGCAGCACCGGACCCAACCGGTCCCACTCGTCCGCTGCCTCGTCAGACAGATGCGGCGGGCAGGTTGGCATGCTGTCGGGTGGCATTGGATCGGTCGCGTTGAACGCCCGCTTTCCGGGATTGCCGTCCAGACGGCGGATCGCCGTCGGTTTGGGTTTGCGACCTCTCATCTCGGCTCGATTGGTGTTTGGCGAGGTGTCGCAGGAACCGACGGCTGTTCTGCCGGTTCAGGGTCTTGAATGGCCGTCCCATGCGTCGCTTCCTCAATCCAGGTATACGCTGGCCGGGTCATATTCCCAGGGCTTCGGGCCAGAGGGAATGTTCACCGCAAGACGCGACCGCGATGACGGCGTCAGGCCGAGTTCGGCCATGTAGCGCGCCATCAACTCGCGCTCCTTGTTGGCGATAGACAGCCAGGGCGACTGCTGGACGTAGCCTGCCGGGGTCTTGAGCAGAGGCGGCGTCTCCTGAAGTTTGCGCTCGGCCTCGACCCATCGGCCCCAGGACTGGCAGTAAACGGCCAGTGCCGCGCGATCGACCGTGGTCAGAAGTCCTATGCGATTCAGGTCACGGGCCAACCGCTTCCATTCCGCCTTGGCCGAAGGGCCGAAGTGCGCCGGACAGGTTGGCACGTCGCCGGGAGGCTTCGGCTCTTTGCTGTTGATCGGACGCCGACCGGGGTTGCCCTCCAGCACCTTCAGATGCGTGGGCTTTGGTTTTCGGCCTCTCATTGGGATGCCTTCGCCTGGTCAGAATGGCTCACGACCAACTCCGGAGTTTGTCGACTGATTTGGGCGGCATTGCGGTCTGGGTCGTCCCGCAAAGGTCTGGATTGACGCGACATTTGCTTTGGCCCAGCTGCGGATACCCCCCTGCCAATATCGCGCGTGTAAAAGACACCCTCCCCCAACCGGTCCCGTCCCGAAAGGACCCAGAGATCTGACCACCCCCCCCCGGGGGCATTGGACGACGCGCTCCGATCATCGAGGCGCCCACTCAATGGTAGCCGCGTCAAAGGTGATGTCAGTCTCGCTCAGAACCGCAACCTCGCTCGTGAAGGCCTGCCAGCGCTGCACGGCCACATCAACGTAAGCCAGATCGAGCTCCACCGCGTAACAGATGCGCCCTGTGGTCTCCGCTGCGACCAATGTCGTCCCGCTGCCGCAGAACGGCTCATAGACCGCCTGACCAGGGCTGGAGTTGTTCAGCATCGGGCGGCGCATGCATTCCACCGGCTTCTGGGTGCCATGCACGGTTTGCGCATCCTGATCGCGACTGGCGATCTGCCAGAGCGTTGTCTGCTTGCGATCCCCGGACCAGTGGCCCTTGGCCTTCGTTCGGACCGCATACCAGCAGGGTTCATGCCGCCAGTGATAGTCGCCACGGCTCAGCACCAGCCGCTGCTTGGCCCAGATGATCTGCGAGCGGACGTCAAAGCCGCTGGCCACAAGGCTGTCGGCCACTGTGGTGGCATGCAGCGCCCCGTGCCAGACATAGGCCACATCGCCGGGAAACAACGCCCATGCGGCACGTCAGTCGGCCCGGTCGTCATTCAGCACCTTGCCGGTGCGCTTGGTCTCCGAGGCACCCACCCGGTTGCGCCAGTCCGGATCATAGTTCACTCCATACGGAGGATCCGTGACCATCAGATGCGGGATCACGCCATCGAGAAGTCGCGCCACAACGTCGGCATTGGTAGCATCGCCGCAGACCAACCTATGCGAGCCGAAGCACCAGAGATCACCCGGCTGCGACACCGGGTGAACTTCGTCCCTGAAACCGGACAGTTTAGTTATTGACCCTATGCTGCCATTTTCCAAGTCATATTCTTGAAGGCCTGTTGCGGCGTTTGATATCCGACGCCGGAATGGCGGCGCTG
>Ga0307981_1004115_pt1 | contig 10417 bp, 9 predicted proteins | sample OrgLakmetagen987_FD_201849 | JGI IMG/M metagenome (GOLD analysis project Ga0307981, IMG submission 201849) | Saline water microbial communities from Organic Lake, Antarctica - #987 | ecosystem: Environmental > Aquatic > Non-marine Saline and Alkaline > Saline | place: Antarctica: Organic Lake... | reverse complement strand
AGAAAAGACCGTTTAGCAACCACCTGGTCATGCATCTTCACGTTAGCATCTCCCAAGCCACCTCTACCGTCAAGAATACGGCAAAGAAGGCCACAATACCGTACAATGGAATGCGGTCCAGAATATCCAGAAAAGGCTGACATTGTGCCAGAAAAAAGTATAGAACCAACAATATAATCGATGATGCCAAGAGAGTTGCCAAACAGAGCTCTAATGCTGTAAATACACCACCAAGGATCAAGACTGGAAAGTAAGAAACTTCGTCCAACGAGCCCAAGACAGTCAAGGTGACAATCAACCAAGGTTGGGCTCCTTGATGTGCGTCGACTGCTTCACCTTGTGCGTTATCGTCGTGCGCCACTTCATTGCTACTTGCCGCTGTTTCTGGATTCCCACTTTCTAAGCTCCCATAGTCTCCCTTTTCGTCCGTCGACAGAACCGTGTCGGCGGCGGCAGAAGCAGCTTGTCTCGCTAGTCGTTTCCGTCGGGCTTGGAAATAAAGGTAAGCGGCCAGAATCCAGGAGAGTCCGGCACCAATGCAACTCAATTCAATAATTCCCAAGCCCAGAATCCCCGAGAGACTACCATGCAGTAACATCGTTACGAGACTAATGCCAATAGCCAGGAGTTCAAAGGTCACAACAAAGATAGCAGCGTGCATAAAGGCCACGCGCGTCGAAGGAGCATGGGCCACAAATGGAACCAGCCAAACGCAATCTTCCAATGTCGTGACAATCACAGTCACTGTCGCTCCCACTAGATCTGATAGGGACACTGGCGACATGGTGATACAGTATAGCAACTATATGGAGCTTGGCAAGGTTGGCGACCTCGTCGTCAATCTTTTTATTGCTGCACACATGGCACCTTCAAAAAGAAATGAGCTCAAGAGCTGTCCAGCGCTGGCTATATAGAAGTCGATATCTTTTGGCGCCATTCTCATGTGCGACCATGGGAACGGACCGGACCGGATATACTCTATGCCAGTACTGTATGCTAGCTTGCTGCTCTACAGTAGTAGCTAGAGATAGCCCCTTCATAACTTAACAAGGTGGAGATTTTAAACAATTAAATGGCAGAGGAATAATCCACAGGTTACAAGAGGACCCAGTGCTCATGGCAATAAGCCGCCGACAGCAGGCAGCATCCCAGACATCAAAATCTCGGCTCGCATCTACGACACTGTACTGCAGGCGCCATCCATTCCATACGATACGATATATCATGTTCCATGACGACTAGGCGTCCAAGTCTTGCACCATCAATACAGCTTGCGGAATCAATCCAAGTTCTTCCAGTGTTTGATCGTCGTGTTCATTGTAGGTTTTGCGCGGAAAGTTGGTGGACAGTCCAATCCGTCCCATGTCCAAGCCCTTCTCGTGCACATGCAGTCGCAAAAATGCTTGCAGAGCCGCCATAGTTTCATCCGAGCCAAACCGACGATTCAACTTGGTACCGCTCGGCAAGACAAAGCGCACCATGGCTCCACCCGAGGCCGGTTCCGGCCGAACCAACGACTCGGCCTTGGCAATGGTCGCTTGCGCCTCTTGTTCGTCTTGCCGAACCCGTTCATCCTCGGCGCTTTGTACTTTTCGCTCTTGCTCCATTTCTACTTGCTGCAGGCGTTCCCGTTCCTGATCTTGTCGCAGTGTTTCGTGGTACTCGTCATCTTGTTGGCGTCGCAGTTCCGCTTCTTGTTCCCGTTGCAATCGTCGCATTTCGTGTTCCGCCACGACACCCAAGTGTCGGTGCAAGGCCGCCTGCAAGTTCGGCAGGAAGTGATCCATGTAAAAGTTTTGGGTCAGCACGGGCCCTTGGGCCTTGAAAATCAAACTCATGCTGGTCGTAGACTTTGGGTGCAAGAGCGCAATGACTGGAAATGCCGTGGCTTGCAACAGGGAAGCAAGGTGTGCGCCTTGGGCGGTATGAATGCTCACCCCGAGTGCTTGGACACCGTGCTGTCCCAACCATTCGATCATGGCAGGATGAAGGAGGGTGTCGCGGCAAAACGCTGTCGCACTGCGGTGCAGGGGGGAATGCAAATAAACAAAAATCAAGGATTGCGTTTGCACAGCTTCTTGTTGCATACTGGTAAAGCCAACCGTGTTCCAGGCGCGGGCAATCGCAACATTTTGTGAACTGTGATTGGACGACTCCATGGTTGCCGGTGTTGCTTGCGATTGTGCGATCGATTGCAAAAGTACCACGAACTGTTGCGCCGCCTTGGCCGTGACGGCATCCGAGAGTCCATCGAGGTCTGAACCTGTAAAGAGGGCAGAAGACAACCAACGAACGGGCCAGAGGATAATTCTCAAGACTAAAGCTGCCAAGGCCAACCATCGTTGCAAGAATCCCGCAGTGTGTATGCTACTGCGAGGAATCGACTGTCATGGGTAATGGTGAAGAAGAAAGAGTCAGTCGTTGGATACCGTATCTGTTCGAGGTGGAGTGTTCCGTGTCTTGCCCTGTAAGGCTTACCATGTTTCGTTCTCACTGCTGCTGCACAGGGCTAGTGACGCGGATTTAGCGGTTTACTCTTTTCGTTCACAGATTCCTCACAAGAATTGTGTAGAAGGTAGAAGGTACCGTATAGAAGCGACAGGAGTAACGGAGAGGGTAATGGTAGAGACGATGACTACAAAAATACACAAATGTTCGATACAGTATGATGTGTTCGATGTCGATGTTGTTCGATGTTCGATGTTCGATGAAATCCGAAACAACCAGCGACGAGTATTCCGCTCGAAAATTAGATCCGAAGACGTCATGTGCGTGACCAAACAGAACCGAAGCACGACTCAATCCATCCGTTACCTTTACCAGAAACCAGAAGGCCAAAGTCGTGTATCATAGATAGTCGTTTAGTCTATGTGACAACAACATCATCATCATCTTTCTACAGTACAGCAGTGTTCGCCATTGACCCTCTTTCTCTTTCCTACCTGTCTTTCATAGCATTAGCATCTAGTCTACCTGTCTAGAGCAGCGAAGGGTCGAGTCGAGTCGAGTCGAGTCTCCTAGTACTACGTACATAGTAATCTTCGTAGAGAATGGCGAGAAGCGCTCGCAAAAAGACCCAGCGGAGCAATACAAGCGCTCCTCCTCCTCCAGCAACTACGACGCCAGCCTCGAGCAGCGACGCGTTGGCGCCCGCCAACTATCGATCCTTTGCCGATGCCTCCACTACGTACGATGACGTGACGGCGGCAGTAAACAGTAGTAGCAGTGCTTCTACTGCTACTAACAATCACAATCACAACAGCACGCTCACACCAGTCACCACGGCCACGGCCGATCACGACGCCAACTACCGCGGCTTTTCCACCAGTATCTACGACATGTTTTCCTCCACCGACGCGGAACGCACAGACTGCTGTGCCTTGACGTGCTGCGGAGTCTTGCAATCGGACCGCGACCGCTATCTCTTGCAAGGCGTGGCACCTCCCAGTCCATTCAAGAGGTGCAGTGTGCACGTTGTTTTTCCTCTACTCATTTTTGTTATGGCTGGCGTTGCAGCCTTGCACATTTCCGAACGAAACTTGAACCAAGCCGTTTCCACAGTGCTGGTATTGAGTCTAGGTGCCTACTTTGTGCTGCAGTGCTACAAGGGACGGACCAAGCGCATAGATATTCGCAAGGGCTTGTTGTGGACCAAGTACCAACTCGCACAGCATTCAAACAATAGCAGCAACAATAGGAGGAGCAGTCGAGGACAGAACATATCCTACGTTCTAGAACAAGACCGACCCGACGACCGCGACGAACAGCAAGAATATTACTTGGGACAAGCACAGTCCGACTTTGGGTGCGCGCATCCTTGTTGCTTGTTGGCGTGTTACCCGGAAGACCGTGCCGTTGGAATGGACTATTTGGAACACCGCGACGACAACTTTTGCAGCCTGCTGTGGGCGTCCTTGGTATCGCCCGTGTGTGGCGTGCACCCTCAGTTGTTGGGACTGTGTGCCATTGCGCAAGAAGCGCGGGAAGTGGAATCCGTTCTGCTGCCCGCCAGTTACCGACGCGTGGACTACATTACCATGCAGGCCGTGATGGACTACTATCCAGCCATTTACCGGGCCAAGTGTCAAGACGTGATGGTTTCGACGACGGATGCTGCGGCGGCGGCGGCACCATCGTCAGAGTCGGTCCAAAGCTACACGGCAAGCAGCCGCTGGCACCTTCCACCACTCTCGCGACTATCGACTCGATTGTTGCAGAGCTTGGCCGCTTTCTTTGCATTAATGTTGGTGTGGGGCTTTGCGGGGCCGTACTATTGGACATACATTGTGCAAATCGTGGTCCAACATGCATCCTTTGGTTGGATGGACTATTTAGTCTTTTGTGCAACATGGTTACAAGCTGTCGGTTTGCTGTACCTTTTGACTCGCATGGGCAACCATTTCAAGAATTCCCAACTGTCAACCGACGCTATTATCAAATTCTTTGCGTCAGGCTTTTGCCTGTCAACCTCCTTGGCCATCTTTTGGGAAATGATTGTGAGCTTGGTGCTCCGATCGGCGGTTTCTTTGAGCTTGGTCATTGCCGGAGTTGACGTTGCCACCAACCCAGACGGGTACAACTTGGGGGCTGCTGGATTTGCCTCCACCTCCGTGACGGCTCCCTTTTTGGCCGACACCACTGGAAGTCGAAAAGACTTTATCAAGACGTTTGGAAATTCTCACCCAGTCTTTTACACATTGTATCTCTTTATCGAAGCCTTTTTCATGGCGGCACTGGTGGAAGAGCTGTGTAAATACTTTGGTTACAGGATGGTAGAGCATCCCGACTTTTTCAGTAAGCAAGACTTGGAAGAGACCACCCGCGTTGTGTACGGCGACACGGAAGAGGAAATCGAACAAGCTCGGCGTCAACGTCGCGAGCGTCCCAGTTATGCCAACCAGAACGATTCGATGCAAGCCCAAGGTGCCGCCATTACAATTGCCATGATTGCCGTCGCCGTGGGTTTCACGTGCTGTGAAAACTTGGTGTACATTTTCATTTACAATGGATCGTCCGTGGAAATGGAACTGTGGGTGTTGGCAGTCCGGTCCTGCTTTCCCGTTCACGCAGTCACTGCGGCCATTCAAAGTGTTGGCGTCTGTGAGAGAGACTTGGAGCTTTCTCGAACAACCAAGTTGGGGCGCATCATTTGGCCGGCTGTCTTGTTTCACGGTGGTTACGATTTCCTGTTGCTTTGGATCGACTTTATGGCAGCTAGAAAAGGAGTAGACGAGAATGACGATGTCGACGCGTTGGAAAGTAGCAGTGCCTTGGTTCTTTTTCTGGCCTTTGGCATCTCCGTATTTGCAATGTTGCTAGCCTTGGCGTTTTACTTCAGAATGGCTCGAAGGCAGCGCAACCGCTTGATTGCCATGGACCGTCAAGAGTCGGCGACACGGTCTCGGCTAATCTAGCTAGCTACTGGAAGGTTAGGTACCAGTGGACTACAAAGTTTGAGTTTCTGTTACCAGATTGCTCTTGTCTTGTACTAGTGTAGCTATCAGGTTCCAATTGATTGTAACAAGCCACGAATGTCCATACATAAAACGATTTGCTTGTTAACATAAAGTATCAAATTACTTGCGTCCCGGTGTTCCTTGCCTTCCGCCTCCATAGGCATTCCTCTGTTGTGCTGCGCTAGCTGGCTTCAAAATCTGAAAGGAGCACATGAGCGTGTCATCCACGGTCATCATGGCGCCAGCATTGTCAAACTCTCCGCAATAGTTGGGGGCTGAAAAGACGGTTACTAGTTCGCGTCCGGCAAAGAACTCGTAACCGTCTTCCACAACCTGGTGCGCCCGGACAACGAGATCTAGATCATGCCGACGGAGGAACTGCCGCACAACATCTCCGCCAAAGGTAAAGGACACGCCACGATCATTCTCGCCCCAGCCCTGTGAAATAGAAAGAATACGGCAAAGTGAGAACTCCACGCCAGTGTATGCATGTTGCTACTAAACAAACACGACCATGAAAATGCCAAAATTACGTACCGTAATGCTTGGATCCGGATCGGCCCAGAGAATATCGCACAAGAGTCCGGTATCCGGCACGTCACAAGGACGAGCAATGTTGGCAACTTGTTCCATCTGCGAGAGTTCCGGTGAAAGCCCTCCGTGCATGCAAATAATTTTGTCGTCAATGACGGCACAGCAAGGCAGACAGTTGAACGTGTTGCAAAATTGCTTCCACATTTTGACCGAAAAGCGGCGACGGCACTCATCGTAGAATCCGTAAATCCTATTGATTCCAGCGCACTCGTGGTTCCCACGCAAGAGGAAAAAGTTCTCGGGATACTTAATTTTGTACGCAAAGAGAAGGCACACCACTTCGAGCGACTGCTTTCCGCGGTCCACATAGTCGCCCAAGAACAAGTAGTTGGCCTGTACCAGTAGTGGGGTAATAGAGAGAAAGTGGCGGTGTTAGTGAGGGTCGTTGTCTCTCTAGTGCGCATGCATACGATTCACATTTTATAATCATCACAATCGTTACTTACTTCCGGAGGAAAGCCTCCGTATTCAAAGAGACGAAGCAAATCCGTGTACTGCCCATGCACATCTCCACATATTTTAATGGGAGCTCCCAACTCCAAGAGCATGGGCTGACTCATAAAGACGTCTCTGGCCTGAGTACAAAGCTGCGTGGCATCGGCAGCCGTCAAGTCAACCGGAGTGCCTGGCTTTTTGCTGCGCGCCGAAAGCAAGATTTCAATCATGGAATCAATCCAGCTTTCGTCATTTTGGGTGGATGCTTGCGACGACTGACGCATCTTGTGATAGGCCTTGGAGGTTACTGTGATATTTATAGAGAGAGCAGGTGTAAGGAAAGGGGGGGGGTGAGTAACGAAGGAGGGGTTTGAGTAGCGGAGCGGCAAAGAGAGTAGCGGAAGGTACCGTCTCCTCCCCCAACACAGGAGAGAGAGACTAGACTACAGCATGTGACTTCGCTATGTATCTCAAGCTCCAAAGATAGAAAGATAGAAAGCGCCTCGATGGACTTTCTCGCCTTTATAATCTACGAGTACCAAATGATATATGAGGTTGTGATATGGCTCCCAAGACACAACCAGTCAATGGTACCATACAGCAGCATAACAGGCAGGCGAAATACTGTACTGCACTCCGATTATGATGAGACATGGGCAATGAAAGACTTACCTCTTGAATAGGAACTACTGTACCGGTTATCTTCTTCTTCAAGACGACAAGGGGTTAGTTACACCTGATGCTAACAGATAGTATGGACTTGCCTCTATGCTGTATGTGGCGGTGAAAACGCTCCGACGCTCGTTATTTCCGATCCGTTGCTTTTGTTTGCGTCGTGTGGTTGGCGCCGTCGGTACTCTCTGCGCTACTCTGCGCGCCCTCCGTGTCCGTGGCGGCTGCTTTTGTGCCATGGTCAAAAGGCTATGAACCCTCTGACGAAGAGAAATTTAGAGCCTTTAAACCTTGTCCTTAATGGCATCAATGCCACGTGCAAAATCCGCAGGCTGACAGCGTGCCAACGGAGGCGAACGGCGTTCCTTATGGTATTATTGCGGCAAAAATATAACGCCCTAAATCTTTCACTCTTTTCTCTTTAACCGCGCGGCGTCTATTCTCCAGCTCCAGTGTCCAGTGTGCCGTGCCATGTCGGCACATTAGTAGAATCCAAGCACAAAAATCTAAGCACATCTAAGCAAAATCAGAAACGTCTAAGTAAATCCCCAGATTTTGATATGTAATTATCCTTACTTAAGCGCTTCTGATTGTGCTTGGCTTAGATTACATATCATCGTTAAATACCACCGATTTTGGCTTGGCTTGGATTACACATTCCCAATCTTTATGGCTGGCAGATGTCAATTGGGTCTGTTTGGGTCTTGTTTTGGGGCGTAGCCACACTGCATCTTGCAGCAATATTTTAGCAGCGTAGCCAGGCGGAGAAAATCGCAAAGGCTGCTGCTAATATTGCTGTTGCTAATATTGCTGCTGTTCCAACTGGCGTCACTGGAGGAGTTGCCGCTACGAATGTTCCCAATGCAGCCTCAATTGCTGCAATCGCCGCGAACAACAGTCTCATCGAGAATTAAGTGACTCAATAGTTTTCAGTCTTGTGCGATCGGCGATTCAACCGGTACTCAAAGGAAGAACCTGTGCTTCACTTCTCTCACTCACAATATTTTGGCGAAAATTCAATACGGAATAAAGTCAACCAAACAAACAAAACCCAAACTTGGTCAACTCTACTAAGTAACTCACGTCGCTGCTACTTAGCAGCACTATGCTACCGCTACTCAGCATCGTGCTACCGCTATTACTGAAGAGCATGGTAGCCAGCGTATCCTTCTGGACTTTCATTCTCCACTGGACTTGCCCCGACAAGTACTGCTTCCTTATCCCGTCACTTATCGTACTGATTATCAAGACATGGAAGCGTACCGTATGGACTATCCAAGCCAGCGTACAAACGGTGTATCTCTACTACAACATCCTCGGTTGTCTTATTAACAACAAGGCCAACAAGATGATTCTGGGGAGCAGACAATACCAACCGTGGCGATGGGGACGAACCGGATACCCACACAAGTATATGATATTGTCTTGTGTCATGCTGAGCCATCAGACATGCGCTACTCTTCTACAACAGCCCTTTCATCGATGGGACAGCCGACGTATTGACGTCATCCTGCCACTCGAACACTGTATTGTCAAGACAAAAACGCGCATTCGAGCAGCCAAACGACACCAAGTCAAACTGACATTGACTCCAAGACGAACCAACGTCACTACTCTTTCTGCGTCCGACTACTACGAGCAGAGTCTTCAAAGTATTCTACCCGCTATTCCCACCTACCTAGACCTGGGCTACAATGCAAGTTCCGATTTTGAAGCCGTCATGTCTCACGAGGGAGCGAGAGAAGTTTTGCTATTTGGCACCGACTTCGCGTACTGGGCAGATTTTCCTGATCCCAGCATCCCGTCTAACACTACTACCCCACGTCCTCAAGTGTCTGAATCAGCTTTTGGATACGTTGGTGCGTGGAACGACAACAATAAAGACGATGCCACGTTCAATATTCTCATCGACACTGGTGCGTCCGTCAATATTTCGGGACATGCGTCAGATTTTGTTGGCGGATTATCCGGCCTCGTGTCTTTGCAACCAGGATCTACCATCAATGGACTCAACGGCCCCACTGCCGCAAAAGGAATTGGCGAGCTTCTATGGCAAGTTGTCGACAATAGCGGTACCATTTGTTCTCTTCGCAGCCCTGGTTATTATGTTCCCGGTGCCACAATACGACTATTCAGCCCACAAACTCTCTTCCGCCAACACAAAGCCGGCCAACTCACTCTTGACTCCAACGGGTTGATTCTCGAGCTTCCTGGTGGCGGAAGCATCACAGTGCACCACTTTTCGTCCAATCTTCCGCTTACGCAAGGAAAGATTATTCTTAAGAGGGAGGATTATGTACGTGGTAATGCTTTTCCTGCCCAGACTGCCCCGACTGACCCTGATTATCAGCATGTTGTCGGTTCAGCCAATCAGAACTTGACTAACCCTCAGAAGGAACTCCTGCGACTCCACTTCCACAATGGCCATATGAGATTGGAAGCCCTCCAGCAACACATTCGCGACGGTCAGGTGACTTCCAAGCACCCCAAAGCGTCGTCATGTCCGCTTCCAAAATGTGCGTCCTGTGTCCTTGCCAAGATGACAACACAGCACGACGGAACTACCCAAAGCCACAAACTCAAGGAGACCGAAGGCGGCCTAAAGAAATATGATCTCTTCCAGGGTCTTGTGTCTCTGTTGACCATTATGTGTGTCGCCTCCCTGGACGACTACCTCACACTGCGGGAGAGGAACCACAGAACGAGCAATACAGTGGCGGTGCCATGTTCTGCGATCATTTGTCTGGAAAAGTTAGCGTTCAACACCGAGTCATGCTCAATGGATCCGACGCCATTCGGTCCGAGCGACCTTTTGAACGCGAATGCGCACAAGACGGTGTGACCATTGATAGCTACCACTCCGACAACGGCATCTTCAAAGCAAATGACTTTGTTGAGGAGCTCCAAGACAGGAATCCTCAGCGCATCGACTAGTCAGGCGTCGGCGCACACCCCCAAAACGGCGTCGCAGAAGGCGCCATCCACATCATTAGCGACCGCACTCGGACCTTGATGGTTCACGCAGCCATCCACTGGCCCGAAGAATCGGATCCTGGATTGTGGCCGTTTGCAATGGACTACTCAGCCCACTTGTATAACAAAACGCCGAATCGAACCTCCAAACTGAGTCCAAACAACCTGTTTGCTCGATGTACTCAACCTATTTCGACATTGGACCATTCCCGTGTCTGGGGATGCCCAGCGTATGTTCTGGACCCCACCTTGCAAGACGGAAAGAAATTACCGAAGTGGAACCGCCG
>Ga0307981_1004111_pt1 | contig 10423 bp, 6 predicted proteins | sample OrgLakmetagen987_FD_201849 | JGI IMG/M metagenome (GOLD analysis project Ga0307981, IMG submission 201849) | Saline water microbial communities from Organic Lake, Antarctica - #987 | ecosystem: Environmental > Aquatic > Non-marine Saline and Alkaline > Saline | place: Antarctica: Organic Lake... | reverse complement strand
GCAACAAAGCTTTTTACGGCTATCTGGGCACCGAAACGGATCGAGGAAAGCGAATATTGTCTTGGTTGGGCCGTGTGTCGGGATCACTCTCTGTAATAGGATCCATGTTTATCATGGTTGACTTTTTCCGGGTGACCGAACGAATGTGTATCGACAGATTATGATTCAGATGAGTTGCTTTGATTTTCTGACAGCTGTGAATTGGATCATTGGTTCGGCTCCGATTCCAGCGCAAGACGTTGACGGTAACGATTCGAACATTCTGGGCGCAAACGGGAATGATGCAACCTGTACAGCGCAAGGAAAGAATCCACCTCCGCGTTGACTTGCGACCAGGCTAAAAGAGCAGACTTTCTCACTCAAGTTTTCGTTGTACCCGTTAGGATTCTTTGTAATGCTGGGATATGGAAGTGGTTTCTTTAACATTTCCCTTTCCGTCTACTACATTCTCGTGGTCGTTTGAGGTTGGAAGAACTCTCATCTCTCCATGGTTCGCTGTTGGCTGTACGGTCTCTCGTATTTTGAATGAGCGTTTGGCTTTTGGGCGACTGCTGCTACTATTGCCCCTCTGCAAGGCTTTATGAACTGCATGGTGTATTTGCGCCCCCGATTCATGAAGTGGCGTAGAGAACGCGCCAGGGCGAAGAAGAAGCGAAAGAGGCTGCAGAGTAGTGCTAGTGCTGAGCAAATGTCTGGGGCTATTTCGGGAGTCACAATTAGCGATGATACTGCAACACCAGCGGCGATACCAGAGAATGAGGCGCCAGAAGAAAGCGCTCACGGTCGATATAAAGATGAAACGAACGCTGATGTTTCCAGCACCGTGGCCAACGCTGCTGAGGAATCAACAAGAAGAACGACAACCAGTGTCAGTGGTTTGGAACGCTGTTGTAGCACCTCTGTGCAGTATCCAAGTCTGGTCTAGAATTGGCAAGGATCAATACAGTAATGGCGTGTAATTGATTGCTGTATTGATGATCTAGTCTTGGTTGATATAACAAGTCCTGTAGTGTTAGACTAGAGTAGTCTGTCTACCTGTCAACATTATTTTGTTTCGTGATATTCTGATAGCTTTTTCAGTCTCCAAAAGCGCGCGAAGGACAGAAACGCAGACGACGCGATGAAAGCGGTGTCACACCAACAACCATAACACCCATCACACGATGAGGGTGCTGTACGACCGCGTATTTATTGCAAGGACCTTCCTTTGATCTCATCAAGATGACAGATTGTGGAGCCACTGGATCTGCCCTCGATCGGACTGCTCGGGCGGTCCTGGGAGGCGCTGGAGGGAATAACAACGATGCTTCCAAGCAGCTCGCCTCGTTCATGGGACACACCGTGGCATCGAACGCTCTTGCGCGGCAGTCTCTACCGCCCATGCCCATGGCAGCGCCCGATCGCTTGCTCCTTCCATTACCAGAAGGAGACTCGTTGATGATGCGGCAGTCGAATGCGTCTCGAATGGATAATCGAGGAGGAGGAATACACGGCGCTGTAATGGCTTCCGCCGATCCTCGAACCAACATGTCAATGCCCTCGCAGCAGCATCGATTCGTGCAAAAGCAGCAACAGCATGTGCAGCAACATCAATATGCGCAGCAACATCAATATGCGCAGCAACATCAATATGCGCAGCAACATCAACAGCATTCCATGATGCAAATGCAGCACCAGCAACAAATGGCGGCGGCCCAGCATCACCAAATGATGCAGCAGCAACAACAATCGCAACAGCAGCTCCAATTTCTCCAAGCACAGCAACAGCAGCAAGCCTACAGCAAGAATGCACAGCACCCTGCTGGTGTTCCGGACCACTCCGATCAGTGGCACGATGGCTTGGAAGAGCACGCCAAAGAAGAACTCCGTCGACACTTGGAAACCTTGCAAGACGATGCCACTGTAGCAGGCCACGAAGGCTTGGTGTCGGGCGCGACCATTGAAGAGCTCTCGGCCGCGTGGGCCCAATCCGAAGCCGAGTTCGATCAAATCGAGGCGGCGACCAATATGTGGAATTCGACAGGCCAACCAGCATCGAAACTGGACCAGCAGGCTGCTCCCTACGAGTTTGTCAATACGGCTGACACGCCCCATGCGCCGCAAGATTGGATGGAGCAAGGCATGCGAGAGTTCCAGGCGGGTAACTTGAAAGAGGCCATTTATGCATTCGAAATGGAGCTGCAGCATTCGAACAGTGACAATGCCACGGCCTGGCGCATGCTGGGACGCTGTCACGCTGAAAACGATATGGACCGCCAAGCTATCGTGTGTCTAGAACAAGCCGTGGACCGTGATCCGTACTCTCCCGAAGCGCTATTGGCGCTGGGTGTCAGTTACGTGAACGAGTTGAATCATGCGCGCGCCATTGAAACACTACAGGCGTGGATCCAAAACAACCCAAAATTTGCGGGCTTGGAACTGCAGGACGATTTATACGGTGCCGCCGAATCCAACAGTCCGGAACATTCTGGAAACATGGAGTCAGCCTTTGATAACGTGCAGCAGCTGTTGCTCCGTGCACTGGAATACGACCCTACTGACTCTGCCGATGTATTGGAAGCTCTGGGGGTTATATACAATGTGAGCCGTGACTATGACGCTGCCGTGGATGCCTTTCAACGGGCCATTGAAGCACGGCCGGATGATTATCAATTGTGGAACAAGCTGGGCGCTACCCTGGCAAACGGCAACCAAAGCGAAAAGGCATTGCCTGCGTATCAACGAGCGCTTCAACTCAAACCAAAGTACGCTCGTGTGTGGTTAAACATGGCCATTTCGCATTCGAATCTCCAAAACTATCAAGAGGCGGCCCGATGCTACCTGCAGACTCTCAGTCTCAACCCGTCGGCTGTGCATTGCTGGAGCTACCTGCGTATTGCACTGTCTTGCTCGGAACGATGGGACCTGTTGCCGCTTGCAGCAGCCCAGGACTTGAAACCATTTGCCGAACTCTTTGATTTCGTAGTGTACAGCTCGAACGACGCAGCCGCTGCACCGAAATAGACGCACAACTATAGAAAGCAAATAAAGCATTCCAGCGTTACACGTTTGCCCAACGTTAAGTCTACGAGGAAGAAGAATAGCAGCGCAGACGACACAAAAGACTCATGGTAAAGACACTACTAGACCTTCAATTATAGTTATAGAATTCTACTTTGGCGGGCCTTGCATTCCGGGGTTAAAGCGGCCTCCTTGTGGCATAATTTGCTGTTGAGCGGCGTTTGCTGCTTGCTGTTGCGCAAAAAGAGCTTGTTGCTGGGCTTGCTTGCTGGCCGCACTCAGCGTCTTGAGCTCCGTAATGATATTCGCGCACAGAGTCATGAACGAAAAGGCGTCCCCAGTCATCTTTTGGAAATCAAGCAAGTAGATATTCTGCTGCACTTTGTACAGTGTAAGACCAATCTTGATGGAATAGTCCGCCGTCGACAATATAGGCACACGTAACAAGTGCCCGTCGTCGCCTGCGATAACCTTCATGGACATAATAGAAGCTCCTCCGTTCTTCTTGTCTTTACCATCCACGTCCATGTCCATGGAAGAGTCGCTTTTCGCTTTTGCCCAAGCCGTTTGGGCAGTCTCTCCTCCAGCCGACGGCATGGTAAAGCCCGGCATTCCACCTTGACTCTTTGGCACGTTCGGCCGCCACTTACATTTGATACGATACGACGACTGCTGCAGCCATTCGCAGCCTAGTGACATTAGCGCTTTGTAGACTTCCGTCATGACGTGCGCTGGGTCCTTCTTACTTTGAATTCCAAGATACCATCGTCGGGTTCTCCGTCCATGCTGGTGTTGCGCAATCATTCCAGTGTTTCCGGGGATGGAAGACGTCATTTGCACAACAGGATGCCCACCCACGCCAACAGTAGTCGGAGGTGTCTGCGACATGTGAGAGCCAGCCGAGTACTGCCCGCTCCCTCCTGTATGCATCAATGCGCGCGTGGCTTCCTCCGCAAGTTGCGTCTGTTGAGACGGCGACTGATGCGAAGCTGTCGGAGACTGAGAAGTCGAGTTGTACGACATGTTGTTGGAGGCTGCCGTTCTTCCTCCGTCATAACTGCTGCCAGCACTGTATCGGTTGCTGTAGTGACCGCCGGGTGTCGTTCCTCTTGATCCACCAGGACTGAAAGCAGGCGGTGTTGCGCTCGCGGCTTCTTTAATGGCGCGCGCCACCTCCATGACACGAAGACGGGTATGCTTGTGATCCAAAATAAGTTCGTAAGCGCAGCGCAGATCCTTGAGCAATTTGGTACACTCCACGTCTCGACTGTCCTCCAAAGATGCCGCTGTTTCAACCAGTTCTCTCGTAATAATGCCATTGGGAAACTGATGTTGCGGAATATTCATGGCTCCATTCATAATTCCGCTCTGCACCAGACTGCCATAGGCTTTGTGAAAGGGAAGCTTCATGACTTCGTCAATGACTTCTTGGTCGACGATGCGTTCCTGCTTTTCAATCAGTTCGGGTGGATGCCTGAGATACGGGGGTAACTTGTGTTGAAACCAAGGATGCAGACGGATTTCCGGAATGGTAATGCGCTTCATTGGATCTACTTCTAGCATGCGGGGAATGAGATTCTTGGCAAGCTGCGACAGATGCGTTGGCAAGGCATACATTCCACTCTTGATCTTTTTGAATAGATTCGGAATGGACTCGTCATCAAAGGGAAGCGATCCACACAAAAGAGCATACAGAATAACACCGCAAGACCAGACATCGACTTCTGGTCCAGCATACAAGTGTCCGCTAATGACTTCTGGAGCAGCATAATTGGGAGATCCGCAAGACGTTCTCAGAAAGTCACCGTCTCTCATGAGATTGGAAAGGCCAAAGTCCGCAATCTTGATGTTATGGTTGTCATCCAACAAGAGGTTCTCGGGCTTTAGATCGCGATGGACAATCTTTTGAAAGTGACAGTACTCGACGCCCGAGATAATCTGATGAAAAAAGTTTCTGGCTTCGTCGGCCGAGAGTCTTCCTTTGGATACGATAAAGTCAAATAGCTCTCCGCCCGACACGTACTCGTTAACGAGGAAGATGTCTGTCGGGGTATCGATGACTTCGTAGAGGCGGATAATGTGTGGATGCGTGCACAAGTGGAGAATGTTAATTTCGCGTTGTACCTTTTCCTCCATGCCCAGCTGCTTAATCTTGGCCTTGTTGAGGATTTTGACCGCTACTTTGTGTCCCGTGACGGCATGGGTTGCGAGTTTCACCTGAAAAAGAAAGAGGACGCGGGATCAAGGTAAGTGTGGGTTGGGTATGTACCTAGTATCAGAGGTCCTGGTAAGGAACACTCGGTATGGTGCAAGAGCCTCGCTCTGAAAGGGCAGGTTATGTCATGCCGACTAATTTCACCATACTCTGCAGCAGTGTGGTGTCAAAGAGGCGCGATCGAGGGGCGATCTTGCGGTGCTTGTTGGTCGTCGTCACCGTCGCCGTGTCAAGGAGATATCGAAACGTGCGTATTCCCGCGTACCTTTCCAAATGCTCCAATCCCCAAGTTCTTCCCCAGAATGAACTGCCCGACTTGAACTGGCGCCTGTTCCATGGTGCTTGGGATCCTTTCGTCCCTTCGAGGACAGATCTGCGTGGTTTTTGTAAACAGCGGCTCCGGATCTCTGACCCTGTCTCCGTGTACCGGTAAGGGCGGCGGGGCGTGGAGTCCAAGCGCAAGTGCACCCGCGCGGATGAAACGTGCTTCTATTCGTTCCCTGGGTTCTTTTGTTCGCGGTTCTCGAAAAAACAACGAAATATCATGAGCCTTCGTCGTCTCCATATATATATCGTCATATGACAGTGGCAAACAGCAAGTTTCTGTGATCACATGCCAATTGCTTTCCGTTGGAAGAGTTACATATCGATCTTCCCGCCAAAGCGTTGCGGAAGTCAAAGTCGACGTCGTTCGCGGCAGAGACAATGGCGATCCATATCATATTTAAACTACACTTCACAATGGCTTCCTCCCGGTGGAAGCGGTTCGCCTTCTTTGAGCGCCATACGCTCAGTTTATCGTCGGAAGTCCTTCAAGATCTCATTCCTCTCGGCAGCGATGGACAAAGCCGACGCTCCATGGACGCTCTCAACCGAGCGCAAGAAGAAGCCGCCGATGATTCCGTCAGTCTGGTGGTAACGACAGCGTCCTTGCCGTTGGCATCCAAGCCCAAGGATTCCAAACCAAAAACGACGTCTTTGCAGCAACAAGGTAGCTCGGAAACAGATGCGAACTCCCTGGAGGCCATGTGGTCTTCCCTCGTGGCGTGTACTACCCCCCAACTGGACTCGATCGAAAGCAGCGAAGAAGCTGCACACCCAAAAGTGCAACTACCGAGTCAAGCACAGTTGCCTCGGGGTCGATCTAGTAATATGCAAGAAGTCTTGTCGGCTTCCGCAAAAGCTACAGCCCGCGACGGTCTCGTCTTGGCGTTTGTCACGTCGCGAGATACCGAACTCGTGCACTGCTTCGATCTGACGGTTCGCTGCAATCCCCCATTAACGACAGAAGTCAGGGACTTGGAAGACTTGGATGGATGGCGGGGATATTTTGCGCCATTTACCAAGACGGCTTTGGCGACGCGTCGAAGTGAAGATATCGGGGCCGAACACGTCATGAAAGACACTGCCGTGGGCAGTGGTGTCGGCGGTGTTAATAGTAACAATAACATTGCCGAAAAGGTGATTGGGATTGCCACGAGTAGAGCTGCCGAGGGCCGGGGACCGGTGCATATTGCGTCTATTTCTACATCACAAGTCTGTGTGTGGGAGGATCCGCATTTGCACTTGTCGTGTCGACGTCCATTGACATTGCCCAAGGGCGTTAAAGACGCCAAGGTGTACAGAATGGTCCATCCCTGGAATACCTCCAGTGACGGAAAGTGTCATGCAGTAGATCTTGCGCCCGGTATCGTGGCAGTTGGGACGAATACCGGTGCGGTGCTGGTCTTTGTGTACCAAATCGGTGGCGGTGAGAACGCTGGGCTCAAACGATACCTCAAAATCCCTCCACCACCAGCAGGTGGACTTGAAGTTGTCAGTGTCCGGGTCTCGTTGGGTGACACCAAGGCTAGTGTATTTGTCGCGTATCGTCGCTTGGAGAATGCAACGTCGCAAATGTCGACGGCTGGAATATGTTGCTACGACATGCCTCTCCCTGGGAAATTGCTGATTCCAATTTCCGGTCCGTCCGCTCGTTACGACTTGGATGGACGCTACGTGGGATCTTCGAGTCTAGTGGGCGCCATGACATCCCGTAATGGCATGCAAATGACAGTGGTACGTATAAGCTCTTTGGAACCGGCGCGCAAATATGCATCGCGTTCTCTTGCTAGTGTTGCTTCACCGCAGCTTTCTCTAACTCACTTTCTCCCATGTCTGGGTTGTTTACTATTGCAGGCGCGACCTGACGGCCTTTACTCGTATTCGAGGACGGAACGCACCGGCGTGGCTCCAATCGATGGCACGAAACTAGCCATTTGCTTGATTCCTCCTCCTGTTCCCGCCGAAACAGCCCGTGAAATTGAATCCGAGGAAGTCGGCACAGGCTACGCACTTATCGCTTCGACGGATGACAAGTCGGGTCGCGATGCCGTGGACATTTATGATTCAACAAATAAACTTGTCGCGTTCCACTTGCTCTTGTCTCCCGGGCATCGTGCTGTTCGAGCCGCTGGAGTAACGACACTACCAACTGTCGCCTCGGACGGAAGTATGCGAGGTGGTCGTTCTTCGTCTGTAGTTTTGACGTCTGGCGGTTCGCTTGTCACGTTCACCGAAAAGCTAACCGAAGAGAAGATTTCTCTCTTGGTTCAAAAGAATTTGTATTCTGCAGCGATTGTAGTTGCTTACGCTGATCCGTCGTATGAGGCTGCAGACATCACGATGCTCTATCGTCGCTTTGCGGAACACTTGTATCGAAAGGGAGACTTTAGTGCTGCAATGGATCAGTACATGCACACGATTGGATCGCTCGAATCTTCGCATGTGATTTTTCGTTATCTCGATGCGCCCAAGATCCCTTTGTTGGTCAAGTACCTGGAACGTCTTCGATCTCGTGAACTGGCGACGCCTGTTCACAGTGAGTTGCTTCGAACTTGCTACCTTAAGCTGAACGACACGGAAGCCGCAGAGGCGATTGCTGCGTCAATCTCTAGTTCGATTGATAAGGCGTCGTTAGTATCGATTCTTTCCAACCTGGCAAATAATCCCAAGGACGCTCTTGCTACGATTTGCTCTCTTGAGGGTCCTCAGGCGGCTGAAGTGCTGATGATTCATGGTGCTTCGCTTGCACGCGTTCTACCGCGAGAGACTGCTGGTATTGTGATCACTCTTTGTGTTGGCACCTATTCACCCAAGGCGCTCGCGGCGGCTGCTCTCCTGGATGCGACAGCAGTGAACAAAATGATTGAGTTTGCAAGTGACGACCATCCTAGATCTTGCGAACCGTACCCTATTCATCTCTTTTCGACTGCCTTTATCGAACATCCAAAGATGCTTCGGCTTATTCTCGCACATTGCAACCGCAACAAATGTCCTTTGACTCCATCGTTGCGACGAACGCTACTTGAATTGACCCTTGCTGAGTGGAACCAAGCGAAGCGCTCAGGGGATACTGAAGCGGAAAAGCTTCGCCATAAGGAGGCTATTGCGGTGAGTATATGTTGTGGACTGGACTGCAGTTCTCTTGCGTTTCCATTCTCACACCATTGTGTTTTCCATTCGTCTCTAGGCTCTCACCGATTCGCACTGTCGAGATATTGGCGACTACGATGCTCTGGTTATCGTGGAACAGGCCAGCTTTGAAGAGGGCGAGTTGCTCTTGTACGAACGATTGCAGATGGCTCCTATGCTAATGTCGCGATACGCAAAAGACGGGAGTGAAAAGTCGAGAAGGCAGATGCTTGCCATGTGCCAAAGCGATCCAGAGATTCTCGCGGATGTTCTTGGGCATTTCGTTTCGATTGCGAGCGAGAAAATGAAAGAGGTACGTCATGCGTGTTCTCTTTGATTGTCTTGAAACCTGCAACGGTAGGGTAGCTCACATTCTCCCTTTCTTGTTTAGCAGGACAACCGCGGCGGAGCCGATGATGAATCCGAAGACGATGAAGCCGAAGAGATTTTGGATGACATTCAAGAGGCGTTAGCTTTGGCGCGGCGCCAGGCTGTTCTCCCTCCTGTTCGTATTGCTCGAATCCTTGCTGGCGAGGGCACGGGACAGTTCAGCTCAGAGAGTTCCGTGGACGACGGAGAAAATCGACGTACAGTGCCTCTATCGGTAGCTCTAGACTACGTCGGAACTATTCTGGAGGAGTCCAGGAAGGATATCTCTCGTTTGAAGTCTGAGGTGGAAGAGTATAATGAGCTCTGCAACACCATGGAAAGCGAAATCGATTCACTCCTTCGAGCCTCGAACGCTCTGCCTGCTGATGTCGGTGATTCCTCTGGGCTGGCTTCTTCGAGGTTCAATATCGATGAGTTGTATTCCAAAGTACGGGCGGATGACGGCGACATGAATGATAAGATGCCTGAACAACCGCGCGAGGCTTTCTGGAGAGATATGAACCAGTCAGAGGACAGCTTCGATACGATTGCACGTTTCTTCGCAAGAGGGGTGATTAACTAATAGAAACGCGAGTCGTTTACTATTTGCACAAATAGCACTTTTCTTATCATTAAAAACGATATAGAGAACACAAGGAATGTAATCTTTAGAATGAGGCGGCTTCATCTTCGCGTGCTATGATTCAGTAGAGCGTTTCCCTTCGTAAGTATTGGTAGCGGTACCGGAAGATCGAAAAGTCACCCCATCGAGTTTCATAAAAACTATTAAGCAATGACCAAGAATTAAAATATTCACATAGATTGAACGGCTTGCAACAAGTCAGCCTTCTTGAGCGTTTTCCCATTGGCATCCGTGATGGAGATGCCCTGCAAGAGAAGATAAAGGAACTTCATAGTGAGCAATGACATCGAACTAGTTCCGAGTTAGCGGTATTCCCTTCACGTACCTTTGATGTCAAGTAGTCCGACAGATCTTTCACAGTTTTACGCTTCAATGAAGTGGTAGAAAGTGCACTCAAGTCGCCCGCGCTTCCAGTCGCCTTGGGTGCAACCACCTTAGCCTCCTTTGATTCAACCGCTTTGGGCTCAACAGCCTTAACTCCGGTCGTCTTAGGGCTTCCCTTTGTTACCTTTTTGGCTCCCGTTTTCGCAGCGGCCTTGACCACCGGTGGCTCCACAGACGTCACTGGCTCTGCGATCGTGGAAGAGAAGAACATGGTTGCAGGGGCAGGAGCTCGTGTAGAAGCTGACACTGGCGCCGCTTTCGGTGCGGGGCTGGGCGCAGGGGCTGTCACTGGTGCCGCTTTCGCTTTTGGTGCAGGGGCTGTCACTGGTGCCGTTTCGACTTTTGGTGCGGGGCTGGGC
>Ga0307981_1004107_pt1 | contig 10436 bp, 5 predicted proteins | sample OrgLakmetagen987_FD_201849 | JGI IMG/M metagenome (GOLD analysis project Ga0307981, IMG submission 201849) | Saline water microbial communities from Organic Lake, Antarctica - #987 | ecosystem: Environmental > Aquatic > Non-marine Saline and Alkaline > Saline | place: Antarctica: Organic Lake... | reverse complement strand
TTTCTGGGCCCGGGCCCACGCCCGTAAAGTGTTGGATTTGGCGTGATACTGCTCGTCGGACAGTCGAAACTTTTCCACCAGGGCAACATTTTCCAGAGCCCCGCCGGCGGATATCGATAGCGGATTGGTATCGACGCAGTGGACGGTCCAGCCCGACTGCAGCTGCAGCGACGCGAGGGTGCGGTGTTCCTCGGCACACGCGGGTGGATATTCCGCGAGCAAATCCGGACCGGAGTATAGCCGCAAGTGCTGATTGGCAGGGGACGTTCCTGTTTGTCGATGTATGCGGGCTCGCAAGTCTGCCAAGGTATCGCCGGACTACCATTGTAGATTATACGTGTACCCTCGCTTGCAATAATGGATCGACCGTTAAGAGCTTGCAAGATTGGCTCGAAATCAGATCCGACGTGAGGCTGACTCAGAGATACCGGGTACTACTGCTTTCGAGTCGAGAAGCTGCGAATAGAGAACCCTTGAGAGTGCGAGACCGTTGTCGAATGAGCAGAATGAATCTTTAATCGCAATGATGCTGCAAACCCGCCATCCAATAGCGATAAAGGGAGCATTGAAACCCTCTCGAGTAGTAGCATTGCTCATTCTATCTTTGATTTTGCCTATACCGGGACGCCTGGCTTCTCGTAACAAAACGCTCTGACGCTGAGGACCTTTCACCACCTTTCCTGTGCATCTGCGCCCCTGCCGACGCGGTACGCGGCCTCTTGGTACATATCGCTGCATGTTGCACCATGTGTGGAAATCCGTCTTGCCCCACATGCACAGCCCATTCTAGTACATTGTCCCATGCCCCTGGCTGCAACCACAAACGCAAGCTGTTGTGAACAGTGCAGGGTAACGCCGCAGCACTGTTGTATGGCTGCATGGCTGCCAGAGAGCACAATGACCAGAACAAAGGCGAGGATGACGAATCAACTGCTGTTAGGCTGCTAGCTAGGTACGGTAGCGAATAAAAAAATAAAGGCATCTCTAAATGCTTTAGGAGTCAGGAGTCTTTGATTACATTCTTTGCGTTGTTAAGGCCTGAGTTTATAAGCAAGGGCTAGTCCCCAAATAAGCTCCTCTAGATATTAATCGCATGTCCGTGACACTTTCGGCCGCGCGTTGGGAAAGGATAGACACGATCGATCGTCCAACAACGATAGGTTGACCCGGCCAGCTAGTCTGGACGGAACGCAGATATTCTCGATGAACTCCCCCGTCCACAGGGGAATTGACTTCCAAGTATTCGATATCGTAGTACCATTCATTCAGCCTTTTGAGGACCTTCGCTCTGACCCATTTCCGAGAGGCACCGTAGCCCGGACGATATTCAACGACTTGACCCACATTAAAGTGCTCTTTTGAAACATTTCTAGTCGCATGACATCGTTTTGAACGGTGACTCCTTGTAGCCGCAAGGCGAACGATCCGAGCAATACTATTGGATGGATTCTGGACTGTGTTGCTCTTTTCGTCTCTCGTCTTTCTTGGATCAATGAGTGAAAATAATGGTGGCCTGATTCGACAAAGAGGAGACCCAGGGCTACCATCACACGGTGTCTTGGGAAAGACCAACGACAGCTGGTTCCTAGACAGTCCAATCTCCCACAAGAGTGAAACTGTGGCTTCCTGAATGTCGTGTCCGTCCATTTCCAGCCAGTCTCCAAATTCATTCCGACGGAGGAATCTGTTCCAATCTGGCGTTCGCGTCGCGTCGATGACGCCGTCCACGACAGCTTGTTGAAAGACAGAGGGTAGTCCCTTATAACGAAAGAAGTATGGTACCCACTCGGATGCAGCAAGTCGCCACCTTCGATTGCCGGGATGATAGTCCAGAAAATAGGCTTGTGCTGCGAGGCGTTTTGTTGCGTTGGTCGACAAAGATGCTGCAACCAAAATATCTTGCGCCACGGGTGCTGTGATGCTGTAACTGTACTCAGTTTGGTTGAATAGACAGGGTGCATAAGGCGAAATATCGTCGGGAACCGTAGCGATTCGAGCAACGGCGATATTCTGAGCCCATGCGGTTAGCTCCACTGCTCCAATGTACCACTCCCAAAAAGCGAATGCAATGGCAACATAGACCAACAATCGGATCCAGGTATCCACTTTGGATGTCTTGACCATGGCGGCAACAAACGTCACGTAGACAACAATAAAAAATGCAGCTACAGTAGATGACACGGTCCGGATGCGGCGCAAGAGCCGCATTGCATGATACTCGACTGGTTGGTAGCCTGTGGCTGCGTCTTGAACGTCAACGCCAAATAGCACAGACAGCGATCCCAGCAGACCTTGCACAGTCTTGACTTGCTTTTGTAAATCCACTTTACCAAAGCGATACTGACCATCGTTGGCCGTTCGAAAGGTATCCAGCCGAAAGGAGTTCCATCCGTTCGAACGCTGCTCGTTGGGAAGCAACCCCGTCCACCGCAAATTCCAGAACTGCATGTGCATCGCAGGGTCGCGTAAATCTTGCAGAGTATACCCCAACTGATCCCATCGAATAGCGTAGACCGATTCGAGTGGTGGGAGTCGAGAATTATGACTGCTACCGCTATCATGGTCGGGCGGACTGGCAAAGGATAGAATGAGAGCTACACGGTCCGGACCTTGCACGTGTCGACTACCCCGGTGCTGCAAGGCACTAGTGAAGAGCAAACCGTGTCCCGCCTTCCAGACGCCTGTTTCCACATCGGTCGCCACTGAGAAACCAGCTGGACCGTCGTGCGACAACGACGATGCATTGACGGAATCCAAGCCAAATCCCGAGCAAGCTGCCGTATAGAAACAACGGTGGCTGCCCGGGCACACGGCCGTCGGACCCATGTCTGCATCGGTATCTTGTAGTTGAATCAACAATGTGTACATGGGCACAAACGAATGCTGGTAGCGAACAGCGCTCCCCGTTGGAATAGTGTCGGCGTGCCAGTACTGATAGTCAGCTCCGGCTCTGGCAGTAATAACTTGGAGTTCCACGAGCGCCGGATCGCTGCCCAACAAGGCCGTGAGAGTGTCACGGACTACCCGGTTGCGACCGACTTGTTGCAAGGCTATCGTAACGCTCTCGTGTTCAACAGCAGACAAGGCAAAACTGGAACGATGGTCACTCATTATAACGTCAATGGATTCGTGGGTCGACAATTGCCGGTTGCGTCGCAGCACGTACGCGCGCAAGTTGAAGGCTGCTGGCAGAGTCAAAATGTCGGGCAGCACCGTGGCACCGTGGAGTAGTGCCTTGTCGACGGCCTGTCGTCCCATGGATAATGCTATATTGTCATCATTATCACTATTAGTGCTGCTAGTATGAAGAAGGAGATCATCGGGAGTTGTCGTCGTGAGATCTGACCGTTGGCACTCGATGCGAGGATAGGTTTCTTTCAGGGCAGCTCGTTCCGGCGTCCACTGCAAGGTTTGCAGGTAGGGATGCAAGTATCGGTCGTGAAGCTTCAAGGTGGCGTTGCAGAAAACGCCAACTATCAAGATAAAGAGTATGGGTAGTTCCAAACAAAGAATGCGAAAGAGACGTCGTGGGAGGATGTTCAACGCAATCTGATAATAAAGGTCATTGTCACCTCCTCCACTCGCCTGGTTCCGAGTTGTGATGACTTGTCTTCGACTCACGACGACCCTTCGGGCCGTTTGGGTACGACAAATAGCAGAGGCTGTGAAAGGCATGTTGCAGTATATGATATGTTACACTGCACTGTACGAGACCTTAATTAGAATAATGGAGTTAGCTAAAGGGAAGGAGGTGCATGCAGGTACTGCTTCCCTTGGTAGTTGCTTTCCTCTGACGTCAGAGATGCGTCACAGATGCGTCAGGGATAATAGCATAGCATACCGTAGTCTACCGTTACGTGGTATTATTCATATCATATCATTCAGATGATGCTTGAGTCGTGTTTGACGGTTGACATTTGGCGGGATTGGAAAAGGCAGCAGGTCGTCATAGCTGTGTTTGGAGTACGGTACTACAGTATCCATCATCACGCTGGACGTGACCTATCGTTGCGTGTTACCGGATATGTACTGTGTACATGTACGATGCGGTAACGTAGAGAGCATAACCTCGGCCAGAACACAAGAATATTTATCAACCACTGCTGCTGGTACTAGGCTGCTAGGCCCTAGCAGTAGAGCGAGTAGTATACTGCGATATGAAATGAAAATGAAAAGCCTGATTTAAGGTCATATTTTGACGCCCTTCTTTCGACAGGTGACAGACCCGGACCTGCGGCAAGAAAACCCGCTAGCTACGGTTGAAGATATAAAATAAATGACGGTATTGATCATCATGATCGCTGATAATATAGCTAATCGTCCTCCTGCTCGTCTCTTCGGGCCGTTTGGGTACGAGAAGTTGTAGCAGAGGCTGTGGAAGGCATGTCCTACCACTTGTACGGTACGGTACCGTGCCCGCACCAAATGAATGGAAGATTCATGCTGCCCAGCATGTCCGATTCCGATCCTACCTTTCGAAAAGTATGTCAAAGTCAAAGGTTCTCAACGATGTCGTAATTGATATTTTCATCGCATTAGTCTGCCCGTCCGTCCTAGACGCGACTCCAAACCAACAATAACTTTCTTGAAGAACAAAAACAGGACGACGATGGGCATCATCGACCACTGATTATCGAACCAAACCTATAGCCTGCTGAACGAGTCTAGCCGTGAACTAGATAATCTTATGGAACCGATCGTGCCTTCATCGCAGAAGTCGTGTCAAGAATGCCGCGAGAAACCCTTTCTCTACCAGTGCCCGCGATGCACTTTTCGAAGCTGTTCTTTGGTCTGCTGCTTAGCTCACAAGAAGCGGACAGACTGTAACGGCAAGCGCGATCGGACAGCCTTCTTGCCACTTGGAAGAATGGACGACTCGACAGTCAATAGCGACTACTTCTTTCTCGAAGACGTCTGTGGCCAGGTCGAGTCGGGCAAGCGACTCCTGCAACAGGTCGGTGCCGCTTCGGATCATGCGAATAAAAACAAGCGACCACGGCGGACGAGTACCGAAGAGGCCCAGCCACCCGTTCCCGACCATCCAATCATTCAAACTGCAACACGAGACAAGGATCCCGCGAGTCGACTGGGCGTCAGCGTCCAATCATTAGCAACAGCCGGTGCAACAAAGTCACAACCACAGCAATCACAACAAAATATGAACCCCAAATGGCGTCACTTTCAGCAGCAATGCTCCAAGAGAGGCACCAATCTCTTGCTCATGCCCACAGGATTAGAGCGACATAAATCCAACACGTCGCACTGCAAACACGATGTCTTACACTGGACTGTCGAATGGCGCATCCATCCGAGCACTCATACTTCCAGCAGCAGTAACGACGACGACGTCAACAACAGCTCTGTAAGAGTCGTTCTTTCCAAAATGACCGAAGAGGCTATCGTTCACCAAGCCATCCAGGCACTTGCTCCTTCCTCCACTGACGAATCAACAGACTGGTCCCACTACAGGCTGTTGCTGAAACGTCTCCCATGTCCGTCCAATCAAGCGACCTTTATTGACATTTCTGCCGACGCCACGTTGCGCACGGCATTGGCCGACATGACGGTCATTGAATACCCAACCATTGAAGTTGTTCCTGCCGGTAGATTGGATCACTTTCCGCGAGCCATTGAAGAAGTTGTAGAAGAAGACGCTAGACTATAGCTAACTCGTAAAATAGTGAATATTTAATCTTTCGAGTTATTTAAAGTCCGCATTAAATTCATTGGGCAACTTCATGTGTTCTACTGTGAGTTTGGACACTATCTTGAAATTAGCATGATCCGCCGACTGCATGAGCATGAACGCCGCGGACTGGGCCGTGGTCAAGAAAGCACCAGCGTGTTGCAATCTATCGAGAGCAATGGCCCTATCGTATGGCTGTTGGCTGCTGACAGCATCGACGATAACGTGCACGTCCGCACCGGATTCTATTAGATCAAGACAGGTTTGCTGGACACAGACGTGCGCTTCAATGCCCATGATCAAGTAGGTATTTTTGTTGAGTTCGTCCAGCTTGTTCTTGACGTCGTCCGTCAGCATTGAAAATTTCTTCTTGTCAAAAATGGGCGTTGCTGCCAAGGCCGCAGGGTCAGCAAATGTATCAGGTACCGTCTCACCAAATACCTTGGTGTACTGCTGGGTACCAACGATAGGAATATCGAGAGCGGTAGCGACGCTCGTCATGTAGCGGCAAGTGTGAACGACCGTTTCCATTCGATAAATAAGAGGACGAAAGCGCTCTTGCACGTCGCAGAGCAAGAGAGCCGTGTGTGCGGACTGGAGTTTGCCGACGGCGCGAGAGACTTGATTGGCGGCAGACATGGTAGCGTAGGAGATGAAGATTGCGATTAGAAGGCTCAACGAGGATATGCTTTGCATGCTAGTAGTGGTCAAACATACAGTAAACCGCTACCGGTACCGTATAGGGTTGTGTTTTGTTGTTTCGTTTGCAGATCGGTCGAAACTCCAACCTTATTCGTCGGTTCAACTTTCGCGCGAACAAATCTGAGATCTTTCCCTTCGGGGCGCGGGGTGCGCCTGTTTTAGGCTAGATAAATAGAAGCGTGACTAACCCGGGCTTTGGTTTGCTTCCCGCGAGACCCAGCGACCATGAAGTCCTCATTCATTCATCACAAGAACCAATAGCAGCAGCAGCAGCAACGGCCACCATGACGGCCACCCTCGAATACGAGCTCATGCGCAAGTACAATATCAGTTATCGTCAAGCACGATACCTGGTGTTGAAAGCCAGACAAGAGTTGAGCTTGACGCGAGACGAGCCGTGCACCACTGAACTGAAACGAGAATGCTTTCGAAGTTTCGGCCATTCCTCTGACCGTGCGGATGAAACTGAACGTGAAGCACCCCCCGCGTACGAAACTGCTATTGGCCATGAAGTCAGCGAGACTGTCGTAATCGATAGTTTTCATAGTCCAGTGGCCAATATTGTACACGACCAAGACGCCCTGGGCACCAGCGCCATCCCATCACCACAACCACGACTTCCTGCCGCTAAACCAGAACAAATGATTGGAGAATCAGCAACCTTTGATGAAACCTCCAGTGATGAGTCTACACCTGAAGTGACAGTGCCAGAGGATCATGATCACTGCTACGAGTTTGACCTTGGCCCAATTTTGCGGCAAACGCCCGTTTCCCTCCCCAGCGACGCCGAAATTGGTGGCACGGATTCTGCTTCCGACGACGACGACGACGAAGGACCGCCCGCAGCAATAGCCTCGGATCACTACGAGCATCAGCACACTGTCGCTATCGAGTGCAATCCAGTGTACGGCGCCATTCAAAACCAACGAGGACGCGTATACCAGCAGGGCGAGCCTCGCGTCGTCATCGCGGTCCAGGACACTGGTGACGCCAACAAGGCAACGGACCCTGTCTACACTGCACTCAAGCTAGCGAAGGCCAAAGGAGAAACTGATGCTACGGAAGAGTTCACCGGGAGTCACACATCGTCCGAGGAAGAGTTAATCTGGGAGATACCGAGAGTTATAATTTTGGACCCAGAGGTGATCCGGAAGGACATGAGAAAGCAAAGAAAGAGAGACAGGAGAGTAAAGAGGGAGAAGAGAGAACGAAAAAAGCTTCAAAAGGCACAATCCAAGGAGAGATTGCTAGCAGCAAGACCAGGAAATAATTCTCCCCAAAGGATCCTCAAGGAGGTCTAGCCAGCGACATCGTTTTAGTATACTGTGACCATTTGATATCCACTTGTAAAATAAACGCAGCTGTTCTTGCTCTGCTACCGTACTAGCTAGTACTATGGAGTATCAGTCCGTGCCCTCTCCACTCTGTATAGTATGATAGGGACTACGTAAGCCCTAACAGGTACAGTACTAACAAAGCCTAGTGGATATGAGAACGTAGTGAGAATAGAAGGAAGATCGACGAAAACTGAACAAAAATGATCTAACTGACACAATCTTATTTATAAGCTAAATTTTCGATTTGTTTCCGTTTGGAAGATCAACTCAATTATTTGTCGCTAAAAACGCTTATTCAAGAGTAGTCAAATGTTAACAGTGCCCTCATCCTTTCAAATTTTTCATGGACTTTTGGCCGAAAAGCCATCACAAAGCGGGACAAAGGCCAGTTCACCAGGTCCAGGGATCAGGCCAGGGCATCTCACGACACAAAGAACGCCACCAACCATGATGAGGGTTCAGCTGCTAACATGGCTAGCACTATTGATGGTTACATCGAGTGCGAGAGCTCAGACAAAGGTCCGAGGATATCCATCCGGTAGAAAAAAGGGCAAGGGAAATAGTTCCAAAAGCTCCAAAAGCTCCAAGGGCTCAGGAAAGAAGGGAAAGGGAGGAAAAGGCAAGGGCAAGGGCAAGAGCAAGGGAGGTGTTGGGAAGCAATGCACTAGCTCAGTGGCTCGTGCCATTGCCGCTGAAGTCTCAGAAGCCACTACACAAAATCCTGAAAGGTGTTGCAACTTTGAAGGACCCACTGCGGTCTATGTTACTCACGCCCAGCTAGATGATAGTACCAGTAGCGGCTTTGAATTGTTCTGGGATGAAGTATACCAACAAATTATAGTAACCAGCAGCATGGCTCATGTTTGCTTTGTCATGACTGGGTATGATCAGGACTTTGAAGAAGAGCGATCTCTTTCAGAGATTCTGATCGACGTGAATTCTGTGGCTAGTAGTCTACCCGACGTTCCCGTTATCATGACCACTGATCCTACAGATAGCATTGCAGCGGTAGAGCAAGTGCGTGAAATATCGGAAGGTGAAAACTCTCCGTCGATCGGAGTGTTCAATGCGGGCTACACCAACTTATTAATTGAAGCTCTGGTCTCTGGCAAACCACGGTTACCATATATTGGGTACCTAGACGATCGAAACTATGGCGTCAAGGCCGGTGAGATTACTCTAGAGCTTCTAGACGGAATCCCGGCCATTCCCCTGTGCTTCAACGCCCGGCTTGGGACCGTCGACTTTATCGGTGAGCGATGCTCGGCATACTACAACGCGGTAGACCGTGTACCCTTCATTGGGCCTACTGGAGTTGCCTGCAGCTCTGAAACTTCTTCTTCAGAGATCTATCTCCAGCTCGTGGACTCGAATGCAAATGCAGTCTGGTCGCATATCGATTGCTGTGCCGCCGTGGCCCGAGCAGCTCTCAGCATACGTGGGTTGGGCCGAAGGATTGTGGTAGGATGTCAAGACGAAGACACAAGTGGCGGGCTCGCTGACTTCATAACAGCGCAGCCAATTGAGCTCCAGGCGTACCTAACAAGTTCATGGGCGAACTTTCCGGTGTTACAATCATTACAAGGAAACGACGGCAGAGGGGAGCAATACTTTCCATCGCTACAATCGCTGGTCAACACGGCTATATTCAACTTGGTGGTCTAGCTGGCTAGCAAGATGTATTCTATGGTCAGCTTTATCTTGATCTGTATAGCTCATCCTTCAGTGTACTGTACACCTAAAGTACTGACTTTTGCCGCAAGGCTCGCTACTACGTAGATGCACGCTCCTCTTAGTTTTCCTCGAGTGATAGCCGGCCAGCTACAGTAATGCCGGTCTCATATTATTATCACCCGCGCGCCCCAAGTCGATTTATTTCGTTTGCCTATTTCGGCTTTGTGGCAATATTAACTTTATAAACAGCGCCGTAGGAAATATTAGACTTCTTCCAGAACCAGATATTGATCCACTCATACATTGACATTTCCAAGGCATAAATATCCTAAGTAATTGACGCAAACAAGACTGGGCGAATTCTACGCCAAAAACCTAAGGGGACTGACTCCAACGTGTTCTCACATTTTATCTCCAAAACAACTTGTGCCGTGTGCCGTGTATGCATCTATTACCTGCATGCTTTTTAACCATGAGACTTTATCTTGCGCTTCTAGTAGGGATATGTGCGGCGTTGTTGACTGATGCGTCTAGCTTAGTGCGAGGAAATGTTGTGACCGAGGAAGATGCCGCACTTGGCCATACTGGCAGGAGAGCGAAGGAAAAGAAGACGAAAGGCATGGGCGGCGGCAAAAAGGGAGAGGGAGCTCTTCCTACAACCGAAGAAGTTCTCCCAGTCACGGAGGAACGTCCATCGCCACCCATCCAGTACACTAAAAATCCTTCATTTACTCTCGGGTCAAAGGATGTTATGATGCCACCCAAGAGGACGAAGCGGTCCTCCAAGAAACACTCGAGCAAAGGAGGCAAGCTGGTAAAGTCCATGAAGGGCAGCGGAAAGAAGTCTAAGAGAGGAAAGGGTAAAGGAAAAGGAAAGGGAGCACCACCTCTCCGTGGTTGTACAAGTCCGGTTGCTGATGCAATTGTTGAGGGTGTGCCGGAAGTGATCACAAGGACCCCGAAGGAATGCTGTGGCTTTAAAGGACCGACTGCAGTGTTCGTCACTCATGCTCAGCGTGACGCTGATACGAGGACTG
>Ga0307981_1004105_pt1 | contig 10452 bp, 5 predicted proteins | sample OrgLakmetagen987_FD_201849 | JGI IMG/M metagenome (GOLD analysis project Ga0307981, IMG submission 201849) | Saline water microbial communities from Organic Lake, Antarctica - #987 | ecosystem: Environmental > Aquatic > Non-marine Saline and Alkaline > Saline | place: Antarctica: Organic Lake... | reverse complement strand
CCCCTTGGTGGTCTCGTGAATACAGAAGAGCAAGCGATAGACCACGAAGGACACCGTGTCATGGCCCAACCGGTTGTCGAATCTGCAACGAGACCGTATACGCAAGTCGTCACGACGGTTGTCCGCAATGCCACGATTAACGCTGAATATTTTGAATTGCCAGAGAGTTCACTACCGCGGTCCATTGTCATGACCAATGCCGGTAAAGCAGCATTGCATGGCATTACAGCCATCACCCAAATTTCATCAGCCGGTGTCTACAAGATTTTTTCCAGTGATAAATTGGATGCATCCGTGCTCGTGCAGCTCTTTGGACCGGGCAACATGGTTGAATTCGTCAAACTTTGGGGTGGACCGCACGGAGGAGCAACTCCTGACTATCAAGGCCAAGGTACAGCAACCAATTTCCTGCTCTACGACGCCGCGGTGGGTTTGAAAGGTCACACATTTTCGGGTGCTCTGTACTACACGTCGGCAATGGAACAAAGCAGCTTGTCATGTATGGAACTATGCGCTGTCGGTGCCAAGGCGGTAGCCAAGCTAGTTGCGCAGCGGGTTGGTCTCATTAATAGTCGAGAAGAGGAAGTGCTGCGAGACGAACTTTAGTAGATTCTTCGCTAGGGATAGCAACGCTGCAGAGATACGGCATGTACGTTTCTCTACAACGAAAGAGGGATACATTCAATGCTGGATCTCACCAAATACAGAGCCATGTGGGGATTCCTTCCTGCACCGTCTGGGAGCATGTCGACAGGGTAGATATTGCATTTCTCGCAGTCAGATCGAATAAGTCCCACGGTATATCCTTCCAAAAGGTTCTCCTTCCAATCGACCATAGCGATTCCGTAATGAGGGTTGTCGACATTTCGGTAGAGCAGTTTGTTTTTGCATCCTTCACTTAGCCCGACCAATGTTGTGGCCCGCGCCCGATTATGTTTTCCCTTCTGCATCTTCCTTGTTGAATATGCCAAACAAGAGAAGCCACTACCGTTCGATAGCAGTACTTAGCTAAGATGTCGTGATCCGGTTCATAGATAGATACTAGGTGTCCTCCGCAGTACAATGTGCCTCCGTCTAAGATCCAACATTATCGCTAGACCATACACACTCTTCTATTTTTCTTGGTACCAATACGGACCAATGCAGTCCGATGTGTAGTACTGCTGGAACCATGTTCAATGCAGGAAGTTCTCTAGCTTTGGCGTCATAACCCCGCTATCCTGACGCCGCAAACCATTATTTCAATTCCAAAAACGCATTTACACGATTTGTTCTTTGACACCATGACAATGATGATGATGATCGGCGGCGGTCGTCTTGGGAGCTGCATCGTCGCTCTGGCAACCCTCGCGCAAGTGAATGCGTTCGTAGTGCAGCATCCATTTTCCTTTGGCGTCGAAAGGTCGATGCTTGTAAGTCGTTTGTCAGCCGCTCCAAGATACGGTCCAATGGCACCGAATAATCCAAGCGGTAGTGACGCAGATCCGTTGGAGAATCAGTCTTCCGCGTCCTTGGCGGCTACTTCGCAGACCAAAAAGGAATTCAACAACCTCTTATTTGAAGTTTTAAAGGTCTCGGATGCTCAACACATTCCTTCCATCTTGGCCAAAAACATGGAGCTTCTCTTGAACATGTCGAGCAGTCAGCTAGGAGCCGAGATTGTGGATACGATTCTAAAGGAAGCCAGAGAAGATTCAGGCGACGATGCAGCTGAGCGCATCGAAGAAGTGATTGATCTAGTTTTATCCTTTACCGAAGAATTTGTTCAGCAAGCAGCCGACATTGAAGAGACCAACAAGCAAGTGCTTGGCAAGATTATTCGAGCCATTTCCGACAAGGATGTGAGTGGACGTGATCGCGAAGAAGCCTTGGATGAGCTGCTGGCCGCGGAAAGAAGCAACTTTACGCCTGGATTCTTGAGGCACATTGAAGGAGAGTGTGATCGCATTGCAGCTGCACCCAAAATGACACCCGAGAGCGCTCGGTTGCTCGAGATTCTACACATCATCCAGACGCGAGCGTTGGAAGAGGTAGGCCAAGACTTGGGACAAGCTGCTCAAGTCCTCGGGCAGTTGATTGGATACGAGAGCAAGACAGAAAGGCTGGCCGTCCTTGAAGCGGGTCTGGCTGTCCAAGGTGTCGATTTCGCTAGCGAAATGGTGGCTCTTACCGAAGAAGCTCTGGAAGGCTTTACTCGGGTCGGTGGTTCAGGAGCTGATCCGGAACTAATTCAGTGCGTGCGAGAGATTGATGAGCGTTTGCGCCGCTTTTTGGAGAATGAATCAAAGTTTGAGTAGTGGTAAGCGTGAAAGCACCTGTTGCCTGCAGGCTCCTCTCTAGCTAGTTGAGGTCCAAGCCTCGTGTCAAAATCTTGGCGACCTTGGCCCCATTGGATTCGAGAGGTGCGTCGCCGTCCAGCACGACATGGTCAAAGGTTACAGGAGCAAAGTCCCAATCGCTATTGTCTTGTTTCGATGCTGTTGGCGGTGACTCGACTGCCACTTGCTCCTCGGCAGGTTCGTCGGAAAGCTTTCCCTTGTAGAAATGCCCTTCTCGCTGCTCAAGGCGCCGCTTGGACTCCATTTCCGTAGTATCAATTAGAATCCAGGTCGCTTTTGGAAATCTACTACGAAATACCTCTCGTAAATCTGTATTGACAAAACTGAACGACACGACACCTGCTACCGGTACTGCTTGACAGCTACTACTCCTGTTGTCAGTAGTAGAGTCTTGAGATGCTTGCCATAGGCGCTGGTCAACGTAGTCGCAACATTCGCAAGCAAACGCTTGGCGTTGTTCTGTCGTGGGATAGATTCCCATGGCAAAATTGTCGCGCATCCACTGCGGTACGCAAACGTCCAAATCGAGACCAACGGGTACCATCCTCAAAGTACCAGTACTAGTACTAGTAGTGGTACTGGTACTGGTACTGGTACTACTATTGCCAGCACGTTTCTGCGGCTGCGGCTGCGGCTGCTCCAAGCGCAGCTGCTCCATGGCGCAATCGGCCACGGTCGTCTTGCCAGCGCCAGGTCTACCAAAGACTACTACCATGGGGGAATTTCTCGGTGCCCTGCGATTGTTGGAGAGAGCATTGCCGAGCGACGCGAGGAGTAACGCCAGAGTCAAAAAGAGGGTCGCCATGGTGCCAAACGTCGAAAAATACGTACTGCTGGCGGGTAACCATTATTTGCTTCAAGGTGTGCGTGTGTGTCTCCCTCGTATGGAGTGAACGGAGGACTGCAGTGCCGACTTCGCTCTTTTTATTATTTAGTTTCCCGCCAAAACAATCGTCCCATTTTTATTTATTTGTACTGGAAGTAAAAAAGAAACGCAAACAACACGGCAAACAAAATCATTTCATCTTGGCCGACCATGGCGACGACGAGCCAAGCGACAGAAACGTCGTTTCACGTTGGTCAACTGGTTCGCGTTGCGCCCCGCACGTGGCCTGGAATCAACCAGCCCGGTGGTATCGGTCGCGTGACGGGTCTCGGATGGCACACACTATCGGTCCGCTACGTCTTGGACGGCCGTCACGACAAGGAGATATCCACCAAATTTGTCACGGTCCATCAGCAAGGCCGGACGCGACGACTGCGAGATCGATCCATGATGCTGGGACGATGCAACGTGTGTGGATCTTTGCGGAACGACTGTGGTTCTTGCGATCTGTGGATGGAAGAAGAGCAAGTTCGCGCGAATGTGCTACTGCCACTGCGAAAGCAAAAAGTAGGGGCAGACACTGCTCTGGAGGACGACAGCGACGACGAATCATCCTCGGATGACGAGCTGGAAGAAATGCAAAAGCAGAATCAGCGCCGGTATCGAAAATATCTAAGAATGAAGGCCCGCGTGCAAAGCTATTTGGCCCAAAATTCGTCGTCGAGCAGTGACTCGGACGCTGCTATCAAGACTGATACAAAGAGCGACAACCAGCGCGGATCCAGCGACAATGACAATGGTGTCGGTCGAAACAGCAACAGTAGTAGTGATGATGATGACGGCGAGGATCTGCCGTTGCAGCAACTGGCGTGGCAAGCCACCCAGATGGAGTCTCCACCTCATCGGCGCAAGCGCCCATCTCAACGACAGCCCTTGCCGTTACCGGGAGCGTCCAGCACTAAACGGCGGCCACCGAACGCGGCGCGTCGCCTGAGAACAGACCAGTGCAGCGACTTTCAGGATACACCTATCCAACCAGCCAGATCGATACCTTTGTCTCGTACGAGGCAGCTTTCCCCGGCACTTTCCGTTGCGTCTCCCGGTGCCCAAGATGGGTCGGATACTTCGTCCGCCGCGTCTGGGAGACAGGATCTGCAGAAGCAAGAACAGCCTCGAGAAGCGGAAGACTCTCCACTCTTTGAAGCAGTAGAAGCAAACGAGGTGGACTTTCCACTCCCGAGTGGCACACAGGACGGTTTTATCCAGCCGGAGGGAAACGCCGATCAGCTACCGGACGATATTCGAGACGGGACGTTGCGCCTGCCGTACTCCGATTTGGCACCATTCTTTGAACGCATCGCCGCACAGTTGGAGAATGATTGGATCCCAGACTTTAAGTTGCGAGTGACGTTGCTGGAGCAGCAATGGAAAAGGAGTACGACTGCGATAGTGAAAGATGAGCTATTGGAGCAAAGGTACGTTGCGCTATTTCCTTATTAAGTTAGTCTGTATCGAATTGTCTTTACCTTGAACAACTCACAGACGCATCCGCCATCTCGTTCCAATTTTGCAGTCGTGTGCTGTATGACGATATTATCCGAGATTTGATTCGACGGGGTCTCGATCAATGCCAGTCTGCTTTGCGCAGGCTGTCGAATAAGCGGCTCTATCGTCAGCACAAGGCCGCCCTGACGGATGAACAACAAAAGCAGTGTCGTGGTCGAGGCAAGATGGAGGCCCGTGAATTCCGACTAGACTCTCTGGGCCAAGCGTCGGAAGCCATTATAACCAAGCTCAGGAACCTGTCCAATGCGATGGATGGAGAAAGAGGCGAACCCCTCGATCATGATCACGCTAGCAGTGATGGATGGGCCGATCCCTTCGACGGCGAAACCGAGCTGCAAGCTACCAGAGAAAGTCCCACCGAAGGGTTTGCCTCCGGTTCCGATCTTGCTTCGTTCGATCCTCACGTGCACGCCAGGCGAAAGCCAAAGGAAAACTCGAGACAGGCGGTTGTTGAACGAAAGAAAAAGAAACAGAAGAGAGTCCGTGAGACTGCTCCCTTGTCAACAAGAACGAGAGTGCCGGCTAACCACGATGGTCCTCGTCCAGAAGTATCAAAGCGTCAACGAAGAAGAAAGGACGAGCGCTCATCAAAGGAGAGGGAAGAAAACGAGCAGACCGCTGGTTCCGACACTGACAGAAATGAAATGAGCGATTCAGATGCCGATATGGGCTTTGCCTCGAACGATGAACTACCGACGGGCTTTTCAGACGACGAAACTCCAGAGGGTACCGGTAAAGAGAGTAGAACACGGCGGCACCAGTCTACATTGAATACTGTCTTTTTGGCTGCCGGAACAAGACTTCCTCGTGAGAGCGCAGCAGCTTCGCGGCAGCAAGATCGAGCTCCTATTGCAGACAGGATGCAACAATTCTTAGACGCGAATGCTGGCGGAGGCCTTGACATTTCGACGCCAGATTCGCATGACAAGAATAGAGAAAAGGTTCGGAGACGAGAGCGCCACGCTCGGAAAGCTTCCGCTGGAAGTGATACCGAGAGAGACGGATCCCAACAACACGGTAACATTGCTAGCCGAGCCGCTTCTAGAGAACCCCAGAAAAATTCTTCTGTCAATCGAGAAGATCTCTTTTCATTGCTTGGAGATAGACGCGAGCAGCCGCGCGAAGTGCGCCAAGCTGCAGCCCCTTTAGAAAATACCATACCAGAAATGTGCCAGTCTCTTTTGGAAAGGTACCACAATTCTTCCTGTACGAGGTTATTGGACGGAATTGTTGCTAGAGCCGAGGCATCGGCGTTGGAGGCTTTTGAACATGACTCCCTCGTGTTCACAACCTTGCTGGATCTTTTACGGCTGCACGGTAGGGAAATAATTCAGGATCTCGTGGCCGGGGAAAGTGTGAAGCTCGAGGCACATGTTTCGCTACTTTCAACGTTGCTACGTTTGTTGCGACTCGGTGTGAACAAAGACCTTTCACCGGATGATGGTGTCGCCTCCGAGATCTTTTCATTGGCTCACTTTACCAAATACATTGACTTTGTGGTTTTGCAGACTGTCGAAGCTGTCTTCTCGCTCGTTCATCCTTCTGCCTGGAGCCTTCAAGTGAAGAACCCTCGAAGAATCCTGCGCATACTGGAGCCACTTCGTGATGCTATCGCAGAGAATGTTCACTTGGTTGAGAGGGCATGCCGCTGCCTTGATCAAGAACTTGAGCCACAGAAGTGGCGCTGTGTGTCCACTGCCCAACGTGTTTTTGTCTCGTCCGTCAACCCAGAGACATGGCAAACTTTCCTTGATTCAGGAGTTCTTGCTCGTCGGCTCGACACCCCTCGCAGCGCCGCCTTTGGCAAAGAGTTACCACGCTGTGAAGTTGACGCAATGTGGTCGTTTCTTGCCTACTTCTCATGTTCGACTCAACCAGCCCTGGAAGATAAAGGCGTCTATCGTTGGCAGCTTATCTCGAAGTTGTTCACCCGCGGCGTCCTTACTGCCTCACCTTCGGAGTCCCTACCTCCGTGCGAGTCTCAGCTAGAAGTCTGCGCGGTGGAACTGAACAATTTGACGTCCCTTCTCTTGTCCAGTTCATTAGATAATCTCCCGGGACGTGACAGTATCCTTGCGAACCTTATTCAGAGGTCGCTGTTTTTGGAGGCCGATGCTTTGTTTCACAATGAAGACTCGCGCTTGTCCGCCTATCCTTCTTCTACCGACGAAAAGGCTGATAGGCGACTTGCTGCTAAGCTCTGGAATAGAATATGCAACGATACCAATTCGCCTACGCCGGTCCGGCAGGAGACTTTCGACATCGGGAGAGCCCTAACCAAGGGAGGCGAGTACACCAGCTTCATGGGCAAGCCAATTGTGCTTCCTTCCTCGCGACTTACTTTAAGTTGTATTGCCTTGGTGTCCGCCTGGACTCGGCAGGTCCCTTTGAAAAAAGCAAGACGATCCCGACTTGCGAATGCGCTGAATTCACTGACGAAAAGCCTTCTTGAAGAGTGCACTCGGCTCGACGCTGAACCTATCGTCGGAGATAGCTCTCTAGTCGAAGCCGACTCATTTGAAGCCGCGTTTTCCTCGACGCCTTTCTCTTCTTCGACTCCGGTCAAGAGCGGATTGGGAGCAAAACGAAAGGCTTTGTTTCTGAGAGAAGCGGTGGCCTATCTCACAGTCGTGTCAATGGTGACCTCGGCGACTCCTGATGCTGGCGATCGTACACTGTCTGCAAGTTTAATATGTCAGCGAGTCTGGGACATTATGGCTGACGATGCGATGAAGTGTCGAAGAGAGGAAATCCTAAAGAACGAACGCAGCCGATCCGTCGATTCTTCCGTAGATGACTCCTATCGTCTTTATCTCACTGCAAAGATGATGTCTTTTGTCGCCCTGCTCGTTCTTGGTATCGCTCCGTGGAATAATGTCCTCCCCGAGACGGTATCGACTACCTTGGATTTCTTCCGCGGCGAAGGTGGAGGAGAGGACGCCGCCCTCGAATTTCTGTTTTCGTGCCTAGTAGCGTGCCTCGACTGCGCTGCTGATTCGCGCCACGGCATCGAAATAACAGCCTGTATCGGCACTTGCATTGGCATGGTCCTCACGAATACGAGGAACCAGAGGTCGACAAACCTTACAGGCCCTCTCCAGCTTTCGATCGATAGGCTCTCTATGCTCCCAGGGATGCTAATTCCGACGCTTGAGAAAGTATTCCGTCTCTTGATAACAGCGTCATTTTGTGGTTTAGAAGAAGACCTGTGCATGATGTCACTGCTATCAACACTTCGGGGGTCATTGCATTGGTCGACGAAAGTCGATATCGAAAGTATGACCGCAGCAATCGTCCCACAGCACGGTTCACGCATTGAAATAGCAAAGAGCAATGACGATTCCCCAACCGACGACTTCTGGGGCGACATTGACGACGCTCTTCTTGCCAGAATAGATTTGGAAGGCGATGGAATGGCAAGTCGAAATAGCAGTGACGCATCGTCTATTGAGGCCGTCTGTAAACTCTTTGTTGAGTCTTTAGACCAAGCCAAGCCGTCAACAAGATTTGATGTCGTCCAATCTATCGGGGATACTTCAGATACCAGTGTGGCCATTTCGACCGCATCCGGGAGAAAGCTCATAGGAAGCAGATCCGGTCCTCTTTGTCGCTGTCTTGCTGCATTGGTTGCATCTGACGAATCACACAGCACTGCGATGCTCTTATCGAAGCTTTGGCTAGCGCCGACTAAGATAGACCCTGGAGAGGACCGGCGAGACATGGAATTCCGAAAGGGCTTGGCCCAAACCGTGGCATCCGAGCTGTGCTTGCTTGCTTTGAGTGATCCGAGAAGCCGCCAGCTTGTCCAGTGTAATCAACAAGGCATCTTTAGTAGCCTCCTCGAGACTATGCTAGATCCCAAGGTTCTGAGAAAGTACCCTTCTTGCAATCTCGTTCGACTGAAAGCGAATGGAGGTAGCTCCAGCGAGCAAAAAGTGTTGGCGAGGCTAATGAAGTTCAATAACGGTACCCCGGCGCCGGCAATGGTAGCTAGGGAAGCCTGGAAATTTTGCACTTCCTTTGGCCGTGCGCTTATTGAGCAAAGCGAGGCTCGAGGCAGCACTTTGTCGGAACTGGGTCGTTTCTTATTGAAACCTGATTTGGACCTGTCGCCAACGCCTTCCCGACAAATGATGGTCTCGATGGAGAGGGAGTATCTAGATCGCTTCAAGATGTTTCGTGGAATTGTTAGTCAGGTGGCGGAGACATCTCCTACGCCCTTTGACATCGAAAAGGTCGCTTCAGTTGTGCTGGGCTCTACCGAATACCTCGTTGGTCTGTTAAAGAGACTCCGTCTTTATAAAGCTGACCAGGATGCAGAGGCTTTTAAGGGTTACGAACACGCCAAAAGCATAGAAGATCTCTCGTCCTTTGTTGAATTCCATGCATCCGTCTTGGCATGGGTCTATAGAGAAAGACGCCATGCTATCTCTGAAAGCTCGCTTGCCTGGATCCATCTTTGCGACGACTACTTGTCTCCTCTTTTGCAAGGAAAGAACTTTAACGTCTTTGGGGTCCTTGATCGTGTCGTTTCTATCGCTGTTGGTGTACCCGACGGTATAAGCCTCAGAGCAAACGCAATAGCCACTGAACAGGCTGAAGCTGTTCCATGCGTTGATATGTTGACTGAAGCTATCATTCGTCGAAGTCGCGAGTTTATGCTCTACATTGCCCACGAGTTCTCGGCTGGAAGCACGTGGCGATCGTCCAATTTCTTCCGAGCGATTCTTGCCGCTGGTACAAGCCAAGATTCGCACGTTGCTTGGACAATCAGTCGGTCGTTTTGCTCCGAGGCGTATAGTCTACCTCCTGCTGAAACCATGCTTGCCAGGTCTCCCCTTCAAACGTCGATTGACGAATACATTACGCGAGTCGAGAAGTGTCACCCCCTTTCCGACCAAGACTTCCAATCACTTTTATCGCTCAAACGTCACGCTATAAGGAATGTCCTCATTCCAAGATTGTCTCACGAACGCTCCGACCTTTCTACGAAGAGTGGAATTGTACGATTGTTGCGATTCATGCTCGACGCCGAGCACGATGAAGCTGTACCCGTTGGAGTCGATACGAGGATGGACGCGCTTGTTCTTTGCTCGCTTGCCAAGGCTTTGTGCCTTTCGCTCCGCGCGGCGCTCTATGGATCGTCCGTGGACGACGAGTTGGTTGCCGTGATTTTTTCGTGCGCGACTTCACTCGTCAACTTACCCGCGACATGTATCGATCCCGAGGCTGTGGGATGGCTGATTCACTGGTGTTGTTCGAATGGCAGCAACGACACGGATATGCACGCCACTGTGAAACGCAACCATGCATCTTATTTGTGGTCGTTCTCATGTTTGTTGATGAGTCTTGGGCAACTCATCTGCCAGCCTTCTGGAGATGCGGCCCCAGTAACGATCCACTCCTTTCGCGAGGAACTACGAAGTATGCAAGCCTCTGGAGAAAAGGCGTGTTGGCCCAAGAGCGCGGAAAAAGAGAGCAGTAGCGTCTCTGCAGAACGAATGCAACGTTACGAGGAACTGCTTTTCCCTAAGCGTGAAAACGATCAAACGATTACTAACGTTTACGCCTCCAAACGAATAGCTTGCGATATGGATGCGCCCCTCGAACGATGGCTTCCTAGTTTGAATGCACGTCGTTCCGTGCAGAGATTCGTTGCGGAGGTCAATCCCGTGTGTACCTCACTGTCGACATCGGACGATACTCTTTAAAGCGAAGACC